>WNFI01632387.1_pt2 | contig 26667 bp, 29 predicted proteins | sample 5400471 | NCBI WGS metagenome assembly WNFI01 (sample SAMN13153348, study PRJNA577476) | soil metagenome | isolation source: 100 cm saprolite on Douglas fir-dominated hillslope | place: USA:California | collected 2013-09-17 | reverse complement strand
ACTCTATCTCCCACTCCATCAGCTTCTGCGATACGCCTTTGAGGTCAGCGGCAAGGCGCTGGCATTCCTGGCAATGCTCCAGGTGGGCTGCGGCTGTGACCGCGCGGTCGGTGGCCAGTTCGCCGTCCAGATAGGCCATGAGCTCTTCTTGTTCAATGGGATGATTGGTCTTGGTCATTTCACGCCCTCGTCCTCAGTTGGCCTTGCTGTAATGTTTTCTGCGCGGGATCTGCGCTTGGGCTGCAAGTGATCTTTTAATGCCATGCGCGAGCGAAACAGCCGGGAGCGGACCGTGTTCACCGGCAGCCGCAGCAGCTCGGCAATTTCCGCGTAATTGAGTTGCTCATATTCCCGTAGCATCAGAATTTCCCGTTCCGCCGCATCAAGTTTTTCCAGGGCCTGCCTGACCCATAGCGACGTTTCAGAAGCGTCATTGACCGCTGGGACCGCAGGCTCTTCGCCGGGCTCCGCCGATTGTTCTTTCCCGGAGAGTTTGCGCCGCTCCGCGGCCAGCAACTTCAAAGCAATGCCGTAGAGATAGGTTCGAACGAGGGCCCTTGGCTCGTAGCGCGTGACGGCGCGGATGACAGCCAGGAAAGTTTCCTGCGCCAGATCCTCCGCGCGCTCACGGTTCTCCAGCCGTCGCCGGAAAAAGCCGAACAGCGGTTCACGGTAGCGCGCGAACAACTCCTCAAACGCTTCGCGCGATCCCCGCTGGAATTCCAGCATCAAGGCTTCATCGCTGATCATGGTCAACGCTTGTGTCTCCTTCGCCCGGCCGACCCCCGCCGTCCGCTCAAAGAGCTCTCTTACACTACCTGTAATGCCGCCAGCGGCCAAAAAGTTCCCGGAATTCGCGCGGCGTCCACATCTGTCGATCAACCGCTGGCAAACAAGGACCTGTTCGCGCGCCGGAGCCATCGGCATCGCCCATGATCAAACCCCCCGATGGTAAACTCAGTTGTCGTACTTCTTCTTGTTCAACTACTAAGGGGCCGAACTTTTGAGACAACTGCCTGTATTCGTGGTCCATGGGGGAGCCTGGGCCATTCCCGATGACATGGTTGAAGCGCACGTGGAAGGTGTGCGCCGCGCGCTGGCCGAGGGATGGCGCGTACTGGAGCGCGGCGGGACCGCGCTGGATGCGGTGGAATCCGCCATCGTTACCATGGAAGACGATGAGACCTTTGACGCCGGCCGCGGCAGCTTCTTGACCCGCGACGGCCACGTGCAACTCGACGCCATCATGATGGACGGCGCCACGCTACGGGCCGGAGGCGTTGGGTGCGTGGAGCGCATACGCAATCCCATCCGGGCGGCGCGGCTGGTGCTGGACAAGAGCCCACATGTCTACTTTGTGGCGGAAGGCGCGGAACGCTTTGCTCATGAGCACGGCATGGAGCTGTGCCGCAATGAAGATCTGGTCATTGAACGTGAAGTGAAACGGCTCAAAGAAGCCCAGGCGAAAGAAGCCGCGGGCCATCCTGACCTGACTTTTGCCGGGCCTCTTGCTGACCCTGGGTTTGCTGACCAAGGGTCCAGCCATGACACGGTAGGTGCGGTCGCGCTGGACGTAAACGGGAACATCGCCGCCGGCACCTCAACCGGCGGGACGGTCAATAAAGCTCCAGGACGCGTGGGTGATTCTTCTCTGATCGGCTGCGGCTGCTATGCCGACAACCAGAGCGCGGCTGCTTCCTGCACCGGCTGGGGTGAGCCGATCATGAAACTGGTGCTGGCCAAATGGGCCGCCGACCGAGTAAGTGGGAGCGGTGCGCCGGATGCGGTAGCGCTGGAAGCGATGACTTATCTGAAACGCCGTCTCAACGGCCACGGCGTGTTGGATGGTGGATAACAAGGCGCACCGCACCGACGATTCTTATCTTCCCCTGCGGCCTCCCCCCTCACCGCCCTCGCCACCGCCGCCCATCCCGCCAAACGGGACTTGGATTTCTTTTTCTGTCGCCACGGGAGACGCTCCGCACATTGCTGGAGAGTAGCGCCACTTCTTCAGAGCTGCCATGATGGACTGTTGTACTTCAGCGTCAATGCTGAGGACCTTCACATCTTGCAGATTCCCGTCCTTGCCGATGATGCCGTAAACATTCACGGAAGGTGTGGCGGCATTTCTTTGCATTACCATCCGTGAGAATTCCGGACGCGGTGTTTGCAGCGGCTTGGCCGGCTGCATGTTCTCACAAGTATCAAACTCTATTGCATGCTGCGGAACGGCGAAAACCGTATCAGCAAACCGAGCTTTTGTTACTTCAATGTTCTCGACAACCAGAATGGGTTTTTCCGTTTTCTCCAATTCCAGCAAGACCGTGATCTTGCCAGGAATGAGATGCTGGCCAACTTCACTGTAGTTGGAAAACTCCACGGCCCTTTGCTGGTCCATGATTTCGAGCAGCACGTTGCGCGCCGGATCAAAGCACAGCCGATGCCGTTGTTCGCCCTTCACGTCAAAGCAGTTCGCCATCTGGCTTTGCACCTTCTTTTTTGATACTTCACTGAGCTTGGCGTCGCCGTCTTCCGCCAGCTTGTCCCAGTAGCGATCGGTTTCCGCCAGTCGGCCCAGCAACGGGACCGGCAGCGGAGTGGAACGATAAATGTAAAGCTTGTTGCCCCGCACCAGCTTCATTTCCTGATAGTCCTCAACCCGGATCTCTGACCAGGACCTCTCATGGTCACGATAGATCGTGATGCTGCCCTTTTTTGCATTCTCCGTGCCAGGGTTAATGACCACTGTCCCATGCAACTGGTAAGGGAGGGTCGTGGACAAATCTGAAGCTTGATGGGCCGATAGCAGTAGCTGTTTAGCTTCGGGCCGGGCATCATCAGCGCATAGCATTCCAACGCTCAGGACGAACAGAAAAACGCAACACAACAGGAGACTACAATTTTTGATTGTCATAGGCAGAGACCTAGATAAGATTCAGAGCCCCCACGCTCCAAACCCGCGGTGAGAAGTCTAAATGCAGTGCGGGTCTGACACCAGAGATTTTCTGAAGCGAACCACAGAGCCGTTAAATTAAAAAAAAGCGATCTGCTGGCGATGGGCGTCTGCCGCCTACTGGAAAAGAGCACGTTGGCAGAGGTAGGATAGTTGGGAATAAGTGAGCGCCATCGATCATGCCAGCAATTGCCCTCATAGTGAACGGAGCTGAGCGCAAGACCGAGTGCGCGTCCGGCGAATCTCTGCTTTCCGTCCTGCGTCACCGGCTCGGCCTCACCGGGACCAAGTATGGCTGCGGTGAAGGACAGTGCGGCGCTTGCACCGTTTTGCTTCGCGGCAAAGCCACCCGTTCTTGCCTTACTCCGGCGGAGTCGGTGGCCGGGCAAAAGATCGTGACCATTGAGGGCCTTGCGGCCAACGGCCAGCTGCACCCTCTACAGCAGGCATTTCTCGAGGAAGAAGCCTTCCAATGCGGATACTGCACATCCGGGATGATCATGTCCGCGCATTCGATACTTGCGGCGCACCCTCGTCCTTCTGATGAAGAGATCATTCAGTATATGGACGGCAACGTTTGCCGCTGCGGCACATATCCGCGCATCATGGCCGCCATCCGCCGCGCCGCGCAGGGAGCAAAGAAGCCATGAGCGAGCTGACGCCAGTGCGCCCCACCGATGACGATCTGCGGGAAAACGACCTGCGGGAAGCCGAACAACATGCAGTGGAGCCGCTAAGGCGCCTCTTTGCGGTGAACCGTCGCGATCTGTTCAAGTTTCTTGGCGCGGGATTGGTGGTTGGTGTCTGCAGGGCGAGCGCGCTAGCTCAAGAATCTGGCCGCGGACGCAGTGAAGAAATACCGCACGACATTGCTTCTTGGCTGCATATCGGCGCTGATGGAAAGATTACGATCTTTACCGGCAAGGTGGAGATGGGCCAGAACATACGCACCTCATTGGCCCAACAGGTGGCCGAAGAGCTGCGCACGCAGACCAACTCCGTCACCATGATCATGGGCGATACCGATCTGACGCCATTTGACCTCGGCACATTCGGGAGCCGCTCCACGCCACAAATGGGATCTCAACTCCGCAAAGTAGCCGCCGCAGCGCGAGAGATGCTTCTCGACATGGCGGCCGAGCACTGGCAGACCGACCGTAGTTCGCTGGTGGCGCATGACGGAGCCATCACCAACCCGCACACCAAAGAAAGCTTCAGCTACAGTGAACTTACTCGCGGCCAAAAGCTGGTGAAAATTGTGGCTGACGACTCGGCTCTCACACCAGCCACGCAATGGCACGTAGCCGGGACGTCGGCGCCATTGTGCAAGGCATTGGCGGCGCTATGTTTGAAGCCATACACTTCGACAATGGCCGCATCACCAATCCCTCCTTTGGCGACTATCGTCTGCCCCGCTTCAGTGATCTTCCTCAGATTGAGGTTGAGTTGATCGACCGCAAAGACCAGCGTTCCATGGGCGCGGGAGAAACACCACTCATGGGCCTGGCCCCCGCCGTGGCTGGCGCCATCTTTAGCGCCACCGGAATTCGCTTGCGCAGTCTGCCGTTGATGGCCAAGCCGCTGCCTGCCGGTTAGCGAAGTTTTTGGAGCGACGTTGATTGCCGAAAGCAACTCCAGTGCAGCGCAAATGGCAGCCTACTTTTCATAGTGCAGCAGCGAGAACACTTCCGTCCCATCAAACTTTTTGCGGCCGCTCAAGAAATCCAGCTCTACCACAAACCCCAGCCCCGCGACTTCCGCGCCCAGGGACTTGGCCAGTTGCATACAAGCGTTGGCGGTGCCGCCGGTAGCCAGTAGATCGTCGACGATGATCACGCGCTGGCCTGGCTGGATTGCATCTTTGTGGATTTCAAGGGTATCAATGCCGTATTCCAGTTCGTACTTCCACTGCACTGTCTGTGCCGGCAGTTTGCCTGGCTTGCGGATGGGCACAAACCCGGCGTTCAACCGATAGGCCAGAGCAGGACCAAAGATGAACCCGCGCGCTTCAATGGCCAGCACCAGATCAATTTTCACGTCTAGGTAGTGTTCGGAAAGAGCGTCAATCAGCGTGGCGAAGCCGACTTTGTCTTTCAGGAGAGTGGTAATGTCGTAAAAAAGAATTCCCTTCTTGGGGAAATCAGGCACTTCGCGGACCATGTTCTTGAGGTGATCACAATCGGGGGCGCGCTTGGGCTCCATCTACCATGCTCCTTCAATGCGAAAGGTCGTAAGTCCGGCAACCGGTTCTGCCGGCAATTCCTTCAACTCATCTACACGCGCGGCCCGTGGGCCCTGCTGCAATTTCCCGCGCAGCGCCGCGTGCTGCTGTTCTGTCCCCATGGCCAGCGCTTCCACCGTGCCGTCAATATTATTTCTGACCCAGCCGGCCAGCCCGAGCTGCCGCGCTTCGTGGTCCACAAACCAGCGGAAGCCCACTCCCTGTACACGGCCGCGCACAATGTAACGCCTGGCTATCATCCGTTTACGCTCGCGATAGGTATGCGCCTTCCGCCGTATCCACGCGGATCTTTTCGCCTTCATTGATGAACGGCGGCACCTGCACCACCAGGCCAGTCTCCGGTGGCTGACTTCAATCCTGGCTCGGTCTCCACCACGGTAAGCTCTACGGTCTGAGGCAGCTCGATGCCCACCGCCTTGCCATCATAGAACTCCACTTTGATCTGCAAATTGGGGGTCAGATAGTCCACGGAGTCACCCAGGACGTCTTTGCTCAAATGGGTCTGTTCATAGTTCTCCGTGTTCATGAAGCAATAGCTGTCACCATCCTGGTATAGGAACTCCATGGGGATTTCATCCACGGTGATCCTTTCAATGGGGTCGCCCGAGCGGAAGCGGTGCTCGAACATGGCCCCGGTGCGTATGTTGCGCAGCTTGGCCTGGATGAAAGCGCGCAGATTGCCGGGCGTGCGGTGCTCCACCGTAAAGACCAGATGAAGATCATTGTTGTGCTTAATGATCATCCCCGGACGCATCTGGGTTGCTGGAATCGCCATGAGTTGAACTCTCTCCTTGAAAGTCTGCTTTGAGTTGGTGAGTCTTGGCTGTTACTTGCGGGAACGGCGAAATAGAACGACCGAGCCTATCACTAGCAAAAGGCCAACAGACGAATTAGAAATTTTACCTCAAACCGGTCATGATCCGCAGCCTGCAAGCTAAACACTCCAGTTCTCTAACGTTTTTCTTCTTTCCTGCCGAAGCAGACCCATCTCAGCCGTACTGGTTCTTCGGTCGTGCTTCCAGAACAGTTCCAGAGTTTCCGCCGGAAAGCAACCGCCGCCGGGGGCGGGTATCCACGCAACTCTGGGAGCACAAAGTAGCAAAAAACAACGAAAACAATGTGGTCAAGCCGCCCCAGGGTGCCAGAACTGTCACATGTGACACTGGCTGCGCCAAATTTGGCGCACCTTGCCCGTGAGCGCATCCATTAAATAGTCCTTAACATTCAATAACTTATTTATAAATCTGCGACTTGGCAGCAAACCTGCAACCATCCTGGGCACAGGTAAGCTATGAAGTCTACAAATAAGAGCGCCTATATCGTCCTGATCCTGCTGCTGCTCACGCTGACTTCGAGTTCCTCTTTTGGGCAACGCAGAAAGCTTTCACCCGAACTGCAAGAGAAGCGCGGCAATCTTGGAGCAATGTTCCGGCCGCAAGCGCCGGAGGAGCTCATCGATGTTATCGTACAGGCCCGGCCGGGATCGTCCTTGGACAAGCATCGCCAGAAAATGGTGTCGCTCGGCGCGGCACACAGGAACAGCCTCGACATCATCAACGGGAGCGTGTTCCGCGTTCCCGCTAGCATGCTGCCGCTGCTCGAACAAGATCCTGATATTGCTTACGTTTCTCCAGATAGAAAGACCATCCATCTTTCGCAGGAAGATTTTGTTTTGGATGGCAGCCATACGACTGATGTGATTAACGCTGGCTATACCGGTTATGGTGTTGGCGTAGCGATCATTGATAGCGGCATTCGCTCCAACCATCCTGACCTGCAGAACCTTTACACCGGGGCGTCGCGGGTGGTTTACAGCCAGAGTTTTGTCCCCGGGCTTGACGCCAATGACCAATATGGCCACGGGACGCACGTTGCCGGGATCATCGCCGGCAATGGCCAAGTCTCTGGGTCATGGATGCAGGGCGTCGCGAGCAGGGTGAATCTGATCAACCTTCGCGTGCTTGACGCCAATGGGAACGGAACTGACAGCGCTGTAGTTTTGGCGATCCAGCGCGCCATTCAACTCAAAAAGAGCTACAACATCCGCGTCATCAATATCTCCCTGGGGCGCAGGGTTGCCGAACCTTACAGCCTGGACCCGGTTTGCCAGGCGGCGGAGCAGGCGTGGAAGGCCGGCATTGTAGTGGTAGTGGCCGCGGGAAATTACGGCCGTGACAACACCATGAGCACCAACGGTTATGCCACCATCACCGCTCCCGGCAATGATCCGTATGTCATCACCGTGGGCGCCACAAGCACGCACGGGACTGACGGCACAAACGATGACACCGTCACCAGCTATAGCTCCAAGGGACCAACACTGCTTGATCATGTCATCAAGCCCGATCTGGTGGCTCCTGGGAACCGCCTGGTCTCCCTGGCGGCCACCGGCAGTACTCTGGACCGGAACTTTGCCGCCAATGAGGTGAACCCGCAACTCTACGGCAGTTATTCAAATACCGCTTCCTACTTTCGTTTGAGCGGCACCAGCATGGCCACGCCCATGGTGAGCGGAGCGGTGGCGCTCATGCTGGAGAGAAGTCCAGGGCTCAACCCTGACCAGGTCAAGGCGCGGCTCATGAAGACGGCGAGCAAGTCTTACCCCGCCTTCAGCACGGCGACTTCAACAAGCGGCGCGTCCTTTGACATTCAATACGATATTTTTACCGTTGGCGCGGGATATCTGAACACCTACGCCGCAGTGGCCAGCAATGAGACCCCTTCCGGAACGGCGCTCTCGCCCGTGGCCGTGCGCGATCTCAGCGGCAACGTGCTTTTGAAGGCGGACAGCTCATCGGTGTGGAGCAACTCCACTATCTGGGGCAGCTCGATTGTCTGGGGGGGCAACACCTTGAATGCCGACTCCATTGTTTGGGGAAGCCCCACGGTGTGGGGCAATGCCACGCTGGATGGCTACAGCATTGTGTGGGGGGGTACGTCGATCGTCTGGGGAGCTGAAAGCACGACCACCGGATTTTCCGAAGCGGATTCGGACCATAACTAAAAGGAACCAACCGTTGCCTGTAAAGGCAATTTGAGGAAGTATGCGGGATCTTTCTCTGATTTCGAAAGCTTTCATCGCGGCCGTCGTCTTGATTGGCGCCGCAGTACTGGTCAACGGCCTGCTTCACTGGTCGTCAGCCAAGCCGCTCGAATTGATGGCGCTCCTTGTCATCACGCTGATCGCTTCCCGGTTGAAAGTGAGATTGCCTCGCATCAACGGCACTATGTCAGTCAACTTGCCGTTCCTTCTAATTGCAGCGGTCCTGCTGAGCAGCGGTGAATCTTTGATTATCGCGGCCATGGCCAGCCTGTTCCAATCCATACCAAACGCAAAACGCCACACCACATTGGTCCAATCTGTCTTCAGTTCGGCAACCATCACCAATGCCGTGGCCGCAGCCGCGCTTGCTTTCCATTTTGCCGCGCACTGGGGCTTGGTTGCGCCGCTGGCGATTGCGGCAGCCGGGGCCGCATTCTTCTTTGCCAACACAATTCCTGTCGCTCTGGTTCTGTGGCTGGCTGAAGGAGAGGACCCAATCAAGATGTGGCGCGGAATGGCCCGTCTTTCTGCTCCTTACTACGTGTTGAGTGCCGGGGTTGCAGCCATTGTTTGCGCTACGTCCCAGTTCCTTCTGTGGGGCCTGGGGTTGGCGCTGCTGCCACTCATGTATTCCATCTATACGTCATACCGGATCTACTTTGCAGTCCCAGCAGGAGCTGAGGAGCAATCCTCAGCAGCCAAACCGATGGGCCGGGCAAGCGTGAGCGCGTCGTCAACTACGGCCATTGTTAACTAAGACGCCGCATCACAGTCAGACTTCCAGCGTGTGTGAACCAATTACCCGGCCGCAAAAGGCCATCTTCGGCGGTCTGCGGGTCGTTGTTGTTTAACGAAAAGTGGCGGTTTCTGGCGGAGCGGTCAGATTATCGTTTGGGGCCTCTCCGTTTTTCAATGTCGGCCAGCATTGCCTTGGCGTCGTCGGCCCCGGGATTGATTTCCAGTACCTTGTGCAGTGCGGCGACCGCTTCATCGTATTTCTTGAGATTGGCATACAACGCTGCAAGGTTGAAATATCCATTTTCAAACCTGGGGTCCAGTTCTACTGACTTCATATAGAACGCAATCGCATCGTCAGATTTGTTCTCCTGCTCGGCAATAATCCCCAGGCTATAAACGCAATTGGGTCTTTGGGATTCAGTTCCGCGGCCTTGGAGAATGCCGACTTCGCCTCCGCGAGCTTGCCCGATGAGGCTAGAGCGTTGCCGTAATTGACATAGGCAAGCTCAAACTGAGGGTCGAGGGCAATCGCCTTTTGCGCCCAGGAGATTTCTTCTTCGAAATGATGCATTTTGCCGTAAAGTCCCGCAATTGTGTTTAAGGGGCGTGGATCGGCTGGATTGAGCTGCACAATGGCTTTGCTGACCTCGATGGCGCCGGCGAAGTCTCCTTTATCTTCGAAAGCGAGTTCCTGCTGGATCAGCTTGTTGCTTTGCTCCTGAAGGGAAGACTTGTCCTTGCGCTTCTGGGCAAGACCAACGGCACTTGCAAGCAGTATTGCAGCCAGCAAGAAAGAAAGATTTCTGTGGGCGTTCATATTTTCTCCCCGGTAACTTGATCGGTTTTTTTCCTCGCAAGTAGGAAAAGCACAACAATGAAGAGAATCGCTATTCCTGAGATGGCGGCTCCCGCTGCGCGGTCCCACGTCCGCGAGAAGATAATGTGCACTCTGTTTGTGCCGGGCTGAACGGGAATGATCATTTGTCCGGTATCGGTCTGAGTTTCGGCGGTCATCGGGCGGCCATTCACTTCGACGTTCCATGCCGGATAGTTAAAAAGGTGCAGAACCAAGCGGGACGGCTGGGTCACGATAGCTGTGAAGGATTTTGATTCTTGAGCCCAGTCGTCTATTTGAATTTGGCCGGCTTGAATTTGACCGTCGCCCTCGACAATAACTTCTGGCGCATCCCGTCGGATTGCTTGGACATCTCCGCCTTTAGGCACATACTCATCAACGCTTTCGTAGCCGCCTTCGTCCAGATCGTCTCGCATATCTTGGATGTTGGCAGCTCTGTCCCACCAGGGAGGCTGCACCCAGTGCCAGACAGCCGCCAGCGTGCCGAGCATGGCAGCATAGATGAGCGCCCGCGACAACCAGCGGCGTACACCCATAGCCACAAGCAAGGCAAGAGCAGCGTTCAAACACAACAGCCAGCGCCACGGGAGCTGAACGAAACGCAACTGCGGGAGATATTTCCAGAAGATGAGCGTAAAGGGAAACATGAGAAGCGCCGCGGCGATGCCCCAGATCGTCACCGTCCACCAGAGTTCGGGATGTTCGCTGCGCCGGCGTCGAGAGAGCAGCACAGCCACACTCAGGACCACGATTTCCAGCGCAGCCACGACCGAAACCAGAAAGTTGAAGAGATTGTGCTCCGGATCATTGATCACGGTGAAAAGGAAATTTGACTGCGGGCGCACGCCCGTATCCAGGACCCAATGGATATTCACCCACCGCTGTTCATAAGCGGCTGGCAAGACATAAAAACCGGCCAGCGCCATGCCCAGCGCACAGGCGCCTGCTCCATAAAACAGAACACGTGGCGAGCGCCGCCTGAACGCGGCCACTCCCACCAGCAAGACCAGCGAATAGTTGACCATCACCGCGGCGGGCAGGTTGGTAAGCCAGACGGCTGCCACCACCAGCGCAAGGTATACCATCGATCTTCGTGCGGCTCGGCCGGCGTGGCCGTCGCGAGCGTCGCGTTCAAGACGCAAAACAAACAGCAGCAGCAACGGAAGCCAGACGCTGGCCATCAATTCGGCAAACGCGCTGCGCCAGTAGACAATCACCAAGTGGTAGGGATTCACGGCGTACAGCACGGCCACAAAGACCGCATGTTTGCGGGGCAACCATCGGCGTGCCAGGGCAAACATGGAGCATCCAGCGGTGGTCAAGACGGCCCAGATGTAGACGCCTGGAACGAGCTTCCAGGGAAGCACCGAACCTAATCCCGCGCCGGACATCCACGAAGCCGGTGGATAGAAGATGAAGCGCGGCTCGCCGTACCCGTAGTTGGCCCCGGACGCCCAACGGGGACAGAGAATTCCTTGGTGCCACTGGGCAGCCGCTTCCATCCACGAGTTCATGTGGAATTCAAAGTCGTGCCCGGAGGGGACGCCCAGCCAAAACATGGGAACGATCGCCGCGAAGGCCGTGGCAGCAATGATCGCCATGACAGCGAGGGAGCCGAGCGCCGGCAAACGAGACGGTCTGGGGCCCGGTGCTTCGTTCGGAGCGGCTTCGGCCATTGTTTAGATAGGATACTGGATCACTGGTTGGATTCCGACGCAGTCATCTTAACGGCAACCATGTAGAAACCACTTTCTTCAACGATGACCTGCTGGCCCAGGTTGGCCAATGACCTCAGAAAATCTGGCTGGTGGATCTCCTCATCCAGATCTGCGCTATCGAGGGCGACCAGCCTATATGTGCCCGGAGGAACGCCCCGCAGGACGAATTTACCTTTTGTGTCAGCACTGGTCCGGCGAAAAAGCTCGGGAGGGCCGGGGTTGGGAGCATCGGGAATCAGCAGCACGGAGCCGCGCGTGGGCTGCTCTTTCTGGTCGAAGAGAAATCCTTCGACATGTCCGCCGGCAGGACTGATCACCAACTCAATCTCTCCGCGTCTGCCGCTGACCACAACATCATCTATTGGTGTTTCATGGCCGGACAGAAGCACTGACTTCAGATAGAAATCTTCCGGCAGGCCGGGCACGTTTACGTGGTAGCGGGTCTGCGGATGGAGTTGCGCACCGAACTTGAAATCTACGCTGTTGGCGCTTGCCTGCACGCGGGGAGCAACGCCCTCCGCGATAAAGTCCACCGTGACGTGATTCACCGCGGTGCGCTTAAGGCCTTCAACAGTAACGTGACCGCTTGCGCTGAAGTCAGGCAGACCGGCCAGTTGCACATTCTGTATCCCTTCATTCCCTACTTCCACCGTGCGCCGGTCAGTGAAATTTTCCTTGTCGTCAGTAAAGCTGGCGCGTAGCGTGTATAAGCCAGGCGCTACCCCGTGGACCTCAAATGTTCCATCCTGAGAAACTTTCGCTGGCACTCCTGCGCTTTCCAGGTACTCAGTCCAGTAAGCGGAAACCTCGGCGCCAGCGGCAGGCTGGCCGGTCAGTCCATTCACCACGCGACCCTTGATGGAGACTCTAGGCATGGTAAAAAACACAAAGCTCGCATGCACTTCATCGCCAGGGCTAACAGGCAGTGGCTGGGCCTGAAAAAAGTCGCTGGTATTCGGATAAAACAACGACGGGTAGGTGAAAGTGGGCTCGGGCGCGGCTTCTGCATCATTTTTCAGTTGTGTAATCTGCAAACCGCCGCCTGCGTCGACGGCCACAGAGAAACGTTTGTCGTCGAGACCTTCGATTGTCATGTCAAAGCGGTCCTTTGGTATGTGTCCGGCCACAACATAATATTTTCCCGGCCGCAGCCCAGAGATTCGATATTCGCCGCGGTCATTGGTGAAGCCGGTCCCGGCTGGAGTCAAGGCAATCTGGCCCAGGCGAAAACTAACGGAGAGGACCGTGACCTCCACATTCTGGATCGGATCGTTATATTCGTCCACAACGCCGCCGGTCACAACCGCGGTGGGCATCAGCCGTACCGAAATGTCTTTCATATGTGCGCCAGATGCGACCTCAAACACCGGTTGAAACCCGATCTTGTGGCTATCAGAAAAAAAGCCCTGGCGTTCAGCGCTAAGCCGGTACACGCCGGGATCGACATTCTTGAAGATGAATCGTCCATTGCCGTCAGCGCGTGCTGACTTGCTTGCCTGTGGCCCTCTTATCCGTTGCAGCACAACTTCCGCCCTAGGGACGGACCGGCTATTCTGCCCGTTGATCACGGAGCCTTCAACAATGGCGGGTTCCGGCGGAGTGTCAGACGCCCGTTGAGCGAAGCCAAGTCCTGTCTGCATAAACGCGAGGAAGACAAGGGAAAACGTTTTGATAGCAAATATCATTCTCATGTAGTTCAGCCGCCCTCGGCTGTGGCGAACTCTCCGTTGTGCCGGCAAAATCATGCGCTGTCTCTGTCTCGACCCACGTGAAACTTCCTTCAATTTCTGCTGTAGCGGTTCTTCTTCTTCTCTTCATGGCGTTGCAGGGCCAGTTGGATCAACCGATCAATCAGTTCCGAATACGCCAACCCCGAAGCTGCCCACAACTTGGGATACATGCTGATGGAAGTAAACCCAGGCATAGTGTTGATCTCATTCAAAAAAATCTTGCCGCTTTTCGGGTCCATCAGGAAATCCACCCGGGCCAGTCCCGAGCAATCTACAGCTTGGAACGCCTGAACGGCCATCTCTTGCACTTCTTTCATCTGTTTTTTGCTGATCTTGGCCGGGATGACCGGCTGCGAACCTTCATCAAGGTATTTGGCGGAGTAGTCATAAAATTCAGCAGAGGGAATAATTTCGCCCACGACTGAAGCCTGGGGCTCATCGTTGCCCAGCACGGAACATTCCAACTCACGCGCCTTCTGTTTCTTGCCGCCTACGCCCTGCTCGATCACGATCTTCCTGTCATACCCAGCAGCGATTTTAATGGCTGGGCCCAGTTCCTTGCGATCATGCGCCTTGGAAATTCCAACCGACGAACCCAGATTGGCCGGCTTTACAAACACGGGATACTTGAGCTTGGTCTCCACCACGCGCGCGACTTTCTTCGGGTCCTTTTCCCAATGGCTGCGCAGAATGGTCACATGCTTAACGATGGTCAGGCCGGCTGCGGCAAAGAGCTGCTTCATGATGTCCTTGTCCATGCCGGCGGCTGAACCAAGAACGCCCGCGCCCACGTAGGGGATGTCGGCCAGCTCCAGCAATCCCTGAATCGTGCCGTCTTCACCGAACGTGCCGTGCAGCACAGGGAAGATCACGTCGACCTGGATTCCCTGGTTCGTCCCTTGTGCCGCGCTCTCAAAAGGGATCATCCCGTGCGACTGCGGCGTGGGCGACGTTTCTCCGAGCAGCAGGCGCTCGGCATAGGTCTCCGTAAGCCAGCGGCCCTCTTTGGTGATGCCGATCGGCACAACTTCATATTTATCTTTGTTGATTGCCTTGAGCACGGAGGCAGCCGAGAGCAGTGAGATTTCATGCTCCCCGCTGCGGCCACCGAAAAGAACTCCAACTCGAAGTTTGTTCATCAGGAATACTTTAAAGCAATCAGCGCTTGGCCGTCAGCATTCAGGCGCGCCTGGAGTCCGACGAAAAATCGATTCAGAGTACAGTGAATCCACTACAGATTACGTCCAAAGGTGGCCCTGACCCGCTCTGACTTGCGAAAATACAGAAACCATATGGTCACGTAAATTAACGCGCGGACGGACACAGTCAGGTCCTCAGGGCGCTTTTGCTCCAGGACGGCAAAACCAATGATTCCCAGGACCGCCATCAGCGCCACAAACCCAAAATAGATCCAGAGCAGCGTGAATGCAACTGGGCGCACGTTCCAAAGGAAGATCCCTACGGCTATGCCAAAGGCCGCGCGTGCGAATTCCAAACCCATCGCTAGAGGGTCAACGTTGGGAAGATTCATGACCTGGACGAAAGTAACCAGCGGCCCCAGGATGATCAGTGCGATGCAGAAAAAAAGGAGCCAGCCTCCAACTCCCTGCAAGCCCCGATGATGGGGAGAAATCGAAGGCGTTACCGGCTGAGGCTGCGCTAACGCCGTGCCTGCATTTGCTTGCGCCACGCTGGGCTGTGGCTCCAGCTTGATGGTTGTTTCCCGCCCGCAAAGCGGACAGGTCTCAGAAGCGTCCGGTATCTGTTGTCCACATCTTGCGCAAAACATGAGCGTCGCTGCTCACAGCAGCTTTTCGCCATAGGTGGCCCGCACGCGCTCTGATTTAGAGAAATACGCAATCCCGAGCACAAGAAAAAGAGCATACGGCAATAATGAGGTGAGCCATGACACGAATACGTTGGAGTGAATCCCCTCGGGATAGCGCACCAGGAAGCCAACAAACGTAAAAATGCTCCACGCCATAAGGGCGACGGCGATGACAAAATAGGTCCTGAGCAACATGAGCGCAGCGCGGCTTTCCTTCCATAGGGACACTCCCACTGCGATCCCAAAAGCAGTGCGCAGCAACCCCAGCGCGCCGACGGGACGAAGACCGATACGGTGAAGAGCAAACAGAACGAGAGTCCACAACGGCCACAATATGATCAAACAGATGCAGAAGACCAACAGAAATCCCGCCACGCCTTTGAGATTTGATTGAGCAGCGCCAGGAGGTGGGAATCCCGCCTGTTGAAACGGAGGTGGCGGCGGAACTGCACCGCCGTAGCCTGTTGTCTGGGCCGCTGGCTCCTCTGGCAACTTTGTAGGCTGCCCGCAGGCCGGACATACCTCAGCCGCCGCTGGGACGTCCTGACCGCATCGCATACAGAACATAATGGTTCATTTCCTTCCAGAAGAATTTGGCCCTTATTTTTTTGTTTCTTATTGTCTGTAGTCTTGGACGGTCGCCCGCACTAGCATCTGCCAGCTATCCTTGACGCTGCCTCTGCAAAAGATCATCCAGCGACCTTCGCGTGGACTTGAGGACCAGCCTTGACGACCTCTGTATGCTCTTTTGAGCGTTTTTCTTCCGGTCACGACCTATAATCCCTGCTCTTTTTTATCTTCGCAATTTTTGGCGGCCTCGCGAACAAAATCCGTCAGCTTGCCCTGGCTCTGCTTTTGCAGAAGATCATCCAGGCCCTTGGACTTGGCATCGGGCTCGCTTTTTAGGATGGCCTTGTAGCTCTTCAGCGCGCTCTCCACGCCCGCGGTGTACTGGGCGAGAGTGTCCTTGGCCTTGTCCGGATGCTCGATGATGAAGACCGCACTGGCAAAGGTGACCTGGTAGGAAAGCTGCGGCGTGTACTTGTTCTGTTCGGATATGAAATCCACGCCAAACACCAGGGGCGCGCAGACCGTGACGTTGATATCAGGGACGGCGTCGAGCCAGGTTTTTGCCCACCGCTTCTCCACGTACAGACTTTTATCCAACGGGGTCACTTCGAGCTTGCGCGTGAGCGCCACAAACCGCTGGCGCTCTTCTTTGGTGGATGGGCCGCGCTTGGGTTCAGCTTCATCCTGGGCCGCGGCAAACACGCCGAGGCAAACCAGCACGAGACAAATACTTGCGACTCTGCGCATGCTTCCTCCCCCGATGCAATAAGCTCTTACAAAATCTTTTTCCCCAGCGCGGACAGGGCCAGCTCCACCGCCAGGTCCGCTGTCCGGTTGTGCTCGTCGATGACCGGATTGACCTCAACGATTTCAAAGCTGGTCATGCGTCCGTGGTCGGCGATGATCTCCATGGCCAAGTGGGCTTCGCGATAGCTGGCGCCACCACGGACAGGCGTACCCACGCCGGGAGCGTCTTCCGGATCGATCCAGTCCATATCGAGCGAAACATGGTAACCGGCCGTGCCGCGTCCGACCACGCGCAAGGCCTCTTCAATGACGGTGCGCATGCCGCGTTCGTCGATATCACGCATGGTGTAGACCTTGACGCCGACCTGATGGATATTTTCTTTTTCACGCGCATCAATGTCGCGAACGCCGATCACAACCGTATTCTCTGGATGCACCTTGGGGGAAAAATTATAGATGCCGCCCAACTCCGCCGGACCCAGTCCCAGAATTGCCGCCAGCGGCATGCCGTGGACGTTGCCGCTGGGTGAAGTTTCCGGGGTGTTGATATCGGCGTGGGCATCGATCCAGATCAGGCCTATCTTTTGGTTCTGGCGGCGATAAAACTCAGCTACGCCAGCCACTGTACCCGCCGCCACAGAGTGGTCTCCCCCCAGGACCAGGGGGAACTTTCCCGCTTCCAGGGTCTTCAGCACCATATCCGCATGCTTAGTGCAGGTAGCTGTTATCTCTTTTAGATACTTAGCTTTAGGGTCTCCTTCTTTCTTTTGTTCCGCAATGGCCGCGGAAACATTGCCGCCATCTTCCACCACGTGCCCCAAGGCTTCCAGGCGCGCCTCCAGCCCGGCCACACGGACTGCCGAGGGGCCCATATCCACGCCGCGACGCGATTGACCCAAGTCCAAAGGGACGCCCAGGATCCTGACCTTTTTAGGAACAATGTTGCTGGCGATAGCCGGACGGCTGGCCGGTTCGTTCTTGGTCGCGATTGGTGCTGTTGGTTCCGGAGTCATACATTCCTAACTTTACGGGTCCTTAGCTTTACGGATAAAAGCTTTACGGATAAATACGAGTCAGAGTACGCGCAAATGGAATGGTCTCACGCACATGTTCCAGGCCACAGGTCCAGGCCACAGCGCGCTCAATACCCATGCCAAAACCGGAGTGTGGCACGCCGCCGAACTTGCGCAAATCCAGATACCACTTGAACGCCGCTTCCGGCAAATCATGTTCCCGAATGCGCTTCAGCAGCAGATCATAATCGCCAATGCGCTGTGAGCCGCCGATAATCTCGCCGTAACCTTCCGGGGCCAGCACGTCCACGCACAGCGCCAGTTCCGGTCGCTGCGGATCAGGCTCCATGTAAAACGCCTTCACCTTTGCCGGGTACCGATGGATCATCACTGGCTTATCAAATTGAGAGGAGATATACGTTTCGTCGGGAGAGCCGAAATCTCCACCCCACTCGACGCGCTCTGCACCAGATGGCTGATGAAATTCTCCGCCAGCTCCATAATGTCGTCGAGCTCGGCGTAGGCGACTTCCGGTTCCACCATCCAGAACTCGGTGAGATGGCGGCGGGTCTTGGATTTTTCCGCGCGGAACGTCGGCCCAAAGGAGTACACCTTACCCAGCGCCATGGCCATGGCTTCAATGTAAAGCTGGCCGGACTGTGTGAGAAAAGCCTGTTCGTTAAAATAATCCACCTCAAACAGCGTACTGGTGCCTTCACACGCGGCGGGCGTCAGGATGGGAGGATCGGTCAGGGTAAAGCCGCGTTCGTCAAAGAAGTTGCGCGCAGCGCGGATAATCTCCGCCCGCACTCGCAGGATGGCGCATTGCCGCGGCGTGCGCACCCACAGGTGCCGGTTTTCCATGAGGAAATCAATACCGTGCTCCTTGCGGGCAATGGGGAAAGGATCCTCTTCCGGGACGCGCTGGATGACGCGCACATCACTCACGTCTAACTCATAGCCGCCGGGGGCGCGCTTGTCGGCGCGCACTTTCCCAATGACGATCACGCTCGATTCGTCGGTCAGGTTCTTGAGCGTATCAAACACTTCTGGCGATACCTGGTTCTTGGGCACAACACCCTGGATCACGCCCGTGCCGTCGCGGAAGATGGGAAAGATGAGCTTGCCGCTCTCACGCTTGTTATAGAGCCAGCCGCGAATGGTGACGGGCTGGCCGTCATGCCGGCCAATCTCAGCAATGGTGGTGATAGGCGATTCGGTCGATGTAGTCATTTATAGGTTCCTGGGTAGCAGATTGCCAGAATTGCCACAATCGGGTAATTGCCAAAATTGAAAAACTTAATACCGATGCCAGTTGGTAAATCAAAAAATTACGGCGATTTTGGCATTCCTGGCAATTCTGGCAATGCCACTCATTCCTCTGCTCCGCCCGCTGATTCCAGTTTGCCATACGCCTCGGCCATTTTGCCGGGAACGTCCATTGCTTCGTCACCCTCGATTTCCAACAGAAGAGCCGGCGCGTGTGTCGCCGAGCGCAGCGACTGCATAGTCTGTTCCCAGTCAATTGCGCCCTCACCCGGCCACAAGTGGGAATCGCGGTCGTGCTTGTTGTCATGGATGTGTGTGGAGCGAATACGATCTTTCAGAATGCCAAAAGCCTGATGAACAGTACTCATCAGGTGCGCGTGCCCTGTGTCAAAGCAAATTCCTACGTCTTCATAACGCAGGAGCCTGATCAACTCCATCAACTTCTCTGGCGTGGACAGATCATTAGGGATGTTCTCCAGCAGCAGGCTGACGCCCAATGGCCGGGCAAAAGCGCGCAGGTGCTCAATGGCGCTCAGCGCCGACTCAAACTTACGCGGATCATCGGCTTCATCGCTGCGGCCAATATGCTGGATCAGGAAGCGAAACGGCGCGTATTCCGCTACTTCAATGGCGCGCTTGATCTCGTCCATGGCCTCAATCCGGTTGCGCTTTTCCATGTCTACCAGATTGAGCGACTGCCCGCCCGAACGGAAATCATTGCCCATATAGAGTGGCGAATGAATGGAATGAAACTCCACTTTCTCTGATTTGAACCAGTTTCCCAGTTCACGCACATGGTCTTTATCGTGATAGTTGAAATGGCCGCGCGCGGCAAAAAGCTCCAACGCCTGCGCTCCGCCGCGGACCATAGTGTCCAGCAGGCCCGGATGCAGCCGCCTCTTGATATAAACGTAACTCGACATGGCGCGCAGCATCAGTAACCAACCGCCCTTCCGCCGCCACGCCCATCGGACGCGCCCAGGAGTTCCCCGGACTTTGCATCCACAGCGATGCATTCGCCATCGCTCCAGTAGTCTTCCTGTTTAATTTTGTGGCCGCGGGCTTGCAACAGCTTGATGGTATCGGGCGAGAGGCCGGTCTTTTCGATGTAAATCTGGTCGGGCTCCCACTGGTGATGGAATCGCGGCGCGTTCACCGCCTGCTTGATGTCCAACCCGTAATCGATCACGCCCATCAGGATGTTGGCCACCGTGCTGATAATGCGTGGACCTCCGGGAGAGCCCAGCACCAGGAACAGCTTGCCATCTTTGAGCACGATGGTCGGCGCCATGGCGCTTAACGGACGCTTGCCCGGAGCAATGGCATTGGCTTCACCCTGAAGCAGCCCATAACCATTGGGCACGCCGGGTTTGGAGGTGAAGTCGTCCATCTCATTGTTGAGCAAGAAGCCCAGTTTGCCCGCGGTGACGCGCGAGCCAAACCCGTCATTCAATGTGGTGGTGACGGACACGGCATTTCCCTGCGAATCAACCACGGAGTAATGCGTGGTGTTCGTGGACTCATGGCCGCCGTAAGGCGAATGCGCCGCCGCGGAGCGATCAAGTTCGCCGAAACCTGAAGGCCGGCGAAGTTCTTTGCTGTTACCGGCGCGCGTCAGGTCCAGGGATTCACGCCAGCCCGTGGCATATTTCTTGTCAATCAATTGCGCCACCGGAAGCTGGACAAAATCAGGGTCGCCCAGAAATTCCGCGCGGTCGTAAAAAGCGCGCCGGAAGGCCTCTGCCGTCAGATGGATGGCGTCCGCTGAGCGGTTGCCGAGCTTACCCAGGTCATAGCCCTCAAGAATATTCAACGTTTCAATCAGAGTGATGCCGCCAGAGCTGGGCGGAGGCGCGCTGATGATTTCGTATCCACGATATGTCCCTTTGATGGGAGCGCGCTCTTTGACTTCGTATTCGGCCAGATCTTGGGCCGTAATCAGGCCGCCGCCACGCTGAATCTCCGCGGCCAGCTCGTGGGCCATAGCGCCTTTGTAAAACTCATCGGGCCTGGCGGCGATGCGCTCCAAAGTGCGCGCCAGTTCAGGCTGGGAAAAGAGATCTCCCGGTTCATAGAACTTGCCGTCACGCTGGAAGATGCGCTTGGAGTCAGGAAATTCAGCCAGTTCTCGATTATGCATGGACTGGGCTTCTTCATAGGTCAGCCGCACGCCATGGCGCGCCAGGCGGATTGCAGGTTGCATGACCGTCTTGAGTGAAAGCTTGCCCCAGTGCTTTTGCGCGTACACCAACCCGGCCACTGATCCGGGTACCGCCGCCGCCAATGTTGCCTGCCGCGGGATGGACGACCGCCAGCGCGAAACCGGTTGCTACCGCCGCGTCCACCGCGTTGCCACCTTGCTGCATGATGGCTACGCCCACCTTGGAGGCTTCCTCATGGACACTTACCACCATGCCCTTTCTGGCATGAACCGGACGCAGGCCCTCCGCGCAGCACAAAGGCGCAGCCGCCATCGCCACAAATAAGGCAACTAGATGAAAAATAAGATATTTACGTAGAACCTTCATGATAGCGATGGAGCACCAGGGAAGCTGTGGTCGACTGTGATTCCCAGCCCCGACAAACCAGCCAATGAAGGCTAGCCTACTCGTTGAGGAGGAGTCAAATCCAGACGCAAGGCTTCAAAGAAGAAAGCAGATGAAACCGCGGACACGGTTAAGATAAACCGGCCCGCGGAAAACACGTGAGCTCAGGGCAATTCATGAAATGCCCGTATCATGCGGTACGCTAAATCACTCGCGAGGCTCGCGCTTATACGCCAGCCTGCTTGGCAGCCAAGTCGCCGATGATCGGGAGCTTGAACTGCTCATTGTTATAGGCCTTCCACATTAGGAAGAGCCAGGCTCCAAATATGCAGACCATAAGGAGCAACCAAAGGGGAAACATAAGGAGACCAAGGTGCATCATGCCTAGGACGAACCCGAGAATCACAAAAATGATATACAACGGAATCAGCGCCACACTGAAAAATATCGCTTGAAAGGCGTGGAAGCGGACAAATTTGTCGTTCTTGTATGGTTCGATCACCAGGAAAATCACTCCTGTGACCCACCAGGCAAAGTAGCAGAGCGCACCCACCATATTGTTGGACATCCCTGAGCTTGCCGCTGGCGTAGGCGTTGGAGCAGAAGCCATGTTTTTCCTCTCTTTTCCTCTAAGTTTTTGTGTCCTCTTAAAATTTATGTTTGAGGAGAAATCCGTTGCGCTACAGCTTAGTATGACTTGGCCGAAAAGGGAAGAAAACTTTATTTCCTGGTTACGACCAGGGGTCCCTACGCCCCCAGGTGGGGCGGACGGCAGAAATTGCCCCTACGCCGTCCCTTTTGCTTCACCCAGAACAACCTTGACATCCATGCGTTTCTTGCCGCGATAGACCGTTACCGTAACCTCATCCCCGGCGCGATGGTTTTGCATTACATGTGGTAGGTCCTGCTGCTCTGCGATGGGCTGGCCGTCAATGGCCACGATCAGGTCGCCGCCGAGCATGATGGGCGTGTTGCCCACATAAGCCCGTTCGCTGCCGCCGTGCAATCCGGCATGATCGGCCGCGCTGCCCGGTACAACCTGGACGATCAGCAAGCCGAAATCAGCCGACAAACCCATCTCCGCCGCCAGTTGCGGGCCAATAGGAATGCTGCGGACTCCAAGCTCCGGCCGGCGCACGCGGCCCAGACGGACCAGATCGTCAAGGACGGCTTTTGCCGTATCAATAGGGATGGCGAAGCCGATGCCCGCGCTTTGCTCCGCGCCTCCGGTGAGAATCATGGAGTTGATCCCGATCACCTGGCCGCGCGAGTTCAGCAGCGGCCCGCCGGAATTTCCGGGATTGATGGACGCGTCCGTCTGAATGGCTTCATCAATGTAGCCGCGCTCTCCGCGCACCGAACGAATGGAGCTGATGATGCCACGCGTCATGGTGCCGCTGAGGCCAAACGGGTTTCCGATGGCATAAACTTTCTGTCCCACAATCAGGCTCTTGGAATCGCCGATCTCCGCCTGCGACACGGATTTGTTGGGAATTTGAATCACCGCCAGATCATGCACCGGGTCCGTGCCCACAACCAGCGCCTTGTACTTCTTCTTGTCACTGGTGGTCACCTCAAGCTGCCGCGCTCCTTCAATCACATGGAAGTTGGTCAGGATGTGGCCTTCCGCGTCAATCACAAATCCTGATCCCATACCCTGCTGCGGCACCGGGCCGTAGAAAAAATCAAAAGTAACAGCGGTAGAAGTAATGTTCACCACCGACGGTAAAGCCTTCTTATAGACGGCAATGTTGTTCCGCTCGTCAGCGTCAAGCGCGGGAGGCGCGGCTTGTGTCAGCTCGACATGCGAAGGCCGGGTCACCCAGGAAGGAGCAAAGCGTCCGCCAGCGTGGGTCGTAACGAAATAAAAAGTGGTAACCAGAAGAATTGCAAGAAGTATGGGGCGCAGCGATTTCATGTTCTCACCTGTTTTAAGAGGCTACGGCTTCAAGATGCCTGATTTCAAGAAGCAATGGCCAGGGCCTTCAGTTCGGCAAAGATCCTCGCGCGCTGGGCAAAACGCTGTATCTTCTGCTCCGGTTTGCACGTCACAACAATCATTTTCTCAAAACGGCTGTTTGTCTTCGCCTCAAAAATCAGGGCTGCTTCCACCATGACAATTGCATCCGGCTCTTTGGCCGCAAGTTCAACAATCCATTTTGCCTGACGCTGAATGACCGCCGGATGCACAATCTTATTCAGCTCTTCGATCCTGCCTTGCCCGAATACAACCGAGGCGAGTTTGGCGCGGTCAATGGTTCCATCCGGTTTGACGATGTCACGCCCGAATCGTTTGACCACTTCTTCATAGACGGGCTCGCCGGGACGGTATAGTTCATGAGCCGTGGTATCAGACTGGATCACACGCGCACCCAAATCGGCGAACATTTTGGCAACAGTAGACTTGCCGCAGGCAATGCCGCCGGTCAGGCCAACGCGCAGCACGCGCTTATTTTCCCCCGCGCCGCATTTGGCAGGCTTTTACGGTGTTGGCCATGAGCATGGCTATCGTCAGAGGCCCCACTCCTCCGGGCACCGGCGTGATGGCCCCAGCGACCGCGGCCACCCGCGGATCAACGTCGCCGATCTGAGTTGAGCCCTTTTCCGCAAAAGATTTCTCCCGTGCGGCGTTGCCCGGGAAAAACTTCTCAAACTCTTTGCGGTCGGTGATCTTGTTCGTGCCTACGTCGATCACAGTCGCTCCCGGCTTCACGAATTCCTGGGTCACAAATGCGGCCCGGCCGATAGCCGCCACCAGAATGTCGCCCTGGCGCGCGACCGCGGGCAGATCACGCGTCTTGGAATGACAGACGGTCACAGTAGCATTGTTGTTCAGCAGCAACATGGCCACGGGCTTGCCCACCAGGTCACTGCGACCGATCACCACCGCATGACGGCCTTCGATGGGAATTTGGCTGCGCCGCAGTATCTCAATTACCCCCGACGGGGTGCACGGAACCAATCCGGGGCGCTGCGTGGCAAGATTGCCTGCGTTCACCGGATGAAGACCGTCAACGTCTTTCTCCGGCGCCACCGCCAGCAGCACTTTCTTCGCGTCCACCTGCGGCGGCAGCGGAAGCTGCACCAGGATGCCGTCAATCTCGTCGCGCTGGTTCAACTGCTGCACTATGACCAGCAGCTCTTCCGTGGTCACCGAATCCGGCGGCGTCAGCTTTTCGCTGTGGATCCCGAGCTGCTCACAGGCCTTGACCTTGTTTCGGACGTAAATTTCTGAAGCCGGATCGTGCCCGGCCAGAATCACTGCCAGCCCGGGACGTCGCCCCGCGGCAGTCAGCTTCTGCGCCTCCTGTACAACTTCACTTCTGATTTGCGCGGCGATTTTGGTGCCATCAAGAATGGTAGCGGTGGTGGTAGTCATAAGGAATATGTAATTTAAACACAAAGGACACGAAGGAACACGAAGCAGAAGCGGCCAAGTATTTGTTTTCTTTGTGTGCCTTTGTGCCCTTTGTGGTTAAACTAAGCTGATGCTGCTGAAAAAAATCCTGGATATTCTGGCCTGCCCGGTTCCGGAGTGCCGCAAGCCGCTGACGCTGGCGGCCGATGAAAGTTCTCTCCAATGCACCGGCTGCCATCGCGTCTACCCGGTGCGTGACGGTATTCCCGTTCTGCTGGCGGACCAAGCAGCAAAAAGCACATAGCAGTCAGCACTCAGCCCTGAAAACGTCCTCTGCGCAGCTAAGATTATTGCTGCTTGTTTCGGTCAATCGTGCGGCTGGATTGGAGCGAATGCTTCAAGACTGAGTGCTGAGTGCTGACTGCTATTTGCTCTTGTTCAGATCCAACGTTCGCAGATAGTCCGTGAAGGCGGGCCCCAGGTCCGCTCGTTTCAAAGCAAATTCCACCGTGGCCTTTAGAAACCCGAGCTTGTCCCCGGTATCATGCCGGTGGCCTTCAAAGGTGTAACCGTAGATCTTTTCGCCCGCGTGAAGCAGGTTGCGCAGCCCGTCTGTCAGTTGCAACTCCCCGCCGGCGCCCAGCGGCGTCCGCTCCAGGGTCTGAAATATCTGTGGCGTGAGAATATATCGGCCGATGATCGCCAGATTGGAAGGCGCATCCGCCGCCTTCGGCTTCTCCACCAGATTTTTCACGTTGTAGAGGCGTCCATCGAACTTGCCGTCGATCTTCTCCGCATCCAGCACTCCATAGGAAGAAATGGCTGGCCCGTTCACCTCCTGGGCCGCAATCACGGAGCATTGGGAATCTTCAAAGACTTCCATCATCTGCTTCAGGCAGGGCTTTTGCGCGTCAATCACATCGTCTGCCAACAGGACGGCGAACGGCTCATTGCCCACCAGCTCACGCGCCATCAGGACGGCGTGCCCCAGGCCCATGGCTTCCTTCTGCCGGACATACGCCACATGGATCATGTCAGAGATTTGCCGCACGATGGCCAGCAGGTCAAGCTTCCCGCGCTCTTCCAGCATTTTTTCCAATTCGTAGCTGACGTCAAAGTGGTCTTCAATCGCGGTCTTGCCGCGACCCGTGATGATGATGATCTGGTCGCAACCAGCGGCCATGGCTTCTTCAACGCCATACTGGATGATCGGCTTGTCCACCAGGGGCAGCATTTCCTTCGGCTGCGCCTTGGTGGCGGGAAGAAAACGCGTGCCCAGTCCGGCAGCGGGAAAAACGGCCTTGCGAACTCTCATTTTCATGGTGAAATCCTGGTACTGCTTTAGTTAGGATGCAGATTTAGTTAGGATGCAGAAATTTAGCTGACTGCTCTTTAAGAACCGCACTACCATCCCCAGAATCAACCTTCGCATCAGACGCATGGGCAAAACTTTCGTTCAAGTTTTGTGCCGCCCCCTCCGGGACTTTGCTTCATTCTTCATTGCCAACCCACCCTTCCAGCTTCGCGTTCGCTCGCCTCAGGGTGGGCTAAGCTCTTTCGCGCTTTCGGCGCTCGGGTTCGGATTAGTCACATATGAACGTCGACTCGGCTTATGGTGTGCCCCATGTTTTCATTCGATAGCCATCCATCATGTTTTCACGGCTGAATGCTGAGTGCCGATTGCTAAGTGCTATTTGCTATTTGCTCTTGTACACCACTCCACCCTTCATCACGAACACCGGGCTCTGCAGCACGGTAACGTCCTTCGTCGGATCGCCGTTCACGGCAATGATGTCAGCAAACTTGCCCGTCTCGAGTGAGCCGATCTTGTCCCAGCCCAGCAGATCGGAGGCGTTCACGGTGGCCGTCTGGATGGCCTGGAGCGGCGTCATTCCCTGTTGCACATACACCGCGAACTCATGCGCGTTCAGTCCGTGCGGATAAACGGCGGCGTCCGTGCCGAAAGCAATTTTCACGCCGGCCTGTATGGCTTTGCCCACGTTCTGGCGGCTGACGGCGGTGGTGGTCTTCATCTTCTCGGCAAACATTGCCGGCA
>WNFI01382466.1_pt1 | contig 26669 bp, 25 predicted proteins | sample 5400471 | NCBI WGS metagenome assembly WNFI01 (sample SAMN13153348, study PRJNA577476) | soil metagenome | isolation source: 100 cm saprolite on Douglas fir-dominated hillslope | place: USA:California | collected 2013-09-17 | reverse complement strand
AACCTGATCGTCTTCTCCGACGAAATCTACGACAAGCTCATTCTCGATGGCACGCCACATGTCGCCTTCGCTGAAGTCGTTCCTGACGTGCCCTGCGTGACCTTCGGCGGCATGTCCAAGAATTATCTCGTCCCCGGATGGCGCATCGGCTGGGGGATTGTTTCCGGCGAGGCTGCCGCGGTGAAAACTTATACCGAGGGCATTCATCGCCTGCTGCGCGCGCGCCTGTGCGCCAATCATCCCGAGCAGTACGCCATCAAGCCAGCGCTCGAAGGCCCACAGGATCATCTCGTTGAAGTGCAGCGCAAATTGCGCTCCCGGCGTGATCTCACGCAGCAATGGTGCGAGTCAACGCCGCGCGTAAGCTGTGTGGCCCCGCGCGGCGCGTTCTATGCCTATCCGCGCATCGACATTCCGGAGAGCGACGAGATCTTCGTAAAAGAGTTGATTCGCCAGAAACACGTTATGGTCGTGCACGGCTCCGGATTTGGACAGAAGCCGGGGACGCAACACTTCCGCATCGTGTTTCTGCCGGAGGAAAAAACGCTGACTACGGCATATGCGGGTATAGCCGACTTTATTCGCGAACGGTATGGAACTTAGTGCTTCTACCGCCGAGTACGCAAAGGCCGCCGAGAAAATTCTTAGTGTGTGCGAGGAAGGGCAGGCATTCTTTGCTGCCCTTTGTTTAGATTTCGTCGTTCTGCGCAGTGAAGTTCTTGCTCTATCTGCGGCTTCAATAGATCCCAGGCAGCACAGCCGGAACTCGCCGGGCGTAAGCTTGAAACTCCTCGCCAAACGCAGCCCGCAATAGTTTCTCTTCACTGTGCACTCGGATGACCATGCCCACCGCAAAGAGAACAACTGCCACGATCAGCGCGATCCAATGTTCCATCGCCAGTCCGGTCGCCATGAGCATCCCGTACATGCCGGTGTAGATCGGATTACGCACGTAGTTGTACGGACCAGTAGTGATCAGCTTGTGATCTTCCACCAGCCGCGCTGCGACTGCCCACTGCTTGCCGAGATGACGAACCGCTGCCCAAACCAGCCACACTGATGCTGCCGCAACACCGACAGTAAAGACTCTAAAAGCAATCCCTGCGGCGCCCGCCAACACGGGCACCGGTGGCAAGAACGGGCTCCCCGGCGGCTGGAACCATACCAGTCCGTAAGCGCATCCCTGCAACGCGATGCCGAAGAAGGCAACCCTGTCCCGCTTGGCTTCAGACCCTTGCGGTGGCCGTTTGCGAAGCACGAAGACTGCGGTAAAAAGGAGCCAGCACAGAATCACGCCGCCAAGTGTAGCCAGCGCCATGGGAGTTGGATTAGACATGCTTTCCGAACCTCGGACGCTATGCTAAACCATGAGCTCCTCCGCTTCGCATCGCTTACGGCATACCCACGTCACAGGTATCCAAAGTGAACATCGGCTTGCCCTTGGCAATACGACCATAGTAGAATGACCATGATCAAAAGGAATAGCCTGCAATGAAAACGATGGCAGCTGGCGCTTTCAAAGTCCATTGTCTTGCGGTCATGGATGAAGTTCAATCCAAACGCGAAGCCGTACTCATCACCAAGCGCGGTAAACCCGTCGCCAAACTCGTTCCTATCGAGAAACAGAAGGATGACATCTTTGGCTTCTTCAAGGGCAAGGTAACCATTCATGGCGATATCGTGTCTCCAATATTGACTCCGGAAGAATGGGGAGACCTTTATTGATCCTCCTGGACACGCATGTGGTCGTCTGGCTGGCAGGGGACGAGATGCGGCTTTCGAAGAACGCGAGGGCCGCAATTGAGAAGGCCCGGATGGCAGAGATAGGAATGGCTATCTCCGATTTCTCGCTGTATGAACTATCGACGCTATTCCGCAAGAAGGAGATTGGCCTTGCCGGCAGCCTGGAATCTTTTCTGTCTGAGGTAGAGAGGCGATTCGTGGTTCTGCCGATTACTGGCCGGGTTTGTGCAAGCGCATACTCTCTTCCTGCCGGCTATCCTAAAGATCCCGGAGACCGCATCATTGGAGCCACGGCCCTCGTAGAGGGACTCACGCTCGTCACGGCGGACGCACAAATTCGCAAGTCGCGCGCGATTCCGACAATCTGGTGACGCATACGCTTTCTCTTTCTCCGCGAATCTGCTTAAATCAAAAGTATCGCAACACCGCCTGCATCTCGGTGTTTGTAAGATCAGGTCCTAACCGTGGTCGATATTCATTCCCACATCCTTCCCGAAGTAGATGACGGCCCGAAATCCTGGGACGTTTCGGTCGCTATGTGCCGGACGGCGGCTGCCGACGGCATCACGCATCAGGTGGCGACCCCCCACGCCAATGATCGCTACCACTACGACCGGAACTATCTGCAAGGACTTCTCGATCATCTGCAAGGCCTGATCGGTGACTCGCCCAAGCTAATCCTGGGCTGCGACTTTCACCTTTCTTACGACAACATGCAGGATGTGCTGGCGAATCCGGCGCGCTACACCATTGGCGATTCGCGCTACATGCTGGTGGAGTTGAGCAATTACAGCGTGCCGGTGCAGACCACCGACTGCTTTCTCAAACTCGGAGATTGTGGCATCACTGCGGTGATCACTCATCCTGAGCGCAATCCCATTCTGCGCGAGAGTCCGCAGCGCGTGGTGGAATGGGCGGAGCAAGGCTGCGTGATTCAGATGACAGGTTCCGCGCTTACCGGATTTTGGGGAGAGCGCGTATGCCGCGCCGCACAGTGGCTCATCGAGCGCAATGCCGTGCATGTGCTGGCCACGGATGCGCACGACACCGAGAAGCGCGTGCCGATACTCTCTACTGCCCGCGAAGCCGCCGCCGCAATATGCGGAGATGAAGTTGCCGAAGCGATGGTCGAGGGCAATCCCCGCGCTATCGTAACCAACGAGCCGCTTCCCTACTTCCCGCGGCCACTGATCGGAAGCTACAAGAAGGGCGGAAACTAGAACGCAAAATGGAAGCCAACGGATTGCCCTCCCGCACCTCGATTCTGACCGCCGCAGCGCGTGCGTTCGGGTCGCGCGAGCCCGATGCCAGCGTGCGCAATCCCGACTGGGTCGCCGAGCAACTGATCGGCCCGGCTGAGTTGGCGCTGATCGCCGACCATCCTCTCAGCAAGGCTCTGGACCAGGATTTTCAGGAAGCCATTTATGATCCCGATGTCTTCGGCTTCACTTGGCTGATGCTGGTTCGGACACGTTTCATCGACGAACTGATGGAGCGCGCCATCCGCGGCGGGGCGACGCAGTTGGTGATCCTAGGAGCTGGATTCGATACGCGGGCCCACCGCTTCCCCGAACTGTTGAAGGACGTCGCGGTCATCGAGATCGATTACGGTGCCACCCAAGAGTACAAAAAGCGGAGGGTCGAAGCGGCTCTGGGCGGTGGCGCGCCCGCCAAACTGGTCTATGCCCCGATCGATTTCTCGCGGGAAAGCCTCGGCGAGGTGCTGCGCCGTGCCGGTTTCCAGCCCGGACGCAAGACTTATTACATTTGCGAGGGCGTCAGCATGTACGTCCCGGAAGAAGGCATGAAGGAAACCCTGCGCGCCATCGCTGCGGAATCCGCTCCGGGCAGCGCGCTTCTACTGGAGTATCTCAACCGGGGCGGGCTCGAATTGCTGAGAAAATATCCCACGGGAATGATCAAGAACGCCTTCGATTGGGGAGAGCCGTTCGTGTTCGGCGTGCCGGATGGGCAGGACCGGGAGTTCTTCCTCGAAGTGGGATTGGAACTGGGCGAGACGCTGAAGATCGGCGGCCCCGAATCAGTGAAGCGGTACACCATGCGCCGGGATGGGAGTTACTATGGCGCACACTTGGAGAAAGTGTTTCAGCAGCGGCGCGTAGCCGCTCTGCAGGCCATGGACGATGCGGGTCGCCAGCAAGCCGCACTTGCCGCTGCTTCGTCCGGCTACTGGCTGGCCGAGTTGGCCGTCCCTGAGCGCCCTTCCTAGGAGGGTCATTCCAGAAAGCACTGTGTGACTTGGACGATTTCGAACTTCCGCTCGCCTATTTCCCGCGGCCGCTGATCGGCAGCTACAAGAAGATCGATTAGAAGCCGATCTTCTCGTAGCCGATCTTCCCGGCTTAAGGATTCACCCTAAACACCGTCCCGCAGTTGCAACTCGCGTCTCCGCCTGCGGACGTTGTGCCATAAAGAGCGCCACCGTTGCCGAAGGTCAATCCGCCATAGGGCGCGAATCCGCCGCTACCGGTGATGAAGCTATAAAGCACGTTCTCGGTCCATTGGCCTCCTTGGATGGCGGGCGGAATCAATTGATAAACCGTTCCTTCATTCGAGGCTCCGCCCTGCGTGGTGGTGCCGAATAGCTGCCCACCCGATCCGAGAATCGGAGCGCTGGCAGGTTCGTAGCCGGTGCTGATGGGGTTGAAATTGAAGAGCACCGATTCGGTCCACTCGAGCCCGTTTGACGTAACCTGAAAAACATTGCTGTAGCTGCCGCTGGGCGATCCCATGGTCGTGCCGATAAATCCGTTGTCGCCAAAAATCAGCCCGAAGTTCGGAAAGGCTCCATCTCCGGTGCTGCCATGAAAGTCGTAGAGCGGAACCAGTGTGCGCTCGTTGTGATTTTCGCTGCGCAGACCGAAGACCGCCCCAGCGCCATAGGCTCCGCCCGGACCCGCTCCATAGATATTTCCAAACACATCGAAGAGCGGACCAGCGAAAGGATAGTAGGGGCCGGTAAAGCGGAAGATGACCGACTCGGTCCACGTGCCACCGGAAGGGTGAAGCTTGAAGAGGGCGCCGCCGCAGTAGGTGCCGGTTTCGTCGGTTTGGCAATTGCCGCCGCTATAGGCGAAGCCGAAAATGTTACCCCACTTGGTATAGACCAAGCCCGCGGGCCACGCACCGTCTCCATCGCCCGAACCGCTGGGCACGCCCTGGAAGCTGTAGACCACTTGATAAGTCCAACTCGTGTTGGTCGCAGAGGGCGGGGACAATTCAAAGATCGTTCCGCACCCCGAAAGCTGAACATTGCCGCAATTCCCGCTGCCTCTCTGATACGTCGAGCCATAGAGATTGCTGGACGAATCTGCGACGAGCGGAGTCATGGGGTTCGCGCCGTCCGCACCGCTTTGAAAAGAGTGCAGTACGGTTTCGGTCCATTTGCCGCCCAGTGTTGCAGGCGGAGAAAGTTCAAATACTGTGCCGCAACCGTTGGAGCAATTCGTACTGCCTCCGCCTTCAAAAGTTGTGCCGTAGAGATTGCCGGACGTGTCGACGATCATGCTGGCCTGGGGAGAACGGCCATCGCTGCCTCCCTTGAAGGTGTACAGCGTCTGCTCGGTTGAACCGGCGAAAGCGCTGCTTGCGATCAGCAGAAAGAAAGCGAGACGAAGGTTGATAGAGACAAGCCGAACCGGGGCGTAAACAGAATCTGCACGTTGCATGCGGGGCACCTCGCTTGGACTTTGTAGTAGGGGAGGACGCTCTACAAGAGAGGAAAGAATTATAGACCGAGTCCTGCGGTCGAGGCTCGTTCTTTATTCTTTCCTTTGCGGCGCGGCTTTACTGCCGCTTGGGAGCGTTCGCTGCCGCCGAAATTTGCGGAGCCGAAGTCGCCGGAGCAATCGTCGACGCCAACCCGCGCGCTATCCTCACCAGCCAGCCGCTGCCCTATTTCCCGCGGCCGGTGATCGGAAGCCAAGCCGATCCCGTAGATCTGCACCAGATTCGTGGTCCGCTAGAACTCGATCCTCAGCGCGACTTGCATCACACGCGGGTTGGTCAAGGTCTGAGTGTAAACGCCGAACGTGCTTGACTGGTCGAGCCGGTTGCCCATGCTGTTCACGTCAAAGCGCGTGCTGTTCGTGACGTTAAAGACATCCCAGCGGAACCGTATTCCCACACGTTCCGTGGGATGGAACAGCTTTGCCAGCCCGGCATCCAGGCCAAAGTAGCCGTCGCCTCGTAATGGGTTGCGCGTGCCGGATTCTCCGGGATAGTCCACGCGGAATGCACTGAGCACTGCATTGGCATTGGCAAACGCATTGGGACCCTTGCCGCGCCGCAAGTCGGCACCGCTCAGCGGACGCTGCTGCATCGCCCAGCCTTCAATGTCCCAATTGGTCGGCCAGGTAGAACCCTCGTCTACCGACCACGGCATGCCACTGGTCCAGCGGAACAGGCCATTCAACTGCCAACCGCCAACAAAAGCGTTCACGATGCGGTTCGCGCCTGATCCGAAATGGCGTCCCCGCCCAACGGGCAGATCGTAAATCCAGTTCGCGTTCACCTGATGTGCGGGATTGAAATCTGAGACCCCGCGCAATTGCGACGGATTCCACGTATTGATGATCTGTGCCCGGTTATTGCCGCCGGACGTCGGAATCCGCTCGGCCTGCGATGTCCAGTCCAGCGATTTCGACCAGGTGTAATTGACGCCGCCCTGTAGGCCTCCGCTGAAGCGTTTCTGCAAAGTGACTTCGAGACCGTTGAAGCTCGATGTTCCGATCGACCTCCACGTATAAAGCGCGGAGTATTGATCATGGTAGAAGCGGTAGGACGGATAGTTGTGCCCCGATACGTTGAGACCTGCACCGCTCTGGCTATCGGGAAGATCGAGATTGAACAGCGCGTAGGTTTCGTTTCCGACGTTCTGAAGAAATTGGTTATAAACAACCTGAGTTGCGCTGGCCGGGCCGAAGCCTACATCCGTGCCCGCGAGCGGACCGAACAGATTCTCCCAGTACGGAATCTGGCTGACACTCTGCACGGACGTGCCGGCCCATGCCATTTGGGACAGCTGCCTGGCTGCGGTAAAGTAGTCCACGCCACTTTTCGGGTCCACGAGGTTGAGTGGCATGGCCACATCTTCCTGCTCGGGTAAACGGCGGGAGAACCGGCCAACATAAGCAACCTCGACAACCAAGTCGTTCCTCAGTTCCCGGGAGATGGAAAAATCCACCGCATGAGAGTACGGCGTCTTCATGGAACGGTCGATTCCCCAACTGATTGCAAAGGAGTCGCTGGGGGGAGTAGCCGGGAAGCCTCCGGCGGGCGCGGGTGGTAACAGTCCCGCGGGGATTGAGGTGATACCGGTGAAACGCGGCGCGGAACTGACGCTCACTGTGCCAGGGACGTTGGAGACCTGGCTGGAAAGCCCGTAGGAACCCGCAGAATCGTAGGCGTTCACGGTAGCTGCGCCAAAGTGGCTGTAATAGATGCCGTAGCCTCCGCGGATCGCGGTTTTGCCATCTGCGCCGAATACTTTCGACAGCCAGCCATCTTTGAACGAGGGCGACCAGGCAAACGCGACACGCGGCGCGAAATTGCGCAGATCGTAGTTCCATAAGTCGGAACGCCCGTTGGATCGACCATCCGGAGCAAACGATATTTGCGGGGCATTGATGGCGGCGCCTCCAATCTTCCCCTGATGCGAGCTTTGGGCCAGCCAGTCCGTCAGGCTTAACGGAGTGCAAGTGCTGCCGCTCACAACACACGGCCCGACCTGCGTCCCATGCGTTTCCGTCGGCGGCTGTAGCACGGTCCAACGCAGACCGTACGTTACCGTCAGGTTGTGAGTCACCTTCCAAGAATCCTGCGCATACGGCTCAAACTCAGCCCAACGATAGTTCCGCAAGAGCGCCGATCCGAGCGCTAACGGGGTTCCGCTCTTGTCATAGTTGTAGATCGCATTTCCCTCGGTGACCATGCCGACCGAGGTCATCAGGATGTTGTCGTAGGCCAGCGAGAACGAATCGGCCACGGCCGGAAAGCCGGATACGGCTGGATCGAAGGGAACGCCCCGGTTGGCGATACCAGAAAAGACCAGCCAGCCTAGGTTAATATTCGCCGAAGGAAACGAGTTTCCGTAGCTCGAGCTGAAATTACCGATAAATCGCGCATTCCCGCCGAACTGAAGTGTGTGCGTGCCTCTTGTCCATGCGAAGTCATCCGCAAAATTGTGCACCGGAACATGAAAACTACTTGACCGCGAGAAGGCGACTGGGGAAGATATGCCGGCCAGCGTGACCTCGGGCTGCTGCGAAATCCCCGCCGTCTCTCCGCCCTGCCGGGTGAAACCCCAACGGAACGTATTGACCTTGGTGGGCGAAAGCACTGCCGTGTAGCCAACCGCAAAGCCCTTACTGTTGTCGAGAACCGTGGTTGCGGGCGGCTGGCCCGGAAATTGCGGCGCCCCGCCCTCGTGGTCATTCTGCAAGTTTGCGCGTGCGAAAAGCATATGCCGTCCATTGCTCGTGAGGTTGTAATCGAGCCGCGCGATGTAGGTGTCGAACTTGCGCTTCTCGCTGGCTGCGAAGCGGAACCCGGAAGTATTCAGTCCATCCCCTAGAGTCGGGTCATTTGGCATCGGATAGCTTTGCAGTATCGATAAGACGGCCGGATCATTACCTAGCCCGAGCGGATCCATTTGTTGAATCTGAGCAGGAGTAAGGGTCGTCAGACCATTGTTGATGTTCTGATAAATCACCTGTCCGGCGCGCATGCTGGCGCTTGGAACGGTCTGGGCCTCGCTGGCGGCCTCGCGATCGCGGCGTCCCTCGTAATTGGCAAAGAAGAAGAGCCGGTTTTTGATAATTGGACCGCCAATGGACGCGCCGAACACGTTACGGATGAGCTGAGCCCTCTTGTTTGGTTGTCCACTCGCGAGTTCCGATGCCTTCAGAAAATAGTCGTTTGCCGCGAACGACGTGTTCCGGTTGTATTCGTAAAGCGACCCGTGGAACTGGTTCGTCCCGCTTTTGGTCACGAGTGCTACCTGCGCACCGGCGGAACGTCCGGCATCCGCGTTGGCGTTGCTCGTGGTGACGCGAAAATCGGCAACGGAATCCTGCGTGTTGCGCAGCACGCTGGTGAATGCGAAGCCGTTGTTCTGGTCATTGACGTCGACGCCGTCCAGCGTGACGTTGGACTGGTCGCTGCGAGCCCCGTTCACGGCTCCGCTGCGCGTGTCAGATGCCGCGTCAATCCGGTTGCCGAGATAGGTTACGCCCGGCTGAAGACTCAGCAATTCGACGACGTTGCGCCCTTCGATGGGCAATTGCAAGACCTGCCGCGTGTCGAAGCCGTTGCCCATGGTTGCGTCGGTCGTGTTCAACATCGGAGCTGCCCCCTCTACTTCCACTTTCTCGGCGGAAGTAGCAACCGGAAGGTGAAAGTCAGCGGTGACCGGAACGTTGACGATGAGGTTGAGATCGTTGCGCTCCGCGGTCGCGAACCCGCTGGCCGCCACCGTCAGGCGGTACGGACCGGAAGCGAGTTGCACAAACTCGTAGAGTCCCTCGCTGTTGGTCTTGGTCGCACGAGCAGTATTCGTGTCAGTGCGAACCAGTTGGACTGTGGCATCCGCTATGACGGCTCCGGACGGGTCCGTCACGCGGCCACGAATGGAAGCTGCCCCTTGTCCAAGCGCCACCGCAGACAACAGAAAGATGGTGGTGACCGCCGCCGCAAATACTCTTGCTGATCTCATCCCTTACCTCGCGTACGCAGGATAGCGGGTCCGGACCCTTCCGGGCTGGCAATTCTGGTTGCCGAAATCTTGGGATGATCGGCGCTGAGTGCGCTGGGTCTCAACCGTGACGTAGATTGGATCCCGTCCCGGTCGGCCGGAAACGCTGAAATTGGAGAGAACAATAATTTGTCACGAGCGCGATGTCAAGCTTCCACGCGCAAAAAGCAGTGGCAAGGTTGAAACCTTGTCACTTCTGAAGAAGGGCTGCGCTACTGCGGACCGGTAGTATCGTGCTGATCGGAAGTCGCGGCGGGCGCCGCATCCGTTGTGGTTTTATCACTCACAGGAGCGGGAGTGCGCGATGAGGGCTCCAGAGAAGTTGCGCGGGGCAGGTCGGGACTTGTCGTCATCGCACTCTCGGGATTCAGCAGATGATCCTTATTCGGCCCCAGCCCCAGTCTGATCAGCGCGCGTGAGTCCGGAACCTGCTTAGTCTGCCAGCCTTGATCGGCTTGATAGCGCCGCATGGCTTCCTCGCTGGCCTGGTTCCATGTGCCGCTCGCTTCCCCGCTTAAATAATGTTCCCGGATGAGCGCTTCCTGTATGGCCTGTGCCCGCTCGGAATCGATCTTCTGCTGTCCACGCGCCTTTGCCGATTTTTTTCGTGAACTCGATCGCTTCCCCGAGGCCGCAGTGCGAGTGCTCGACGACTTCCCGCTCGACGAAGTCTTACGCTTCGTGGAGCTAGCGGGCGCTTTGGTCTTGGCCGCGGGCTTGGCTGAAGCATTCACAGCCGAATCCTGCTGACGTGCGCCCGCAACTGCAAAGCTCGCACAGGCCAGCAGAATAGCGCAGACCGCGCCGCGCCGCGCCCTCCGAATTGTGGCCAAGCCCTTCAAGACTTTAAATCGCCACTTTCCTGCTGCGCCCAAAAAATAAGGCCCAACAGAGACTTGCACTGTAATCATCCTCGATGGTGGACTACAGTGCCAGTTCCCGTTGGGCCAGTTCAGGTTACGGAAGTGTTCCAGCCACGAAGATGGTTCCATCCTGGCGCTGCGAACCGCGCTGCCGCACCAGGAAAACTACGTCCTGGCCGCTCTTCAAGCTCGATTCGACGCGGGCAAATTCTTCCTCGCTGTTGACCGGCTGCTTGTTCACTTCCAGAATAATGTCGCCGCGGCCCAGGTTCACGTCTTCGGCAAACGAGCGCGGCTTCACGTCCTGCACGATCACCCCTTTGCCCGCAGGCATGTCGAGGCGGTCGGCCATCTCTGGAGTTACTTTGCGTACAGTCACGCCAAACTTGCTCTGCTTGGGCGTGCTGTCTTCGCTGTCGTCCTGCTCGTCACCCAGTCGCGCCGCAAAGAGCTTCGACCGTTCTGCGATGGTCACATTCGCGTCCTGCGTCTTGCCGTTGCGCAGGAAGCCCAGGCTCACTTTCGATCCCGCCTTACGCGAAGCAATGTCCGCCACGAGTTCGGAGCCCTTGCTGACCTTCTTGCCGTCAACGGTCGTGATCGTGTCGCCGACTTTCAATCCTGCCTGATCGGCTGGACTGCCAGCCACCACGCTCGATATCGTCACTCCCGAACCGGAGCCGTACACGCGAGCAATCGCAGGATTTTCGACCGCATCGAACATGATGCCGATCGATCCGCGCGAAACCCTATGCTCGGGCCCGGTCAACTGGTTGTATACATCGACCACAGTCTTTGAAGGCAAAGCAAAACCGACACCTGCGTAGGCATTGGTCTCGCTCAGAATTGCTGTGTTGATGCCGATCACTTCTCCATTCATGTTGACGAGCGGACCGCCCGAGTTCCCTGGGTTGATCGCAGCATCGGTCTGAATGAAGGTCTGGAACTGCCGGTTCGGCACAATGTCTCGACCTTTGGCTGAGACGATTCCGGCCGTCACGGTTTCTGACAGCCCGAACGGACTGCCCACAGCCAGCACCCAATCGCCCACCTGCATGCTGTCGGAGTTGCCCATCTTCGCGGCGGGCAGAGACCGGTCCACATCGACCTTAATCACAGCCAGATCGGTTTCCTGATCGACTCCGATCACTTTCGCATCGTGCTGCACGCCCGGCGGATCGTCCTCAAAGCGCACGCGGATGCGGTCCGCTTTGTCGACCACATGCCGGTTGGTGACAATGAATCCCTTCGCATCCACGATCACGCCGGACCCCAGTGACCGTTCGCGAATCGGCCCGGCATCTGCGCCGCCCTGGCCACCCTGGCCTCCGAAGAAGCGGTTGAAGAAGTCGTCCATTCCGCCGCCCCCGCCGTTGGGATCTTCCTGGTCGTCACCACCCCCGCGCCGCCGGCGGACGTTCTTTATGGTCGACTCCGTGTTGATGTTGACCACGCTCGGCTCCAGTTGCTTCGCGATCTGAGAGAAGGCGTTCGACAGCTGTTGAGGCGCTGGCAGAGCGAGCGGCGTCGCATCGCTCTTTTGCCCTTCTTTACCCTTAACCCCGAAGGAAACGACCGTCCCGATCAAAATGCCGAGTGAGAGCGTCGCCAAAATACTCAATGTATAGGCCCAGCGACGAGCCCTGATGCGCGTCCACATTGCGCCTGAATCCATAAGACCACTTCCCTCCGAAAACTAAGAAACCCTTTACATTATACCTATTTCAGCGCGCGCCAGAACTTGTCTAAAGGGACACGACGCCCATGGCATACGTGGTCCTAATTGTTTAGACGCAGGAATCGCGGAAACCGTTTGACGGGGAACAGGCAATTACGCGGTATTTGCACCGACTAAGCCCGCACACAGGAGATCCACTGGCGACCCGTGTTCCTTCTGTGCCACTGTGCAGAAATTTTCATCTTGACCACGACCGCTCTCTGTAGGCACACTTGCGCCCTTAGTTTTCCGTGGTTGTAGTTGTTACGCTGCAAGGTATATGGAATCCTTGGTTCCCTCGGGTGCCGGTCTTTCCTCCCTTACAGAACTCAAACTCACATTTCCCAGGAGACTCCCTCAATGAAGAAAGTTCTGCTTGTAGTGCTAGCAGTTTGCATCGCGTCCTCTGCCTTCGCGCAGAAAGCGCACATGCTGAAGGCATTCAACCGCAACGCGCCTCCGCCCTCCACCCAGATCTACTACGGCGGCGGCCCGGTAATGAGCCAACCCATCAACGTCTACGTGGTTTACTACGGCCGCTGGCCCAACAAATCGCGCGGCATTATTAACCAGTTCCTGGGCCACTTGAGCGGCAGCTCGTTGTTCAACACCAACACCACGTATTGGGATACAACTGGCAGCACGGTGTCGAACACCATCAACTACAATCCGACCACCAACTCCTACACTGACATGTACTCGCTCGGCGTCGCCTTGAGCGACACCGACGTTCAGACGATTATTGCCAATGCGATCGCTGGCGGCCACCTGCCCGCGGATGAGACTGGCGTGTACTTCGTTCTGACGGCATCCGACGTTAGCGAAACGGCTTTCGGCGTAGGATTCTGCACCTACTTCTGCGGCTATCACTACGATTCAGTCTCGATCGTTAGCGGCGACATTATCAAGTACTCGTTCGTCGGAAACGTTGCCCGTTGCCCCAGCGGCTGCTCTGGCAGCGTTGCACTCTACGGCGATGCCACGGGCCCCAATGGGGACGTCGGCGGCGACGGCACGGTCAACATCATCTATCACGAGCTGTCGGAAGCCTCTTCCGATCCCGAGTTCGACCTCGCTCCGGCATGGGGCGGCGGCGTAACGGGTGAGAGCGGCGACCTATGCGCGTGGCAGTTCGGTGGGACCAAGCTCGCGTCTAACGGCGCCCACTACAACATCACCCTGGGACCGAGCAACTACCTCATCCAGGAGATGCTCAAACTGACCGGCACCGGCAACCCTCCGTACTACGACGGAACCTGCGTTCGTGGTCTGAAGGTGCAGTAGTTCGGAAAGCGCTTCGGATTAAAATGCCCGCCTGATCGCAAGGGTCAGGCGGGCAAATTTTTGAAGCGCCATCGCGTCTCATGTGGGACAGCCGCCCTCGGCAATTCGCGGAGCACAGCATGGCTGCCTCATTTCGACTCGTACACCGTCTTTCCGCCTACCACGGTCCGCAGCACCTTCGTGCCCAGCAGCTTCTCGGGCGAAGCCGCCGTCACATCGCGGTCCATGACCACAAAATCCGCCAGCATCCCAGGGACGATCTTGCCTTTTTCTTTCTCTTCATACTCCGCGAAGGCCGAGCCCACGGTGTAAGCGGTGATCGCCTGATCCATGCTTAACTTCTGCTCCGGGAAATATTCCTGCTTGCCGTTCTCGCTCTTTCGTAGCGTGGCCGCATAGAGTCCGCGGAACGGCGCGACCTGCTCCACCGGATAATCCGTGCCGAACGCCAGCGTCACGCCCTTGTTTAGGAAACTCAACCAAGCGTAGGAAGTCGCCGCTCGCTGCGGCCCCAGACGGTCCTGCGCCCAGCGCATGTCGGTCAGCAGATGACTGGGCTGCATCGACGCAATCACTTTCAATTCCTTGAAGCGTGCGATCTGTGCTGGCGTGGTGACTTGAGCATGTTCGATGCGCAAACGGAAATCGTCACTACCGTCTGGAGCTTTCACATGCGCTTCGCGCGCTGCCTTTTCGGCTTCAGCGAAAGCATCGAGTGCCATCTGCACGCCCTTGTCGCCGATGGCGTGAAATCCAATCTGGAAGCCAGCCAGCACGCGCTCTTTAGTCATCTCGTTCAGCTTCGCGGCCTCGTATCGCGGCAACCCCGAATTGCTGGGGTCATCGGCATAGGGCGCCAGCAGGGCCGCGGTGTGCGAGCCGAGCGATCCATCCATAAACCCCTTCAGCATTCCGGTGTGCAGCATCAAATCCGACTGCGGATGCGACTCCCGCTTTCGGCTCAGCTCTTCTACGGAATCGTCAAAGGGCAGCCAAGCGGTAACGCGTACCGTCAGCTTGCCTTCTTTTTCAAGTTCTTCGTAGATTTGAAAATTTTCCCAGTTCGGCGAATAGTCCTGCGCCGAGGTCACTCCATGCTGCGCCAGATCGACCAGCGCCAATTCAATCGCCTGCCGTCGCTGCTCGTGCGTGGGTTTGGGAATGGCACTCGTCACCGCCTGCTGCGCCGTCTCGCGCAGGACTCCAGTAGGTTCTCCATTCTCGTTGCGGTCGATCTTGCCGCCCTGCGGATCGCGGCTGGCCAAAGTGATGCTTCCCAGTTGCAACGCCCGCGTATTCGCTGCTGCAATGTGCCCATCGATCCGCACCAGAAACACCGGATGTCCGCCAGCCACTTCATCAAGATCCCAGCGTGTCGGCGTCACTTTCACCGGCCACAGGGTTTCGTCCCAGCCCGCACCCAGAATCCACTCACCCGCCTTCGCCTTCTCAACTCGCGCCAGGACGCGCTCACGCAGTTCATCCAGCGACTTCACTCCAGTCAGATCCACGCTCAGCTTTGTCGTACCCCCGTCGTCCAAATGCAGGTGAGCGTCGTTGAACCCGGGCATGAGAAAATGCCCGCCCAGGTCGATCACCTGCGTCTGCGGCCCTTTGAATTTCTCGATGTCGAGCGTCTTTCCAACGGCCTGGATGCGGTCGCCGCGCATTGCAATCGCCTCTTCCCGGAGCACCGAACTGAACGCAGAATTCGCAGGCACGCCCGTGTACACATTCGCGTGCGTGTAGATGACGTCGGCCTTCGGCTTGACCTCGGGGGGAGCCGCACCCGGCGCGGCATTCTGTCCGGTGCTGGTCGCGCAAGATACCACGGTAAGCGCAGCAACTGACAAAAATCCCATCTTCATCCTTCCACCCCCGATAACGCCAACAAGGTCAACAGAATCCGCCTCAGCCCTAATTCGCGTCCATTGCTGTCGAACCATTCCTGCAATGTATGCGCTCCGCCGCCCGAACCGCCGCCGCCGATGGCGATTGCTTCCTGCCCCAGCGACAGTGGAATATTCGCGTCGGTCGATGCCCGCTGCACCTGCGCCGCATTATTCAACTGCGTGTCGACGGCTCGAATTACCTGCAAAATTCGCGCTCCCTGCGGCAACTCTCCCGCCGGACGGCTTCCGATCGGCACCACCTCGCAACTCACGCCTGCCGGACGCTTCTGCGCCGCCGAGCGCATCTCGGCCGACATAGTCTCGTCTTCCACCGCGCGATTCAACGCCAGCCGCATACCTTGCTCCAGTCGCTCCATCTCCGTCATTGAGGTCGAGCGGATGTCGACCTTCATGCTGGCCGACTCCGGAATCGAGTTGACCGAAGTCCCGCCGCGAATCACTCCAATGTTGAAGGTTGTCTTCGGCGTGGCTGGAACTGGCATCGCGGTAAATGTGTCGATCGCCTTCGCGAGAATCACAATCGGATTGGGCGCTCCGAAATCGCTCCACGAGTGCCCGCCCGGACCGCGCACGATCACCTCAAACCTGCGGCTTCCCAGCGCCTCAGCGACAATCGTATCCGCGCCGGCGCCGTCGAGCACGACGCTGTAAGCAATCGAATCCTTCCAGCGCGGCGTGGCAAAAATATGCCGCATGCCGCGCAGGTCGCCTTCACCCTCTTCCCCGACATTGCCAATAAACACAAATGGCAGCGCGTGCCGCAGGCGCACCGTGCGCAGCAAGGCCGCAATCGCGAGCATTGCCGTTACGCCCGCGCCATTGTCCGACACTCCCGGACCGTAGATGCGGCTTCCCTGCTGCCGGATATTCAGCGGCGTGTTCGCAGGAAACACCGTGTCAATGTGCGCGCTCAGCGAAACGTAGCGCTTGCCGAACCCGGGATGAATGCCGAACACATTCCCCACATCGTCGATGCGACCGTCGTCGAGCCCGACTTCGCGAAAGCGCTCGGCCAGCCACTCACCGCGGGCCGACTCGCCAAACGGAGGCGCTGGGATGCGAGCCATCTCCATTTGCCAGTGCACCAGTTGCGGCTCCTGCATGCGAAACCAGTTGAACGCCGACCGGACTTCGGGCGAAGCCGCCAGGCGCGCGACTTCCAGTTGCGCTTGTTGTTGAGCGTGCTGTGGCCCTTGTTGCGGCGAGCCGGGTGCAAGCTCCGACATATCCGATCGCGGAGGATTAGAACTCATGGTTCATGCTCATGGAAAGTTATTGCGTCATCTTACAACGCAAGAGCAGCAATTGGGGATTAGCTAGGACGGGTACTTAAGTTACGTGAGATGAGTTATCCTCGCCGCTCCATTCATCCTCGAACCTGTTCGTCCTGAGCGGAGCAGATGCTTCGGCCCACCGGTAGTGGCTTAATTTTAAGCCACTACCTCGCCCACCAAATATATTGACAAGCGGTTGCCCCCATGAGAGCATTGCCCGCTTTGAGCAATCTCACGAGGCGATCCCCCTCCCCTCGCAAAAGATGTACACGCGAGGCTGATCGAACCCACGGAAGTACTATTCGATTTCATCAAGGAGATTCTCATAGCCAGCTCACAACAACTTCGGCGTTCAACCCTAACTGACCTCAAACACGCAGCAGCGGTGGCCGTAACGCTATTGTTCGCAACGCTTCTGTCAATGCAAGCCAATGCGCAGGGCTTCACTGTGCTCTACCGTTTCGACTTTGCCCAAGGCTTCCATCCCTCGGGCGGTGTAATCATGGACCAAGATGGGAATTTGTACGGCAGTAATTCAGTTGGTGGGAAGGTCACGAAAATATGCGGGCCATATTTGACATGCGGAACAGTGTTCAAATTGAGCCCAACGGGAACCGAAACAACTCTCTTCAACTTTTCGGGACGGCCAACTGGGAGGTATCCATCGGGGCGTTGGTGAGAGACACTGATGGCCATCTCTACGGCGTAGCTAGTGGCGGCGGGGTCTACGGTTTCGGTGTTGTATTCAAATTAGATCCGGCAGGCCATGAGACCCAGATGTACTCCTTTACTGGAGGATCGACGGATGGATCATATCCCAGGTCACTAATGCGCACTCCGGATGGCGACTTCTATGGAACCACCGCAACCGGAGGCGCTTTCAACTTAGGAACTGTATTCAAAATCGATTTGAATGGCGTTGAAACAGTTGTGCACAACTTCGGCGGACCATCAGACGGAGCCGAGCCGTTAGGAAGACTGATTGCTGACCCATGGGGAACATGTATGGCACGACCTACACCGGCGGCACCAATGGCCGAGGCTGTGTCTACAAGTTAGATACAGCAGGCACCGAAACCGTCGTTTATAACTTCACGGGAGGTAGCGACGGGGGCCTACCTTTCGCGGGCCTGACTTTGGATTTGGACGGCAATCTTTATGGCACTACAGCGTATGGCGGAGCATTCAACTTCGGAACTGTCTACGAGGTGAATACGGCCGGCATCGAAACTGTGTTGCATAGTTTCGAGGGAGGCAGCGACGGAGCAACTCCCCATGCAGCAGTAGTCCGTGATTCGGTTGGCGACTTGTACGGCACAACATACTACGGCGGGTCGGCTAACCTGGGAACGCTCTTCCGAATAAGTTCCGACGGAACCGAGACTTTGCTCCACGTTTTCTTGGGCGGTGGAAAAGACAACGATGCCCTCGAACCGACGGGAGATTTGACTCGCGATTCGGATGGCAATCTCTACGGTACCACCTATGGTCCTGGCGGTGTCGTCTTCAAATTAGGCATCACGCATTAACGGAATCAAGGGTGGGCGCGGGGAATCATCTAGCACCCGACTCTGTTCTCCGCTCGACCTCCCCCACCAGCTTCTCGGTCGCGGGCACCGGAATCCCGTGCCGACGGGCGCCGCGGAGGATCGGCCCGGCAATCGCGTCCAGCTCCGGAGCCTTGTGTTGCTCGACGTCTTTTTGCATGGAGCTGCGCATGGTTGGCAGCAAGACCGTAGCTCCTGAGAGAACTTTCTCCGGATCAACTGTGGCACCTTCGGCGACAGCTACGGCGCAGGCCTCCCGCACACAAGCTTCTCTCAAACTCCACCACTGCGGATCGGACCGAATTTCGCCGATCGTCTTATTTGCAGCCGTAGTAGTCAGGGCGAGGGGAGCGAGAAAAACGAGCTTGCTCCACATCAGGGTTGGCTCGTCGTCGATGAACCGACATTCAAAACCTAGCTGCTGAAGCTGATCGAGAGTGCGTCCGAGTAGACCACGTCCCGCCAAAGCCACGTTCAACCGCGCAAAGGGTGAACGATGCACGGTGTGTCCGGGACCCACGCGCTCGGACTCAACCGCAATCGTCGCCGGAATTACACGCTCTGCGCCGTATTTCGAGCGCAGCAGCGCAACGTGGTCAATACCATTGAGCAGTGGAACAATTGCCTTCACCGACTCGGGGTTTTTCAGCGCGCTCAGAGACGGTTCCAACTGCGTGGCTTTCACCGTGATCCAGAGCACGTCAACGGCAGGTACTTCGGCCGCGCAGGCGACATCGACTTCGAAGTTTCCAAAGGCACTCTCAAGCCGAAGTTGTTTGGGATACTGCGCCAGCGCCTCGGGCCTCACCACGAGAGTGAAGGCATCACCCGACTTCGCGAGGCATGCACCGATTAGCCCGCCCACGCCACCGGCGCCTAGAATTGCATGTCGCATGGGTCTTTCATAGCATCATGCTTTCTTCGCCGCTTCGGGCACGCAATCTAGTATTTCCGCTTCGCTCAGGGTGTGGTCGCTGGCCTTGGCGCGAATGTAAATGCGCTCCACCACGTCATCCGTCGCCGGGATGCCGCGCCGCTCCAGCCAGAACAGCACATTCGATTTTCCGCTCATCGGACCGACATCGATAATCTGCTCCAGTCCGAACACATGCGAAGGCACGCCAGAATAGACGGTGTTGGCAAGCTCGATGTCGTTCTTTTTGAACGCTTTGATCACAGCCGCTGCATGCACTCCGGTCGCAGTACGGAACGCATCCTCGCCCACCACCGGATAATTTGCCGGAATAGGCACACCCATCGCCCGCGATACGGCCTGGCAATACTGCTTCAACTTCGTCAAATCCTGCTGATCCCACGGCACAATGCCCATGAGCTTGAGGTTGACCAGCATCTGATCCATCTGCGTATTGCCGACACGCTCGCCAATGCCAACTGCGCAAGCGTGCACACAATGTGCGCCCGCCGCGAGCGCCGCGAGCGAGTTAGCCACGGCCAGCCCACGATCGTTGTGACCATGCCAGTCCACGCGAATCTTTTCGCCCGAGGGCTTCACCACTTCGTCGATCACAAACTTCACCAGCGCGAACGCACCCTGTGGCGTGGCGTGCCCCGCCGTGTCGCAGATCACAATCGAGCGTGAGCCGCAACTGATCGCGGTAGCATATAGCCGCTTCACGGTTTCGGGATCGCAACGCGTCGTGTCCTCGGTGACGTACATCGAGTCCAGCCCCAGGGAAACCGCATATTTCACAGCCTTCTCGGTCGTCGTGAGCAGAAAATCATCGGTCCAGTTTTCGGTGAAGCGACGGATCGGGCTCGATCCAATAAACGTTGCGGCCTCGATCGGCAGGCCAGTCTTCTGGACAATCTCCGCGATGGGACGAATGTCGTTCTCGTGCGTGCGTGCCGCGCAGTTGGCGCGAATCTTTAGCTTGCTGGTAACGATTTCTTGCGCCAGCGCCGTTACTGCCTCAACAGCGCGCGATCCCGCGCCCGGTAACCCGAGGTCGAGCGAGTCGATCCCCAGCGCCTCCATCAAATGCAGGATTTCAATCTTCTGGGCAATCGAAGGATCGCGCACCGACGGCGACTGTAGGCCGTCACGCAGGCTTTCGTCGTTGAGTTGTACTGACCCGGTCAGGTTCTCAGGATTCTTGTTCCAGTCGTGGATGAGTTCGGAAGTAATCATGGGGTACGAGCTTTTGGCTCTTAGCCTTTAGCTCTTAGCTCAACCTGCTCGGTAAACTTAAATGCAGTTGAAGAGGGCACAAAACGCAGCGGTTCAAGCCAAAAGCTAAGAGCTAACAGCTAAGAGCCTCTTTATCAACTTTTCTTGGGCGGCAACGTCAGCCCGAATACCGAAATCTGTCCCTGTCCCGCTACATTCACAACGGCCTCACTCGGATTGGGCAGATACAAGGTCTTGCAGTGTTCGCAGCGATAAACTTCGGCGTTGCGTCCCCAGGCTTTTTCGGCGTCGCCGCAGGCCTGTTCGACCACGTCTGTAGAGTACGACCAGCGCTTCAAGTGCCCGCCGCAGAACTTTCCCTTTTCGTTCTTTTCGTTGCAGGCACGCTGCCCCGCCTTCTTAATCTTGACTTTGTGATGCGGAAGTTGTGCAACAGTCTGCTCGGAACTAATCACCTCGCCAGTCGCCACAGGACGTACCCTCGTTCGCGCGGATCAAAGCCGCCAGATTCAGCCCTACGAGCGCCATTGTATCCGAAAATGCCGGCGGGGAATGCAGGTTGGGACGGTGTGGCTCGGATGCCCCTTCGACTTCGCTCAGGGCAGGCTCTCGCCCGCGAACTCCATCCCCAAGCCGGCAATGTCGTATGCTAAACAGGTTCCGGCAGTTGTCCGCCAATCCCAGCTTTCAGATTCGGATGACCATGAACCTGCACATCCCAAAAGCTTTCTTCACTGGCACGGCACTCTTTCTCGCCATCCTCTCGACACCCCATTCCAGCCTCGCTCAGTCCCCAGAAAAGCCTCAGCCGAAAAAAGCCAGCGTCGAGCAAGAGCTTGTTCACACCGAGTTTGGATTCTTCGAGGCCTGGAAGTCCAAAGACATCGCCTACTTCCGCGAGCACATCGCCGACAACGGCGTCTTCTGGGGAGAGTATGGAACCTTCTCCCGCGAGCAACAACTCGAAGAGCAGCAGGAATCAGCGAAGGCTTGCGCCGTTCAAGGTTACAGCCTCTCTGACTTCCGAGTGATGCCCGTGGCCCCGGGCGCCTATCTTCTCACTTACGGCGCCGAGCAGTACGCCACCTGCGGCGGAGAAAAAGTTCCCGTCCACATGAACGGCAGCTCCGTCTACATTTTAAGAAACGGCCGCTGGCAGGCGATTTATCGCGCCGAAGTACCGCTGAAAAACCAATAGCAGTTGGTCGATCTCAGAATCTTGGCTCTATGAGGGCATGGAAAATGACAACTACTGTAAAGAAAATAAGCCCATGCTGGCGGTCGAGAACATGGACACAACTCTGGCCTTTTACCAGGACGTACTCGGGTTCACTCCATTTATGAGGTCTCCGGAGTATTCAATCGTGCAACGAGATGGACTGCTTATCCACTTCCAGAAGGCAGAATCAGAAGAGGTCATGCGGTGTGTCCGGGGACATACCGAGATCTATATCGAAGTCTCCAGCATTGAAGCTTTGTGGGAGCACGTAAAAACATTTAAGGATCGCTACCGAATTCGAGATTTGTTTGACCGCGAGTACGGCATGACGGAGTTTCACATTTCCGATCCCAACGAATGTCTGGTTTTTGTGGGAGAGCCGACGGCGCAGAGGAACGCATGATCACAATCGTCTCCGGCCTGCCGCGCTCGGGCACCTCGCTCATGATGCAGATGCTGGTCGCTGGAGGCATGTCCGCGCTTTCGGACGGCGAGCGCGTGGCCGATGTCGACAATCCGCGCGGCTACCTGGAATGGGAGCGGATCAAGCAACTGCCTAACGACCCCAACTGCGTCGCTGAAGCTGAAGGCAAAGTCGTGAAGGTCATCTCGCGGCTCTTGCTTTCACTGCCTTCCAGTCATGACTATCGCGTCATCTTCATGCAGCGGCCGCTGCCCGAAGTGTTGGCTTCGCAGGATGAAATGCTGCGCCACCGCGGAACTGCCATGCCCGGTGCGAATCCCGCAATCATGTCGGCCGCATTCGAAAAGCATCTGCGTGAGGTCTTCGCCTGGCTCGACAGCAAGCCTTACGCAAAGACTCTGCGCTTGCCTTATCACGACCTATTGAGCGATCCCGAAGACGCCGCGCAGAAGCTCACGCAATTCCTGGGGATAACCCTGGACCTGGGCGCGATGGCTCAGCAGGTGGACACTTCGCTCTACCGCAATCGCGCGAAGTAACGAAGCGTCGAAATACGCGGGGGTGTCAATCGTTGGTCTGGGTGCCGTTCAGAACTCGCGCTTCGACGCGGCCTGATCGGCGCCCACTCGCCCGGTCTCAATAGCGGCCTCGTAGTAACTCTCGCCTTTCACCGGGGCAGCCGCAAGACGGCGAAGAATGTTGATTTGTCCGACGTGTGTCAGGGCGTCGGCCACCGGCCCCTGAAATATTTTCTCGATCGAAGCCTGCACTGGCTCGCTCGAAGCCAGGAAGTCGTCGAACTTTTTGAGCGCAGCGAAGAATCGCTCCACTTCCTTCTCCCACGGCAGAGGGTTCGAATCGTGCCAAGTACGCCGGCCCTGGGCAATCGACAATCCCCAATCCATCAGATCGCCGATATGCGCCAGAATCTGGCCCGGCGCGCGCACGCCCGCGCCCGCCTGAAAATCGGAAAAACCTTCGGGAGCGTTGCGAACCGCTTTCCCGCCGCGATACGCCAGCGTGGCCAGGGTGTGCCGTAACAGTTCCCGGCTGAGATCGGTAGCCGAATTGTCGGAAGCAGAATTGGAATCCGCAGGAATGGAATTTACAGGTCCTCGCATGCCGACCAGATTACACTGGTTCTTCAGGTGACGAAAAGTATGGCGAAGAAACTCGATCCTGCTCCTGGCCATGGCGCCTCAGTACACGCAGACTCTGCCCACGCACACGCGGATCTGCCCGGCCCGGTGAGCCACGAGAACGCAGAGCACTATCGCTGGGGCACCAATTGCGATGCATGGTTCATGGTCAAGGACAAGCATCTCACTGTGATCGAAGAATTCATGCCGCCGGGCGCGGCCGAAGTCCGCCACTATCACGAAAAAGCGCAGCAGTTTTTCTACATCCTCGCCGGAGAAGTCATGATGGAGGTCGAAGGTCAAACCATGCTGATCCCCGCGGGCAGTGGCGTCCACATTCTGCCAGGAAGGCGTCATCAAATCCGCAACCCATCATCGAGCGCCGCGAGGTTTCTGGTGATTTCGCAACCACCCAGCCGGGGCGACCGCGTTGCGAAATGAAGGGAATTCTGTCTAGGCGGGGTGACGCGTTTTTTTCACCGCGATAAATATTTCAGCCCGGGAGGAAGGACTAATGACAGCGCAGGAACCGATACCTATGTTGTTTGCCGATTTCCAAAACAGTGATCCACAAGGGAGAGTACGGCTAAACGTGGCGGGCACTTTCCGGGATATAAGCCAGCTTGGGCTCGTCCTGCAAGAAGGTGCGGAAATACGGCTGTACTGTTATGAATTCGAAACTGAGGCAGTTGTCACCTACTCAACCGAAGAAAAGCTATGGGTGGCAAAAATCGATTGGAACAATATTAGAGATCGGACCCTCTAAAGCTGTCCCTTCCGTCGTACCACTCCCGCAGCCCTCATCAATCCACCCAGCCGCGCTCCCATCCCGCGCGCAAATTGAAAATCCAGGAATCCTTCCATCTGCCGCACAAAGCTCTCGCTGTATCCATACCACCAGACTTTTTTCATTCCCGGCATGAGATCGACATCAACATACTTCGTCCGAACCATCTCTTCCAGCCCGAAGCGCCCATGTGTCCGGCCTACACCGCTTGCTTTCATGCCGCCATGCGGAGCCTCGCTGATCCCGAAGCACGAAACCACGTCGTTGACCATGACCGTGCCAGCCTGAATACTCCCAGCCAGCCGCTCGCCGCGTGACCGATCCCGCGTCCACACACTCGCCGCTAATCCGAACTCCGAATCGTTGGCCAGCCGCACCACTTCGTCGTCGCTATCAAACGCCATCACAGGCAGCACCGGACCAAAAGTCTCCTCGCGCATAATGCGCATTTCGTGCGTCACACCAGCGAGAACAGTCGGCGAATAAAAATTCGACCCCAGTTTCGACAACCGCGTCCCTCCCGCCAGAACCCTTACCCCGCGCGCTTTTGCATCTTCTACTTGCGCTTCGACAGTGTGTAATTGCCGCTCGTGGATCATCGGCCCCAGGTCGGTCTCGGGATTCATTCCGTTTCCGACGCGCAACTTCTTCGTCTTCTCCACGCATGCTTGCAAGAATTTTTCATACAGGCTGCGATGCACATAGCAACGCTCCACCGACAAACAAGCCTGCCCTGCGTTGACGAACGCTCCCCACACCGCCGCGCTCGAAGCCACGTCCACATCGGCGTCGTCGAGCACCAGCATGGGATCTTTTCCGCCCAACTCCAGCACCACCGGCAGCAACCGTTCAGCCGCAAGCGCGGCGATGCGCTTTCCGGTCGCCACACTCCCGGTGAACACCAGCTTGTCGATTCCCGGCGCTTCCGGCGATGATTGCAGCAGCGCAGCGCCCGTCGCGCCATCACCGACAACTACCTGAAACACATCCTCCGGGACGCCCGCAGCGTGAAGTAGAGTCGCCAACTCCAAAGCGACCAGTGGCGTCAGTTCCGAGGGCTTCAGCACCACCGCATTGCCGGCCACGAGCGCAGCCAGGGCCTCCGTCGCCGGAATCGAAAACGGATAATTCCACGGTGACACGATCCCAATCACGCCATACGGTTCCCGCACCAGGAATCCACGCTTCGCCTTGGTTGCGAGATTGCCGTGCGATACGGGCTCATCGCGCAGTAACCGGTGCGCGTTGTCGATGAGAAACCGTGCCGCGTCGAGCGCTACCAGAACTTCTGTGACCAGCGCCTCGGCCCGCGGCTTGCCGGCCTCGCGTGTGATTGCATCGGCAATTTCAGATTTTCTCTCATGCAGCCTGCGCTGAAATTCTCGCAGCACAGCGATACGACGCCGCAGGCCAAGCTCATGCCATGATTCCTGCGCCGCCCGTGCCCGCGCAACTGCCGCGTGGACTTCACCCTCGTCTGCGCACCCAAATTCGCGCAGCGCCTCGCCCGTCGCCGGGTTCACCGACGTCATCGTCCGGATCGCAATCTTCAAATCAGTCGCCATGATCCGCAGGCTCTTCCTACCGCATACCCGGATACTTCCCTGCAAACATCAGTAGGACATCTATGGTATCCGTCACTCCGTGCGCCACAATCGCCGCCGTCAGGTTCCTTCCGCATGCCAGATACAAAGCCCCGAGCAGCAACCCGTCCCACATATTCTCGATCATTCCGGTGGAACCTTGATCGATATGTGCGCTGCCGAATACTATGCTGATCACAATCAAGCTCACGACCCACGCCGCTCGCGTATCCCGAAACAATCCCGCAAAGCGATTCATTAAGTAGCCGCGATACACCAACTCCTCGCCCAAAGCGGCCAGAGTCCATGTCAGCGCAAGAAAAATCAGGACCAGTTTCACATTGCCATGGACCGTTTCCACTTCCGAAAGGTCGGGCATCTTGCCGATCCAGCGCACCAATAGCGGCTGGCTCACGAACAATTCGAATAGCTCGATGAACAACCCGGCCAGAACTCCCATCCCCACTGCCTTCGCCCAACTCTTCGGCCGGGCGAAGCCAACGTCCTTCCAGCGAAGGCCACGCAAACGCAACGAAGCCCACCCCAGCGGAAACAAGTACAGCGTTTTGCTGAAAAAGATGTGGTGGTGTACATCTGCGACAAACAGTGCCGCGACAATGGCAAACTCGGCAAACACCAGCCAGATACTGTCGCGCACCCAAGGCTCTCGGCGAGTTGACTCCGACATAACGGCCCCAGTTTCTACAGAATGCTGAAGAATTCGCCCGGCTAAAACCGTTGTTACTATTGCGGCACTTCGGCACAGCTTGGAAGCCGTACTCTCCAGCAAACCAATTTACGAGAGCAGCGCTAATACTCCACGTTCACAAGATACAACCCGCTCGCCGGAGCCGTCGCTCCCGCCGCCGAGCGATTTTTCGCTTCCAGAATCCGCGTCACGTCTTCAACCTGCAACGTTCCTCTACCAACTAGAATAAAAGTCCCTACCAGATTCCTGACCATGTGGTGCAGGAATCCTGAGCCCTGCACCGTATAGACAAGTTCTTTCTCCTGCCGTTCTTCCTCCCGCGGCTCCCACGACGAAGAAAAAATCCGCCGCACGTTCGACGCGGTCTCGCCCTCCCTGCCCCGTTCCGGATCCACCGCCGCGAACGAAGTAAAATCACGCTCGCCTACCACTAATTCCGCCGCCCGCGCCATCGCCTTTTCGTCCAGACGGTAGGGATAATGCCACACATACCGGGCTAGAAACGGAGGGCAGATTGACTCCCGATAGATCCGATAGCGATACA
>WNFI01706615.1_pt1 | contig 26688 bp, 22 predicted proteins | sample 5400471 | NCBI WGS metagenome assembly WNFI01 (sample SAMN13153348, study PRJNA577476) | soil metagenome | isolation source: 100 cm saprolite on Douglas fir-dominated hillslope | place: USA:California | collected 2013-09-17 | reverse complement strand
GTTCCTCGCCGGCAAGGAGCGCATCCAGGAGGAGTTCTTCCACACCTTCAACGACCTCTTCGAGTCCCAGAAGCAGATCATCATCTCCAGCGACCGCCCTGTCACCGAGATCGCCACGCTCGAGGCGCGCCTCGTCTCCCGCTTCCAATGGGGTCTGTCGGCCGACATCTCGTCACCCGACTTCGAGACCCGTGTCGCCATTCTCAAGACCAAGGCCGCCACGCTGAAGATCGAGCTGCCGCCCGCCGTGATCGATTTCATGGCGCAGCACATCTCGAAGAACATCCGCCGGCTCGAGGGCGCGCTCATCAAGATTTCCAGCTACGCCGCCCTCACGGGCAAGGTCCTCGACCTCGCCACCGCCGAGCACCTGCTCAAGGACGTTCTGATGGAGGAGGCGCAGAACCGCCTCAACATCGAGGGCATCCAGAAGCGTGTCGCCGACCATTACCAGATCCGCCACTCGGACATGACGAGCAAGCGCCGGCCCAACGCCATCGCCTTCCCCCGCCAGATCGCCATGTATCTCTGCCGCCAGCTCACCCGCCACTCCCTCCAGGAGATCGGCGAGGCCTTCGGCGGGCGCGACCACGGCACCGTCATCCACGCCGTCAAGACCGTCGAGAACATGATGGATCAGGACAACTCGGTGCGCGGCAGCGTGGATTTCCTGAAGACGCAGCTGTCCAAGTAATTTTCGATTTTCGATTCGCGATTTTCGATTAACGGAATCGCATTCTCGTCTCGGCAGATTGCTTGAAATCGAGAATCCAAAATCCAAAATCGAAAATTCAATGACTCTGAACCCCGAACAAAAGCAGGCAGTCGCCGCCTGGGTCGCCGCCGGCGACAATCTCTCGGCTGTCCAGAAGAAGCTCGCCGATCAATTCAAGATTTCGATGACCTACATGGATGTCCGCTTCCTCGTGGATGACCTCGGCCTCGAGCTGAAGAACGCCGCGCCCAAGGCCGACGCTGCCGATGTCGCCAAGACCCCCGCCGCCAATGTGGGCGGGGTGCCCCCACCCCGCTCCGGTGCCGGGGTGGAGCGCGTTGCCCCCAACGCGCCGGACGACGATGACCTGCCGGTTGACGAGTTGCCGGAAGCAGCCGGGGACGACCTGCCCCTCCCGCCCGCCGGCCCCGGCGGTGTCACCCTCGAACTGGATCGCATCGTGCGCCCGGGCTCGGTGGTCAGCGGCACCGTCACTTTCAGCGATGGCGTCACGGGCAAATGGGCCTTGGATCAGATGGGCCGCCTGATGCTCGAGACCCCGCAGAAGGGCTACCAGCCCAGCCCGGCTGATGTGAAGTCCTTCCAGCGCGAACTGCAGGTGCAGCTCCAACGACAGGGATTCTGATTTGTGTGGAGGGCCAGAGGTTCTGCCATTGACCCGCACCCCCGACGCCGTATCCTGCAGCCAACCGGCGGACATTGGGCCCGCCGGGCCCACCCCAACCAAAAGGCTGTCCCATGGAAAAGCTGCGTCAGTTAATCGACTGGGCGGATGCCCACCCCAAAGTCTGGCTCGATTGTGTACGAATCTATCTCGGGCTGGGACTTTTCATCCGCGGCCTGTTCATCATCACCAACACGCGGGCGGAGTTCATTGCGGACCTGCTCAAGCGCATGGAATATCCCTGGGTGGTGACGGTGGTTCTGCTCCACTACATCGCGATGGCCCACCTCGTTGGCGGGCTGATGCTGACGGTCGGGCTGCTGACCCGCATCGGCGCGTGGGTGCAGATCCCCATCCTCGCCGGCGCCCTGTTCGTGCACCGCAACGAAGGCCTGATGTCCGGTGGCCAGTCCCTTGAGTTCTCCGCCCTGGTGTTCTTCCTGCTCGTCATCTTCGCCTTCAGCGGCGCCGGGCCGCTGTCCGTGGACAACGGCATGCCCAAGCTGAAACCGGCGATCACGCCGTAGAAGCGGAGTCAGGCTAGTTGATTGCGGTGGAACCTGACCTCCCGGGCAGGTTTTTCCCGCGAACACGTAGCAGCCCGCCCGGAGGCCGGGCTCCACCTTTCGGGACGCAAACCGCCCTAACCCTTCAGCATCCGGAGAAACTCCGCCTCGTCGATCACCGGCACGCTGAGCTCCTTCGCCTTGTCGAGCTTTGCGCCGGCCTCGGCGCCCGCCAGGACATAGTGCGTCTTCTTGCTGACGCTGCCCGACACCTTGCCGCCCGCCGTCTCGATCTTCGCCGCGGCCTCGTCGCGGGTCAGCGTGGGCAGCGTGCCCGTGAGCACGAAGGTCTTGCCGGCGAAGACCGTGCTGCCGCCCGCGGCCTTGGCCGGGGCCTTCGGCTTCACACCCACCGTCAGCAGGTCCGCCACAAGCTTCCGGTTTCGGTTCTCCGTGAAAAAACCCGTGATCGCCGCCGCCATCGTCTCGCCGATGCCGGAAATGACGCTCTCCTTGTTCGCGATAAAATCCTCCATCTTCGCCGCGGCGAGTTTCTCGATGTCGCGAAAATGTGCGGCCAGGTCCTTCGAGGCCGACACGCCTACGTGCGGGATGCCAAGCCCGTGGATCAGGCGCCAGAGCTCGACCTGCTTGGCCGACTCGATCGCCTGGAGGAGGTTGTCCGTGGATTTCTCCACGCTCTTGCCGAGGGTCAGCAGGTTCTCGCGCTTCAGTTTGAAAAGATCGGGCAACTCCTTCACCCACCCTTTCTCCACCAGCTCGTCGATCATCGCGCTGCCGAGTCCGTCTATATCGAGGCACGACTTGGACACGAAATGCCCCAGCCGGCGGCGCACCTGCGCCGGGCAGCTGAGATTCGGGCAGCGTTTCGCAACCTCCTCCTCCAATTGGACGACCACCGTGCCGCAGACCGGGCATTTGTCAGGGAATTTGTAGACACGGCAGCCGGGCGTGCGGCGCTTCAGGTTTACCTCGATGACGGCGGGAATGATTTCACCCGCCTTCTCCACCAGCACGTAGTCGCCGACCCGGATGTCCTTGCGCGCAATCTCGTCCTGGTTGTGCAGCGTCGCGCGGGCCACGGTCGTGCCGGCCAGCAACACCGGCTCCAGTTCCGCGACGGGCGTCAGTACGCCCGTGCGGCCGATCTGCACGGTGATGGCGTTGATCCGGGTTTCGGCCCGCTCGGGCTCAAATTTGTAGGCGATGGCCCAGCGGGGCGCCTTGGCCGTGCTGCCGGCCTGGCGGCGCAACGCAAATGAATCCAGTTTCGTCACCGCCCCGTCCGTCCCGTAGGCGAAGGCGTGCCGCAGTTTGTCGAGCTCGCCGACGGCCTTCCACGCCGCGTCGATGCCCTTGGCCGGCCAGAATTTTTCCACCGTGGGCAGGCCCCACTGTTTGACCAGCGCCAGGAACTCGCTCTGGGAATCGGCCACCTGCGGTTCGCAATAGCCGACGCCATAGAGCACGATCTCCAGCTTGCGCCGGGCGACTTCCTTGCTGTCGAGCTGCTTGATGGTGCCCGCCGCAAGATTGCGCGGGTTGGCGTAGATCTCCTCCCCCGCCTCCTCCCGCTCCTCGTTGATCCGTCGGAACTCGGCCAGGGTCAGGTAAATCTCCCCGCGAATCTCGATCACATCCGGCACCGGGGTTTTCTTGGAGGCCTTGAACTCACCCGGCAGCGAATAAATGGTCCGGGCGTTGACCGTGATGTCATCGCCCTCCTCGCCGTTGCCCCGCGTGACGGCCCGCACGAGCTTGCCCTTCTCGTAGGTCACGCTGACGGCGAGACCGTCGATCTTCGGCTCGACCACATAGGCCAGGTCCTCGCGCTCGAGCTGTTTCACCAAACGCTGGTGGAACGCCCGGTATTCCTCCTCCGAGTAGGTGTTGTCGAGGCTCTGCATCGGCTGGCGGTGCCGGTAGGTCGAGAAACCCTCGAGCCGGTCGTCGCCCACGCGTTTCGTTGGCGAATCTGGACTGGCGAACTGCGGAAACTTCTCTTCGAGATCGATCAGCTCGTCTAGTCGGGCGTCATATATATCATCAGTGACGTCCTGCTGAGCGTTCTTGTAATAAAGCTCATTGTGCCGATTGATTTCTACTCGGAGTTCGGCGATGCGTTTCTTGGCCTCGGCGGGGGTCATTTTCAGGCTGGAGCGTGGAGGAATTTTTGGACGCCGTCGCGGCAAAAATGACACTCGCATACGCTTGAGATCACAGTTTGAACTCTCGAAGTCGTGGGAGCTTCCCCGTTGTCATCGGCTTCATCCACGGCTGAACTTTACGTTTCATGATCGTTGAGGAAATTTTAAATACCCCTTCCCCTGCGTCACTTGCCCGCGCCTTGTGCGAACGGCGGGGCTTCTTCTTCCTCGACAGCGCTCAGCCCATGGCCGACCGCGCATTTTCCTTCATCGGCTTCGATCCTTTCCTCACCTGGCGGGTCTCGGGTGATCGCATCCAGGTCGATACGCAGGGCACCTCGGTGGAAGTGTGCGCGGAACCACTGCCGCATCTGCGCGACCTCATGGCCCGCTACCGCTCCGCCGGCGATGTCGCGATCCCTTTTACTGGCGGAGCTGTCGGTTTCTTCGGCTACGAGTTCGGCGCGAACCTTGACGGCGTGCATCGTCGCTTAGGCAACGACCGCGGAACACCCGATGCGCAATTGGGTTTCTACGACGGGATCATCGCCTGCGACCTGGTCACCGGGAAAACCTTCGCCGCCGCCAATCCGGTCGCGTCCACGCGGGCTGACCAGATTTTGGCGCGACTGCGGGATGCCGTTCGGGATGCGGCCGGATCCGGCCTACCCGCGCCCGGACCGAAGAACCGCGTCCCGGCCGGTTGCGAACCGGTCCCGGACCTGAATCCTGAGGCCTATCTCCGGCTCGTCGCCCGGGCAAAAGACTATATTGCCGCCGGCGACATCTATCAGGTCAATCTCTCGCAGCGGTTCGAGTGCACGATGACGGAGCATCCCTACACGATTTATGAACGCCTGCGGCGGCTCAGTCCCGCTCCGTTTGGCGCCTACTTCAATCCCGGCTGCGGCCAGATTCTGAGCAGCTCGCCGGAGCTGTTGCTGCGCCTCGACCCGAACGGCCGGGTCCTGACCCGTCCGATCAAAGGCACCCGCCCGCGCGGCCGCACCGCGGCGGAGGACGAGCACCTGGCCGCCGAGCTGACGGGCAGCGAGAAGGATCACGCGGAACTGCTGATGATCGTTGACCTGGAGCGCAACGACCTCGGCCGGGTTTGCGAATACGGTTCGGTCCGCGTCGAGGAACGGTACCGCCTGGAGGCGCATCCCACCGTTTTCCATCTGGTGGCAACCATCTCGGGCCAGCTGCGCCAGGACCGCGACGTCTTCGACTGCCTCCGTTTCATGTTTCCCGGCGGTTCCATCACCGGGGCGCCCAAGATCCGCGCGATGCAGATCATCGGGGAACTCGAATCGGGCCCCCGGCACGTCTACACCGGGTCCCTGGGCTACCTCGGCTTCGACGGGACCTGCGACCTGAACATCGCCATTCGCACGATTCAGTGCCGCGAGGGCCGCGCGGCCTATCACGTCGGTGGCGCCATCGTCTCGGATTCCGATCCGGCCGGCGAATACCAGGAAACCCTCGACAAAGGCCGGGCCATGCGCGCGGCCCTGCGTGGAGAATAGGGCATGATTACTCCCGGAGCCGATTACCTGCGCTATGCGATGTTCAACGGCACCGCCCGGGAAACCCCGGCGCTAAGGGTGAGCCCGCTGGGCCCGGGGTTCATGTTCGGCGAAGGGCTCTTCGAAACCGTGCGGGTGCGGGACGCGCACCCTCTGTTCTTTGCCGATCATCATGCCCGCCTCGCGGCTTCCCTCGCTTTCCTCGACGCTCCCCCGCCCTCGGCGCGCGATGAGATGCATGCAAGGTGCCTCCAGGTGATCGCGGCGAATTCGCTGAGGGATGGCAACCTGAAGATCGCCGTTTTCAGGGACACGTCCGGATGGTCCGAGCTGATTCTGGCCCGCGAAGGAGGCTACGGGCCGGAGATCTATCAAAAGGGCTTCCGGCTCATGACCGTCACGGGCGGACCACGAAACGAACCGCTGCAGGCGCTGAAGTCGCTGAATTACCTGGGCAACATCCGCGCGAAGCGGGCCGCCCTCGCGGCCGGTTACGACGAGGCGGTGTTCGTCGATGCCCACGGACACGTTCTGGAGGGGGCGACAACGAATGTGTTCGTCGTCCGGGACCGGGTGGTCTGGACGCCTCCGCTGTCGTGCGGCATCCTGCCAGGAGTGATGCGGGCCCGCGTGATCGGAATGCTGGAGCCGGCCGGCCTCCGCGAGTGCGATCTCAGCCTTGCCGCTCTGCTCGAGGCGGACGAGATTTTCGTCACGAACGCCCTGCTCGGCATCATGCCGGTGAGTCAGGTTGATCAGACCGCTTACGATCTCAGCGGCAATCCGGCCACCCGTACGCTGCGCGAGCGGTTTTGCTGATCCGGGCGGGCCGGCAATCCCGAGGCTAGCGACCTCCTTGAACAGGTCGGGACGCCATGCACCTCAGGCGCATAGTGACCTGCACGCCCTGCGCAAGACCTTCGGCACCGCTCTAGTTCTCAGTAGTGCAGACCCCCGCATCGTTATTGCCCGCCGTGAGACCACTACCGTCATGGCCCTATTGCGGGAGGCCGCCCGCGAAGTGGTGAGAAAACGGGCGGCCTTGCCGGCGCAATCGGACGCCGTGCGCAGGGTGGTGTGGAAAATGGCGCCGCAAATGACCGCCCGGTTCAAGCGCGCCCAGCCGAGTTCGATCAGGTGATCCTCGATCTGCAACTCGAGACGCCCGCTGCCGTCCAAAACCGGAATTCCCTCGTCCCCTCCTCTCACGCCGTGCGCCTGGTCGATTTCGACCGCGCCCATGCCGCCGCATCCGTCTGATGCCGAACCGCGGCCCCCGGCGGACTTCGCGCCGCTGCTCGCCACCACTGAGCCAGTGTTGCTTGTAGGCGGACAGGCCGTCAACCTCTGGGCTCTTGACTATCAGGACCGCACCTCCGACCTGGCCCCGTTTGTTTCCCGCGATGCCGATGTGCTGGGCGACCGGGATACTCTGGAGGCACTGGGCAAACTGGCCGGCGCCAAACCGCAATTCTTCCCGCTCAAGCCGCCCAGCAACGAAGTCGGCGTGGTTATAGCCAAGGATGTGCACGGCTCACCCATGCTAGTGGAGGTGCTCCGCCATGTTCACGGGGCCACCAATGCAGAGTTGCGAGAGCCCGCCTACACGCTCGCCATCGGCGCGAGCCAGGGCACGTGCAGGTGCCCGGACCCATTGCCTGCTCCAGGCGAAGATCGCCAACCCCATCGACCTCAGCCAGACCGGCCGCCAGGACGGCCGGCACGTGTTGATCCTGGCACGGCTCCTTCCCGCCTACCTAACCGACCTGCGCCTCGCCACCAGCCAGAAGCGCATGGCCGAGCGGAAGTTTATTGAATTCCTGGAACGCCTGCTGGTCGTCATCACCTCGCCCAAAGGCCGGAAGGCGTTCGCGGACTTGAAAATCAGCCCCGGTGGTCTGTTCGCCGAGGTGAATCCGGCCCAGCTCCCAAAGATGCAGGCCTTCCTCGGGAAGCGCCTCTCAAGAACCCTATTCCCATTACGCCTTTGAAGCCAGCGCTCACCCGAGCTGAAGGATCTCGTTGGTTTTGCGGCGGACTTGCTCGAAGCGGACGGCGTTCGCCGGGAGCTTGGCGTCCTCGTCGTAGGTGGGAATCATCGCCTTCATGCGGACCTTCCCTTCGCTGGTGGCGAGGAGGTGCGGCAGGCAGGTCTTGATGACCTGCAGCGCGATGTCCACCGAGACGGATGCGCCGGGTGACGCGCCGAGCAGCGCGGAGATGGAGCAGTCGGAATTGGTGATGACCTCCGTGCCGTAGTGCACGATGCCGGCCTCGCCGTCGGTTTTCTTGATGGCCTGCACGCGAATGCCGGCGTCGATGAGCTTCCAGTCCTCCGCCTTGGCCGCGGGATAAAAGATGTGCAGCACCTCCATCCGGTCCGCCATGCTTTGCGTGCCCTGCTGGATGAGGTAGCGGACCAGCGGCACATTGCTGAGGCCGATCTTGATCAGCGTGGCAAGATTGTCGGACTTCATCGAGCGTGGCAGGTCGGTCCAACTGCCTTTGCGGTGCAGGAATTTCGTCGTCCACGCCGCGAACGGACCGAAGAGCAGCGTTTTCCTGCCGTCGAGCACGCGAGTGTCGAGGTGCGGCACGGCCATGGTGGGCGCGGTGTCGAGCGCCTGACCGTACACTTTGGCCTGGTGTTTTTTGACGATCTCCGGGTTCTCGCAAACCAGCCACTGCCCGCCGATGGGGAAACCGCCGATGCCCTTGCTTTCGGGGATGCCTGACTTCTGGAGCAGGTGCAGGCTGCCGCCGCCCGCCCCGACGAAGATGAACTTGCCGCGGTTTTTCCGGATTTCACCGGTGGCGAGGTCCCTGATGCTGACGTCCCAGCCCGCCTCCGACTTCTTGAGATCTACAACCCGGTGGCCGCTGGCGATGCCGCAGCCATCCTGCTTGCCGAGCCAAGTGAGCAGCTTCCGGGAGATGACGCCGAAATTAACGTCGGTCCCGCCATTCATCTTGGTCGCGGCGATGGGCACGTTGGGATCCCGCCCCTCAACGAGCAGCGGCGCCCACTTGCCGATGGTAGCGCGGTCCGTCGTGTAGATCATCTCCTTGAAGAAATGGTGAGCCGCCATGCCGGCGTGCCGCGCTTTCAGGAAATCCACCTGCTCCGCTCCGTGCACAAAGCTGATGTGCTGGACTTGGTTGATGAACTCATGGGGATTATCAGCTATGCCGCTGGCCACCGCGAAGCTCCAGAACTGCTTGGAGTGCTCGAACTGCTCGAAGATCTCGATGACCTTGGCGACGTTGACCGTGCCGTCCGCCTCGCGCCTCGGCGTGTAGCTCAACTCGCAGATGCCGGCGTGCCCCGTGCCGGCGTTGTTCCAGCCGTGCGAGCTTTCCTGCGCCAGCTCGTCCGTCACCTCATAAAGCTGGATGGCCAGAGCGGGCTGCAGGCACTTGAGCATCGCGCCCAGGTTGGCGGACATGACGCCACTGCCGATCAGGATGACATCCGGATTGCCAATGTGCGTGGAATATTTCAAAGCAGCAGGAGGAAGGAGTTTTTAGCCACGGATTAGTCTCTTTCGCGTTCCTCGCGCCCTCGCGTGAGAAAACGAATCTAAGTCAGGGCTGATAAACGGTTGCTTTGATTTGTTTGCCGAAGTGTTCGCGGAATGTGGCGAGGTTGCGCACGGCGCGGAGGGCGACGAGCTGGCTGGCGATGTTGCCGACGGCGGTCCCCTCCAGGGTGAATGCGTGGACCGGCAGGCCGCTGGCATCGGCCGTGGCCTGGCAGAGCAGGGGGTTCTTCGCCCCGCCGCCGACAATCAAGATGCGACGGAACTTGCGGCCAGCCAGCCACTCGAAGGCACGCAAGGCATCGGCGTGTCCCTGCCCCAGCGAGTCGCAAATGAGCCGGACGTAGCCTGCGAGATTTTTCGGCAGCGGCAGCTTCCGTTTTTTCAACTGTGCGTCGATCGCCGCGCGCATCGAGGGCGGGTTGACGAACTCCCGGAAAGCCATGTCGAGCAGAGTCGACGGGGCGGGCAATCTGGCGGCCGCGGTGATGAGCGCGCCCCACTCCCGGTCATTGTGCGGCCGGGCGGTGAAATCCTTGAGCGTCTGCTCGAGCAGCCAGAGACCGATGACGTTGGTCAGCGGCCGGTAGCGGCCGTCGCCGGTGCGCTCGTTGGAAATGCGGGCGGTGAGCGCGTCGTGGCCGAGCACCGGCTGGTCGCTTTCAAAACCGACGAGCGACCAGGTGCCGGAGCTGATGTAGAGGTCGCCGCCGGCCGGGTCGGCGGGCATCGCGTCGTAGGCGCAGGCGGTGTCGTGGCCGGGCACGGCGACGACCTTCACGCCCTTCAGCTCCGGAAAATCCCGCACCGGACCGAGCACGGTGTTGGCGAGGATCGGCGGCGTGAACCAGGTCGATGGAATATGGAAATGATCCAGCGCGACGCGGGACCAGTCCTTGCCGTGCACGTCGAGCAGCTGCGAGGTGCTCGCGAAGGAAATCTCGTGCTCCATGCGGCCCGACAGCAGGTAGTTGAAGTAATCCGGCAGGAACAGGCAGCGCGTGGCGACATCGGCCACGGCCGGGCAGCGCGCGATGGTTTCCTCCAGCTGCAGGCTGCTGTTGTAGAAAACATTCGGGATGCCGGTCGCGGCGTAGATGCGCTCGAGGGCCGCGCGCGTGTTGGTGAGGCGCTGCAGGCCCGGCTGGGTGCGGGCGTCGCGGTAGGCATGCGTCGGGAAAACCATGCGGCCGGCGTCGTTGACGAGCACATAGTCCACGCCCCAGGTATCCACGCCGACCGAGGCGAGTCGTGGAAAACGCCGCTTCGCTTGGCACAGGCCGGTGGTGATCTCCGCCCACAGCCCGGGCAGGTCCCAGTAGTCGTGCCCACCGATCGAGCGGAATTGATTGGAAAAACGGTGCACCTCGGCGAGCGCCAGTTTCCGGCCGTTCCATGTGCCGACGATGACGCGGCCGCTGGTCGCGCCGAGGTCCACCGCCGCGCATTGGATGGTTTCAGTCGAAGCCATTTCAGTTTTTAACACAGAGGACACAGAGAGCTCAGAGAAAGGCTTCATGATTGGAATACTCCGCGTCCTCTGCGATCTCTGTGTTAAGAATGCTTAGGTTTAGCGCAGGAAGGCCTCGTGCAGGCCGCCGTCGACGGTGATGACCTGACCGGTGGTTTTGCTGAGACGCGAGGTCACGAGGAGGAAATACGCCTCGGCCTGGTCGGCGGGCGTGATCGGGGCTTTCGTGAGTGTGCGGTCGGCGTAGAATTGGGCAAGTTTTGTCACGAGCGACTCGGTGGCCTCGTCGTCCTGGTAGGGAATGTTGTATTTCGCGAGCGAACCGATGACGCGGTCGCGCGGGAACATCGCACTCCCCTGTACCACGGTCGCCGGGGCGACGCCGTTGACGCGCACCAGTGGCGCCAGCTCGATGGCGAGCTCGCGCACGAGGTGGTTGGCGGCGGCTTTCGAGGTGTCGTAGGCCACGGAGCCTTTCTTTGCGACGGCGGCGTTGGCGCTGGTCGTGAGCACGAGATTGCCGCGCAGCCCCTGCTCCTTCCACGTCTTGAACGCCTCGTCGGCGACCAGGTAGCTGCCGGTGACGTTGATGCTGAAGGTGAGCGCCCACTTGTCGTCGGGGATGTGGCCGGTGGTGTCACTCGGCACGAAGATGCCGGCGGTCACGCAAATGTGATCGAAGCCGCCGTAGGCGATGGCGACATCGTCGAGCATCCGGCGGATGCTGGCGCGGTCGGTGATGTTGGCGGCGAGCCCGACGGCCGGGCCGCAATTCGAGAGGCCCGAGCCGGCGACGCCGATGCCGACACCGTATTTGTCGGTGATTTCCTTCGCGGTCGCCTGCGCCGCGCCCTCGTTCAGGTCGACGCAGACGATGTGCGCCCCCTCCTTCACGAGGCGGTGCGCGGTCTCCTTGCCGATGCCGGAGCCGGCGCCGACGACGATGACCACCTGGCGGGCGAGTTCCTTCTCGGCGGGCATGCGCTTGAGCTTGGCCTCCTCCAGCAGCCAATACTCGATGTCGAACGCCTCCTGCTGCGGCAGAGCGATGTATTTGTCGATGGCCTCGGCGCCGCGCATGACCTCGACGGCGCAGTTGTAGAACTCGGCGGTGACGCGGCTCTCGGACTTGTCCTTGCCCCACGCGACCATGCCGACACCGGGGATGAGCACGACGGTCGGGTTCGGGTCGCGCATCGCCGGCGAGTTGGCGTGCTTGCACTTCGCGTAGTAGGCCGCGTAGTAGGCCGCGTAGTCCTTGCGGTAGGCCTCGAGGCCAGCAGCAAGTTTCTTCTTCAGCGCCGTGGCGTCCTCCGTCTGCGGGTTCCAGTCCACATAGAGCGGCTTGATCTTGGTGCGCAGGAAATGGTCGGGGCAGCTCGTGCCGAGCTCGGCGAGGCGCGGGGCATCCTTCGAGTTGACGAAGCGCAGGATCTTCCCGTCGTCCTGCACCGTGCCGATGAAGCGCTTCTCCTTCGAGATCTGGCCGCGCAGCCAGGGCAAGATGGCGGCGAACACTTCGCGACGCTTCGCGGCGTCGAGCGTCGAGTATTTCGCGCCGCCGAAGGCCGCGTCGTTGCCGCCCTTGGCCTGATACTTGGAGTCGATGTAGGCCGCGGCCTTCTCGATGAAATTCAGCGTGAGAGTATAGCAGGCCTTGTTGTCGTTGTCCCACGAGATGAAACCGTGCTGGCCCATCATGATGGCCTGCATCTTCGGATTTTCCTTCGCGATCTTTTGCATGGCGAGGCCGAGCTCGAAGCCCGGACGCATCCACGGCACATAGGCCATCTCGCCACCGAAGATCTCCTTGGTGAGTTTCTCGCAGTTCTGTGACGCCGCGATGGCGATGATTGCATTCGGATGCATGTGGTCGACGTGCCTGCCCGGCAGGAAGGAATGCAGCGGCGTATCGATCGAGGAGGCGCGCGGGTTTAGGTTGAAGGTGGTGTGGTTATACATGCCCACCATGTCGTCCTCGGCCGGCGCCTTGAGGCCCTTGTCGGGGCGCGCGGCGTAGAGTTTCTGCAGGGCGAGCAGCTTCTGCTGGTAGAGCGACGAGAAATTCTCCCGCGTGCTGGTGCGGAGATCGCCGCCCGAGCCCTTGACCCAGAGCACCTCGGTCGGCTGCCCGTTGAGCGGATCCTTCTCGGTGATCTTCGACGACGTGTTGCCGCCGCCGGTGTTGGTGATGCGCTGGTCGCTGCCGAGCAGGTTCGAGCGATAGATGAGACGTCCGACCGGATCGAGCGACGCGGCCTTGGCGTCGTCCCAGCCGAAGTTGACGTATTGGTGTGAGGGCACGGTGATGAAAATTGAGAGCCAGTTAGAATCCGAGGGCTTGTTGGCGGTAATGCTCGTCGGGCCGGCCGGCGATGCGGACCACCTGCGCAGGGGTGAGGAAACGGGGCTGGCCGGCGCCGGCCGTCGCGCCGGCGAAGATCTCCGCGGCCTTGGCGCCCATGAGGGTCGTGGCCAGGATGGACTCCGGCGTGGCCCCGAGGGCGATGAAGCCGTGGTTTTCAAGAAGGATGACGCGCGGCGGGCGGGCGAGGCGTTTGCTGTAGGCCATGACCGCGGCGCGGATGGCCTGGGCGAGCTTGCGTTCCTCGCGGCCGAGCTGGTGCGCGAGGTCGAGCATCCGGTGGATAAGGTCGGGCTGGCCGGTCACATTCATCAGGCGCGAAGGAGTCTGGCCGGCGGAAGCTTGATGCCATGCGCGGCGAGGCGCGAGGGCGGGGTGTCGGAAATCAGGGCGGAAAGCCGGGACCACGCAGCGACGCGATGGGGGGTGGCGCGCCCGAGCTTGGACGCGTCGAGGCAAAAGTAAACTCGCCGGGCGCGGCGCAGGACGGTTTTCTGGAAGCTGGCGACGCTTTCATGGGAATTGCTGATGCCCGCCGCATCCATTCCCTCGCCGCCGAGGAAAGCTGCATCGAAGGACCATTCACCGAGCGCCTTGATGGCTCGCGGGCCCATCAGGGCCGCCTGCCGGTTGAGAAACTCGCCACCCACCACATGCAACTCCACGCCGGCCGCGCCGCCAAGCACGGAGGCGGCGGCCAGGCTGTTGGTGACGACGACGAGGTGCGAGAGGTCGCGCCGGTTCGTTAGGGCCCGGGCCATGGCCTGGATGGTCGTGCCGGCGTCGAGAAAAAAGGTGCCGGTGCGCGGAATCTGCGCCACCGCTTTTTCCGCGATCCGGGCCTTGGCCGGCCGCGCCTGCCCCGCGCGCTCGTCGTGGGAGGTGAAGGCGCTGTTGTAGTCGGCCAGCGCGCCGCCGTAGGTGCGGGTGATGTGGCCGTTGGCCTCGACCGCCACGAGATCGCGCCGGGCCGTCGCCTCGGAGACCCCCAGCCGGCGGCAGATCTCCGCCACGGGCAGGAAACCGTCGTGCCGGATGAGGCTGTGAAGCTCCTCCCGGCGTTGATCAACCAGATGCTGTGGCACGCGCATGGAGGCACAGTGATGAAAGTTATATGATTGAGGTCAATCATATATATTCACCCATCGGGCAGAAAAAATCGGGTAGCCTTGTTTGCGATATATCCCTCAAGGCTTCCGATTGATTTCTCCTGCCCAAGCACATGGAAGGGACAGAACCCCCTTCTCGTGCCTCGAAGCTAAGTCGCCCGATTAGCGCGGACTTAAACAGAACGTCATAATTAGCCTCGAAAAAAGGCTGCAATCCGGCCTAGGAACCTCCAATAAGCTGGCTCGATTTGTCCTCGTAGCTCAGCTGGATAGAGCACCGGTTTTCTAAACCGGTCGTCGCGTGTTCGAGTCACGCCGGGGACGCCATCTGTTTTTCACCATTCAATCTGTTTTCACTCCGGTAATGGAGAATTGTTAAAATGTTATGTCTGCCATAACGTCCGCCACGAGCTTTATCGCTTCCCGCCAAGCGCAACTTGCAGCCTATGCGCTAACACTGCCCGGTCACCGGTGGTCACGAGCGCTCAACTCGTCCAAGTTTCCAATGGCGCGGTGATCGCCGATCCCAGCACTTTGAATGGCAACGGCGTGCTGTTGCAGTCGGATAACTTCGTGTACCACGCCACCTTTGACAACATCATCGACGATTTACGCGCGACGTGGACAGTGTGACGGTACCGGACCAAGGCAGTTTAACCACGGATAACACTGATGAACACGGATTGGTTTAACCACAAATGAAAGGACCTGAATTTTTACAGGAGGCAGCAGAGGACTGAGAACCAAGTTGTCTTGATTTTGAATTCTCCGCGTTCTCTGCGTCCTCCTATGGAAATGGATTGCTCCGGGGTCGCTATTCTGAATCCGTGCCCATTGGTGTAATCCGTGGCCAATTCCGGCTGTTTGTCTTCAACCAAGGAAAGGGCTTGCCTACGGGTAGGGCATCAGGCTTCTTCGCCCTTCCGATGAATCATCGGGCTGTAGCGTAGCCTGGTAGCGCGCTTGCATGGGGTGCAAGAGGTCGTGAGTTCGAATCTCACCAGCCCGACCATTTTCCCCGAACCGCATCATGGCGACGTGATGCGGTTCTTTGTGACTAGTGACGATGTACCTATCGCGCTCACTTGCGTTCAGGGCTGCGCTTAGAATCACCATCAGCCAAAAGCCCAGAGTCCATGATGCCCGGTGGTTCTTTGCAGCCATGTTCATTCCTTCCTTCTGGCGAAATCCCCCATTCCGCAAATGTAATTTGGCCCGGGCCAATTTCCTGCGGATTGGCGTATGGTTCGCCAAAAAGTGGTGGAGCAGATCGGGATCAAACCGACGACCTCGTCGTTGCGAACGACGCGCTCTATCAACTGAGCTACTGCCCCGAAAGGGGAACGGCTTAATTGGCGGACGCCCCGGCCGGAGTAAACCTTAATTTTGTGCCACTGCTACCCTCTTGCCCAACGCCACTTAACCCGCCCGCCCGGTTGGCTCCGAAATTGCTGTTGCAGTCGGCGAGTGGAGGCCAAAAGACACCCTCCTGCCCCTTTAAATAAAACAGAAATCCACATGAAAAAGACCACGAAGAAGATCACCGCTCCGGGCACCAAGACCAAAGCGCCGGCGAAGAAAACCGCCGCTCCCGCCCAGAAGAAGCGCTCCGAGCCGCCGGCCACCTTCATTTCCGCGAAGACCGACATCGGCTTTGGCAATCATCTCTATCTCCGCGGCGACGGCCCGGGCCTGAGTTGGGACCACGGCGTGGCGATGGACTGCGTCGGCACCGGCCTCTGGACCGCCACGGTCAGGAACGCAGCCATCCCCGTCACCTTCAAGGTGCTGGTGAACGACCTGACCTGGTGCGCCGGCGAGGACTTCGTCGCCCAGCCCGGCCAGAGCGTCACGGTCACGCCGAGGTTCTGAGCCGGAACAATTCCGCCGGATTAACCACGAAATACACGAATCACACGAAACGAGGAAGGTCAGAATCTTCCCCTGTATTCATTTCGTGTATTTAGTGTGTTTCGTGGTGGCCTCAGATTGCACAGGTTCGGTTTGGACTAATCCGGATTGATCGCCCGCAACTCGGCGCCGACCCGTTCGGCGTTGAGCTTGTCGCCGTCCGGGCCTCTTGGCGGCAGGACGGTGCAGCGCATCCGTATGCGCGTAAACGGCCACGGGATGTAGAAGCGATCCCAGCTCCGCAGTCGCAACGCGGGGCCGAACTGCGCGCCGACCAGCATCATCGGAGCGTTGCTGCGCCGCGCGACCACCAGCACGCCGGGCTCGAGCACGTACACCGGCCCGCGCGGGCCGTCGGGCGTGATGCCAATGTCGTGCCCTTCCCGCATTTTCTCAATCAGGGCCCTGGCCGCCTCACGGCCATGCTGGCTGCTCGAGCCCCGCACGGGGATGAGACCGATCATCCGGTAAAACGCCGCCAGCCACGCGCCGTCCTTGCTCGCGCTCACCAGGCCGTGGATCCGGCGCTTGAAACGGTAGCGGCGGAAAATCTCCGCCGACAGGAAAAGCCGGTTGTGCCAGAGCACGATGGCGGCGGGTTGGTCCGAGTCGGTCAGCCGCGCATAAGTCTCGGCGTCGACCTCCAAGCGCAGCGTCCGGCCCCAGACAATCAGCAGTTTCGCCAGCAGCCACACCACCAGCCGCCGCCAGCCGCGCACTTCGTTGATGGAGCCCGGGTCTTCCATTTGTGGATCCCCGTTATGCGGACAAGGCGGGCCGGCCGCCAAGTTAAACTTGTGCCACCCCGCCCGGCTGGCGACGCTACGGCTGATGCCGCACCGCCTCCCTCCCTGCCCCCACCTGCCGGTGCCGCCGGCGTGGATGGATGCCGGCGCGCTCACCGCGCACGGTGACGAACGGGACGCCGACTTCTACCTCACCGCGCTGACCTATGCACAGTATCTCTGGCAGCGGGGTCTGGCGGCCCGCGCCATCCTCAAGCTTGACCGCGCGCTTTTGTCCAATCTCCAAGGCGACGAGCCGGTGTTGCGCGACTGGCCCCTGCCCTATGACGCCATGGCCTGGTTTCTCCGCCACACGCCGCCGGATGTTTTCATCGGCAATCCGCGCGTCCATTTCCAGCATCTCGCCGACCGGATGAACGAGCCGCGTCGCGAACAGCGCCGCTGGCGCACCTGGGCGTGCTGGGCTCTGTGCCGCGTGGTGCGGCCCGAGTTTCCCGGCGATCCCAAACACGAGGTTGATGAACCGAGCTTCGAACTGATCGCCCAGAAGCTCACCCTTCACGGCATGCCCGGCGAGACCGGGATCTGGCAGGCGGCCGGTGGAGGACCACTTTAACCAGTTTCCATGTTGCGGGGCAAATGCACCGCGGCCAAAATCAATGGTGCAAAGGGGACAGGACAGTAGGACGCCGTATCGACCGAGTTGGGACTTGAACGATCTCGTCGGATGGTTTCAATCGGAGAACACACACAGCGCGCCACGACGCCTGACAAAGAATCAGAACGGTAAAGCCGCATCCAACGGCGCAACTGGTTTCGCACAGGCTGTGCTTGGTGTCCGCTCCAACAGTCATCCGCCGCAATCCATGAAAACCCTGAAGCCATTACTCTCAGTCGTTAGCCGGCCGGCCAGCTTGGTTTTCACCCTCGTGCTGCTCGCGCCCTCCACGGTGATGTCGGTCAATCCATCCCCTGCCCCCGCTTACACCGTCACCCTGTACGATTTGCCCGGGACCACCGGATCGGCCCTGCTGGGGATCAACGACTCCGCGGAGATTGTCGGCCAGTATACCGATCTCACTTCCGTTACGCATGGATTCATCCAAACTGACGCCGGGGTCCAGACCTTCGATATCCCTGGCAGCAACAGCACCAGCGTCATCGGTATTAACGATGACGGCGACGTGGTCGGGACCTTCGTCGACGCGGATGGCAACCAGCAGGGATTCTCCCTCATCGCCGGGCACCTCGAACTTGTGAACGTCCCGGGCAGCGTCTCCGGCTTTCCTCGTTGCATCAACAATCACGGAGTGATCGCCGGGGGGTACATTGACCCAACCGGCAAGGGCCATGGCTACGTTCGTCGCCGCGGCCTCTACACGGTGATAGACTTTCCTGGAGCGCAGGATACCGATGTCTGGAATATCAACAATCATGGAGAGATCGTCGGCATTTATGATCTGGCGGACGGCAGCACCCACGGCTTCATCCTTTCCAAGGGGAAATTCACCACAATCGACCCGCCCGGATCCGTTTTCACCCTGCTTACCCGCAACAACGATCACGGCACTTGCATCGGGGAATATGGCGACAGTAATGGCATTGGACATGGCTTTATTCTCCAACGGGGTCGCTTCATCACCCTGGATGGCCCGGGCATCGAGACCCGCCTGCGGGGCATCAACAATCACGGGGAAGTGACCGGCTGGTATCATGTGGCCGGCCAGCATCACCGCATCAACCATGGGTTGATCGCCACTCCCGCGGAATCCGAAGAGGATGGGGAAGACTAGCGGCAACACTTCCAGCCACCCTCAGCGCAGAGTCCGGAAGCACCCCATCCAAGGGCGAGATCGGTTATATTGGGCCGTCATTTGGCCACAGCTGGTGGGAGAGACCAAGGCGAGGTGAAGGCTTGTGCCGAGAGGACCACGAGGCCTACGTGGCGGAGGTCTCGATACCGGGAATTGTCGACCCTTTGTCGGCACAGGCCAATGCAGAGATAACTTGGCCCAAATGAAAAGGCCCGCAACCCTTTCGGGCTGCGGGCTCAAACTGGCGGGATGGACGGGACTCGAACCCGCGGCCTTCTGCGTGACAGGCAGACGCTCTAACCAACTGAGCTACCACCCCTTGAAATGGGAAAGAGGCCGCAACGTAGATTCCGACTTAGGCAAGTCAAGCGTCGTTCTTGTCCTCCATGGCTTCAGCGACGGACGATGGAAACTCTCACCTTGCCCCGCTATTTTTTGAAAAAAATGAGCGCGTTTTCGCGGTCCCGGACGATCTGCAGCCGCAGCTCCTCGATGCCGCTGAACTTGCTCTCGGGCCGCAGGAACTGAAGCCAGTGCACGGTCAATTTGTCCCCGTAGGTGAGCGACGAGGGCTCCAGCAAATGCACTTCGAGCAGCGGCCGGGTGGTCTGCTCCACGGTGGGCCGCAAGCCGTAGTTAGCCACGCCTTTCAGCGGTATCTTCTGCCCGCTGGCCACCTCGACCGCATACACGCCGTAGCAGGGCTTCAGCTCCGGCTCCCACGCGAGATTGAGTGTCGGAAAGCCGATCGTCCGGCCCAGTTTCCGGCCGTGCTCCACCACGCCCTCGGCGAAATAGGAGTAGCCGAGCAGCGCGTTGGCCTCGGCAATGTCGCCACCGGCCAGCAATTCCCGGATGCGTGAGCTGCTGATGGGCGAGCCGTTGTGATTGAGCCGCGGGGCACTGAATACCGTGAGCCCGGCCTTGCGCGCCTCCTCGACCAGCAAGGCGACATCACCCGTGCGGCCGCGCCCGAAGCGCCAGTTCTCGCCGACATACACCGCCACGAGCTGCGGCAGGCAGCGCTTGAGGTGGGCCAGAAACTCCCGGGCCTCGATCTGCGCGAACCCGGTGGAAAAATTCTGCTCGATCACGAAATCAATCTCCAGCCGGCCCAGCACCCGGCGCTTCATGGCCGGCGGCATGAGCAACCGCGTGGGATTCTCGGGATGAAACAGCGCGCTGGGATGCGGCCAGAAGGTCAGCACCCCGGCCTGGCCGCCGCTGCGGCGCGCCGAATGGAGGGCGGATTCAATCACCGACTGGTGTCCGAGGTGCACGCCGTCGAACATGCCGATGGCCAGGTGCAGCGGCCGCGGCGGCAACGCCGCGCGCTCGAGGCTGTCGAACTGGAGCAGCGCACTCACAGCACCACGCGCGGCGCCGCCTCGTGCACCGGGATCAGGCGCCGGGCGATATCCGCCGCCGAAAGTTTCTCGATTTCGTCGAGCGGCAGGCACTGGGCGATGGTGAACTTGCCGCTGCCGGTGCGGCGCAGCGCCGAGAGGTGTGCGCCGCAGCCCAGCTTCTGTCCCAGATCATGGGCGATCGTGCGCACATAAGTGCCCTTGGTGCAGTGCAGCGTGAAGGTGAGCTTCGGCGGGGCCAGTGTGTTCAGCTCGAACGACGCCACACGGATGAACCGCGGCTCGCGCTCCACCTCGACGCCCTGGCGGGCCATCTTGTAGAGCGGCACGCCGCCGATCTTGATGGCGGAATGCATGGGCGGCGTCTGATACTGGTCGCCGAGGAAGGTTTTCATCGTGGCCCGCACCTGGGCCTCGGACAGCTCCGGCACGGGGCGGGTTTCCATCACCTCGCCCTCGGCGTCCTGCGAGTCGGTGGTGACGCCCAGCGTGGCCTCGCCCTCATAGACCTTGTCCACGCTCATGAGGTATTGGGAGATGCGCGTGGCCTTGCCGATGAGCATGACCAGCAGTCCCGTGGCCATGGGGTCGAGCGTACCGGCGTGCCCGATCTTTTTCATCTGGAGCGTGTGCCGCAGACGGTGCACCACGTCGTGCGAGGTCAGGCCCTTGGGCTTGTCCACGAGCAGCACGCCCTCGATTTCCCTCGGTCAGCCAGCGTGGTCTTGCAATTGAGTCCGGCCGCGTTGGCATGGCCCCCGCCGTTGAACAGGGCGGCCAGCGTGTCCATGCGGTGGGCCGCGTGCATGGCGCGCAGACTGGCCTTGATGAAACCCGGGCGCTCCTCGATCAGCACACCGATCTCCACGCCGTCGATGGAGCGCGCGTAGTCAACCAGGCCCTCGGTATCCTCGACCGAGGCGCCCAGTTTTTCAAAGGTCCCGTTGGGCAGCACGCCGATGCAGACCCGTCCGCCGCACTCGAGTTTCAAGGCGCCGAGGTAATACTGCAGGAGCTTCAGCTTGCCGAAGGATTCCCGCTCATAGAGTTCCTGGGCCGCCAGGGCGGGAGCGGCGCCGCGCGCCACCAGCTCCGCGCACAGCTTGAAGACCCGGGCCGAGGTGGAGGGAAAGCTGAACTGACCGGTGTCCGTCATGATTCCCGTGTAAAGCGCCTGCGCGGTCGTGGTGTCCATGGTCAGGCCGGCGTCCAGGAACATGCCCGCCAGCACCTCGGCCGTCGCGGCCGAGCCGGTGTCGACGAAATTGTATCTGGCGAAGCCGGGGTTGGACAGGTGGTGGTCGAAGCACGCGATGGGCTCCGGATACATCTCGCGCGTCTTGTCGCCCGCCCGGTCGTGGTCGGCGCAGTCCGTGAAGATGGCGGTGCGCCCCGCCGGGGCCAGCTCGTCGCGCTGGAAGAAAGGCGTGTCGCCCACCAGGAACTTGATGCGGCGCGGCACGTGGTCCGGGTTGACGCAGACCGCCTCGATTTTCTGGGCGCGCAGCATGCGGCACAACGCCACCTGCGAGCCGATGCAGTCGCCATCCGGCCGCTGGTGGCCGATGACCACCACCGACCGGCCCCGCAGCGTGACCAGCAGCGCGGCAAAGGCGGAGGCGAAATGGGAGTAATGCATCACGTTTTTTTGGCCTTCCCGTCGATTTCGCTGAGCAGCGCCTCGATGCGCAGCGTGCGCGGCGCGTGGTCGTCATGCACGAACGCCAGCAGCGGGATGTGCCGCAGGACCACGTTCTTCCCGATCGCCTCGCGGATCTCGCCGCGCCGGCCCAGCAGCCATTTGCCGGCGTGCTTCGCCCCGGCCTCGCCGCCCAGCACCGAGTAGAAAATCTTCGCCTCGCGCAGGTCGCCGGTGACCTCGACGCCCGTGATGGTGATGGCCACCGACTCGCTGCTATAGCGCTGGTGCAGGAAGGCGCTGACTTCGCGCTGCAGCAGCTCGTTGACGCGGAGGAGTCGGTTGCTCATGGCGTGAGGGTGGCGGAACGGGATGGAACCGTGGCCGGGGTCTGTTGCCAAGCTCAGAGCGAGGCCCGGACTTTTTGGATTTCGAAGCACTCGATGCGGTCGCCGGGCTGGTAGCCGTCGAAGCCGTCGAGCCGGATGCCGCACTCGAGGCCGGCGCGGACCTCGTTGGCGTCGTCCTTGAAACGGCGCAGCGTGCCGACCTTGCCCTCGAAGACCGAGTCCTTGCCGCGGCGGACGCGCGCGGGCGAACCGCGGTTGATCTTGCCCTCGGTGACGAGGCAGCCGGCCACAAAACCCTTGGCGACGGGGAAAACCTGGCGGACCTCAGCGCCGCCGGTCTTGTTCTCCTTCAGATCGGGCTCGAGCAGGTCGGCCATCATCTCCTTCACCCGGTCGCCCAGCTCATAGATGATCTCGAAATTCTCGATGGTGACGGAATGGTGCTTGGCCAACGCCGTGACGCCGTTCTCCTGCTTCGTGTTGAAACCGATGATGACGGCCTTGGCGGCGCCCGCCATCAGGACGTCGTTCTTGCTGATGATGCCGACATCGGCGGCGACGATATCGAGCGAGACCTTGGCGCTCTTGATGCCTTCGATCACGTTTTTCACGGCCTCGAGCGACCCAAAGACATCGGACTTGAGCACGACGCGCAGCACCTTGGCCTGCGTGGCGGCGATGTTGGCAAAGAGCGCGTCGATGGAAACGTCCTTCGGCACGGCGTCCTCGGTGACGTTGGACTTTTTCTGAATGTCCTCCGCCTCCTCGGCCTGCCGCTCGGCCTCGCGGGCGTTCTTGACGGTGATAAACTTGGTGCCGGAATCCGGCGTGCCGGACCAGCCGATGACGCGCACGGGCATGGCAGGCGGGGCTTCCTTCACGGTGTTGCCCTGGTCGTCGAACATCGCCCGGACTTTCGCGTAATGCGGGCCGCACACTAGGGCGTCGCCGACGCGCAGCGTCCCGCGCTGCACGATGACCGTGGCAAGCGGGCCGCGACCCACGTCGACCTGGGACTCGATGACCACGCCGCTGGCCTCGGCCTTCGGGTTGGACTTCAGCTCCAGCACGTCGGCCTGCAGCAAAATCATTTCGAGCAGCTCGGTGATGCCCTGCCCCTTGATGGCGGCGACGGGCACGGTGACGGTCTCGCCGCCCCAGTCCTCAGGCGCGATCTGGCGTTCCTGCATCTGCTGCTTCACCCGGTCGAGATTCGCGCCTTTCACGTCCATCTTGTTGACGGCCACCATGAGGACGACCTTGGCGTCGAGCGCGTGCTTCAGCGCCTCGTCGGTCTGCGGCATGAAGCCGTCATCGGCCGCGACCACCAGCACGGCGATGTCGGTGACCGACGCGCCGCGCGCGCGCATCTTGGTGAAGGCCGCGTGGCCGGGCGTGTCGAGGAAGGTGATTTTGCGGCCGTTGTGCTCGACCTGGTAGGCGCCGATGTGCTGCGTGATGCCGCCGGCCTCGCCCGCCGCGACGTTGGCCTTGCGGATGGCGTCGAGCAGGGTGGTCTTGCCGTGGTCCACGTGGCCGAGGATGACGACCACCGGGGGCCGCGGCGCGAGGTTCTTGAGATCCTCCTCGCGCGCCTTCTCCTCCTTGGTGATCTTCACCTTCTCCGGCGTTTCAACCGGCGGCTGGGTTTCGCCGCGGTGCTTGATCTCGAGCAGGAAGCCGTGCTTCTCCGCGAGCTTGGTTGCGACCACCTCGTCGATCGACTGGTTCATCGACGCAAAGATCTTCATCTCCATCAGCTCGGAGATCAACTTGAAGGGCTTGAGGCCCAGCGCCACGGCGAACTCGCGCACGATGATCGGCGGCTTAAGATGGATGATCTTGACGCCTCCCTCCTCGGTCACGGTGACGGTGGACACCGTGGGCGAAGGCGTGGCCGGCAGGGCCGGCGCGTTCTTGCTCATCGATGACGCCGCCGGCACCGGCGGACGCGGGGACGACGCCATCGGCGGCGGAAGAATCGGGGACTTGGCGGCCGGCAGCGGCGCGGCCGGGGCAACGCGCGTCATGGGCGCGTTTGAAACCGGCGCGGGCCGGGGTGCCATCGGGGCCGGGCTCAGCGCGCGCGGCGCGGCCATTGCCGGCGACGGGGGCGCCTTCATCATCGGAGCCGGCGGCAACTTGGGCGCAGCAACGGAAGCAGGGGCAGACGGAAGGCTGGCGGCCCGGGCGGCGGCCGCGGCCTTGGCGGCTTCTTCCTTCTCACGGACGATGTCCGAGGCGGACTTCACGAAAACCCCGGCGGGAAACTTGACCTTGGGCGGCTCCACTGGAGCCGGGGCTTCAGCGGCGGGCGCCGGCGCGGCGGCGGCCGGAACGGGATTCTTGGCGGCGATTTCCTCCTCCAGCGCCTCGGCGGTGATTTTGTCCACCGTGCTCGACACGCTCTTGGCCGGGTAACCGCGACCCTTCAACAGGGCCATGAGGTCCTTGTTGTCCATGTTGAGCTTCTTCGCCAGTTCGTGGATGCGGATGCTCATTCAGGTTGGTGGAGGCGCGGCAGGATGGCGGGTGATTGGTTAGGAACCGGAAACCTTGGTGATGAGGCCCTGCGCCTCCTCATCGGTGAAACCAAAGCCGACCAGGTCAGCAGCCTCGACGCCCTCGAAGGCGGCCGGCGAGTTGATGCCGTTGGCGACGAGGCGCTCGGCCACGGACTGGTCAAAGCCATAGGTGCTGACGAGCAGGCTGATGGCCTGGGCGCGCGGATCGGCGGCGGTGACCTTGAACTCCTCGATGTCGAGGCGCCAGCCGACGAGGCGCGAGGTCAGCCGGGCGTTCTGGCCCTTGCGGCCGATCGCGACCGCGAGGTCGTCGTTCACCACGCGGACGAGGATGCGCTTGCTCTTCTCGTCGAGGATGATCTCGCGCGGGACGGCGGGCTTGAGGGCCTCCATCAGCATTTCCTTCGTGTCGGCGTGGTAAGGGATGATGTCGATCTTCTCGCCGCCGAGCTCGCGTACGATGCTCTTCACCCGGGCGCCGCGCGCGCCGACGCACGCGCCGACGGGGTCCACCTTCGGGTCGGTGCTGGTGACGGCAATCTTGGTGCGGTAGCCCGGCTCGCGGGCGAACGCCTCAATCTTCACCGTGCCGTCGGCGATCTCGGTGACCTCGAGCTCGAAGAGGCGGCGGACAAACTTGCTGCTGGCGCGGCTGAGGATGATCTCGGGGCCGCGGCTGCTGTTCTCGATCTCGAGCAGGATGCAGCGGATGCGCTCGCCGGGGGCGTATTCCTCGCCGGGGACCTGCTCCTTGCCGGGCATGACCGCCTCGGCCTTGCCGAGATCGATGTAGAGGTCGTTGCGCTCGCGACGGCGGACGGTGCCGCTGACGATGTCGCCGACCGAGTCCTTGAAATCGTCGTAGATGCGCTCCTTCTCGAACTGCCGGAGTCTTTGCATGATGGCCTGGCGCGCGGTCTGCGCGGCGATGCGGCCGAGGTAGGACGGGTCGATCTCCTTCTCGATGGAGTCGCCGACCACGGCGCCCGGCTTGAAGAGCTGGGCCTTCTCCACGTGGATCTGGGTCTTCGGGTCGGAACCGGAATCGACGACCTTGAGCACGGACCACGCCTTGAGCTGGCCGTTCTTGGGATTGATCTCGATCTTGAGCTCCTGGCCGGAGTTAACTCCCTTCAAGGCGGCGGTTTTGATCGCGTTTACAATCGCGGAGATCATGTCGGCACGTGGAATGCCCTTCTCCTTCTCCATATATTCGAGAACGGACAGGATTTCGCTGCTCATGGTGTGTTTTGATTAATGGGAAAAAAAAGGCGGACCCGAGGGCCCACCTTTTAGAAAGTGAACTAGTTAAATAGGGGGCGGAACATATTCCTCCCCGCGAACGCTTGTCAAGCCCGCCCCAAGCTTTCGGCCGGTCAGCCACTTGCGCGGGTCTCGCGCTCCAAAATCCAGCCCAGCAGCCCCTGGGCGCAGCCGTGGCAAAGCGGCTGGGCCCCGCGACCCGCCACGCCGAGTTTTGTGAGGGCCGTGCGCAACTGCGCCGGGGCGTCGCCGAGAAACCAGTGATACCACACCGCCGACAGGTCGTGGCCCGTCTGCGCGGCCATTAATGGCAGAAACCCGTCGCACACCAGGTTGTCCAGCCGCGTGCCGCCCACCGCGCCGCCGCAGATGTCGCGCGCGAAAACTTCGCGAAGCTTTTTCAAGCCGAGGGTTTCTCGGGCGGGCTTGGTCGGAGTAGTCACCGTGCCACTGTTCGGCAGCGTGCCGGCGATGTGTCGCAATTGCGCCGGCCAGTCCGGTTGCGCCGTGACCCAGCGTTGATATTGCCGTAAGCGCGCCAGCGGATGATTGGCCGGCCGCACGCCCTGCGTCTGCCAGAGCGCCCCACTCTCCGCGAAAACATCGGCGGGTGCGATTCCATTCCCCCAGGCGTGAAACGGATACTTCGCCGCCACGGTCAGCATCGGCGCCCGGTTGTGCCGGTAACCCAGGATTTCCAACGCCGTGTGGTGCGCCGCGGTCCAGCCGAGCCGGGCGATGCGCAGCTTGGCGAAATGCACCTTCTGCCGCCAGCGGTCCTGCGCGTGTTGCTGGAGCAATTGCTGCAAATCCACCGCGGGCATCGCCGCCAGTTCGGCGAAACGTTCCCATTTGTCCTGCGCCGTGATGGCCTCGAGCGCGTCGTCCGAGGCGTATTCCTCCAGACCCCGGTGCAGCAGCGGCAGCAGCACGAGCGTGGGAATCTCCCGGCCGTCACCCCGCCGCGCCCCCGGCTCGGCGGTCCC
>WNFI01588964.1_pt4 | contig 26693 bp, 22 predicted proteins | sample 5400471 | NCBI WGS metagenome assembly WNFI01 (sample SAMN13153348, study PRJNA577476) | soil metagenome | isolation source: 100 cm saprolite on Douglas fir-dominated hillslope | place: USA:California | collected 2013-09-17 | reverse complement strand
CGGCTGCATGAATACGCCGGTCAGGTGCGCGCCGTGCTCCTCAGCGAGTGCGCCAGCCGACTCCAAGATGCCTGCAGTCTCGGTCTGGCCATCGACGAAGACGACGATTGCCCCGAGCTCGATCGCCGCTCCCACCATCTTGACTCTGTCGCCCCAGCGCAATGAATCCGCCATAGGGGTGTCATCACCGAGCGATACAGTCGGACGTTGTGGCGTGTTCATGCGGAGTTCCTCGTCCAGCCATTGCTGCGGTTTCACTTCGTTGGAATTGCAAGCCGGATCGTCAATGGTAGCCAATACGTGTCCTCACACCTGAGCGATGCCGCCGTCGACGAACAGCTCGATCCCGGCGACGTAGCTGCTCTCATCCGAGGCCAGGAACGAGACCGCTTTTGCGACCTCGTCGGTCGTTCCCGGCCGCCCCAGCGGGATCCCGGGCACCATGCGCGCGACGTACTGATCGACCTGCTGCTCGTTCATGCCCAGGCCGTTGTTGTAGCCCGGCGTGGGGATGATTCCCGGGCTGATGGCGTTGACGCGGATGCGCCGATCCCTCAGGTCGACGCTCCAGGTGCGCGCAAACGAGCGCACCGCGGCCTTCGTCGCGCTGTACACGCTGAACGCGGGCCCCCCCTTCGACGCCGTGATGGAGGCATTGAGCACGATCGACCCGCCCTCCCGGAACAGCGGCAGCGCCTTCTGCACCGTGAAGAGCAACCCCTTCACGTTGGTATCGAAGATCCGATCGAAGTGATCCTCGGTGATGGCACCCAGTGCCGCAAACCCCCCGGTGCCGGCGTTGGCGAACAGGATGTCGATGTGCCCCTTCTCACGCTTGACGGCGTCGTAGAGGCGATCGAGGTCCTCGAGCTTCGAGACGTCACCTTGCACGCCAATTACGCCTTTGCCGATCAGTCGCAACGCCTTGTCCATCTCCTCGCGCCGCCGCCCGGTGATGAAGACGTGGGCGCCTTCGTTCGCGAGGCGTTGCGCTGTCGCAAGGCCGATGCCAGAAGTCCCGCCGGTCACCACCGCCACTTTCCCTTCGTGTTTGCCCATGGAGTGCCTCCTTCCGACTACGATGATGAGCATCATCGGAGGATTCGGCGCCGATGACGATCGTCATCGAAGTTGCCGGAAGGCCCGGGCGGGCTTACTCTCCCCGCCGATGCGGCTGAAGAAGGACGAAGCTGAGCGGAACCGGCAGGAGATCCTGAACGTCGCGGAGAGGCTCTTTCGCGAGCGCGGGTTCGACGGCGTCGGCGTCGCGGATCTGATGAAGGCCGCGGGCTTCACGCACGGCGGCTTCTACAACCACTTCACGTCCAAGGATCAGCTGGCGGGGGAAGCGACCGCGGCGGCGTTCGCGCGATCGAACGCTGCGCTCGCTGAATCGCTGGACAAGGGGGGTGCAGGAGGATGGAAGGCATATGTCCGCCAGTACCTGTCGCCCGGACACCGCGACGATCCCGCCCAGGGATGCACGCTCGCGGCGCTCGCGCCGGACGCCGCCCGAAAGGGCCCGGAAGTGCAGGCTCGATTCGCAGAGGCGATCGAGGAGCTCGCCGACATCGTTGCCGCCGACCTCGCGCGCAAGGGCAACTGCGGGGACCGGCCGTCCGCCCTCCGCGGGCGCGCGCTGCAGATGCTCAGCGAGATGATCGGCGCATTGGTGCTCTCGCGTGCGGTCGCCGCCGCCGATCCGGCTCTCTCGACGGAAATCCTCGCGGCGAACCGGCGGAAGCTCGACGGTTGAACGCGCGGCACCAAACGGTCGCCGCGCCGCGGCAGTCGCGATGTCTCCAACTCGTTTCACCCAGTTCACCCCACCCTCACGCACCACCGGCAACGTGCGCCTCCATTTTGAGGAGGCGCCTTCATGCTGTTGCCCCTGCTCGCTGCCGCGCTCGTGCACGCCACGGCGACGGCAACGCCGCTTGATTTCCACGAGTTTTTCGAGCCGCCCGGCTCGCCGCTCAAGCCCACGGCCAAGCTCCTCGGCCTGAACGGCAAGCGCGTCCGCCTCTCCGGCTTCATGGTGAAGATGGAGTTGCCCTCGAAGGGCGCCTTCTACCTCGCTGCCACGCCCATCTTCTGCGACGAAGCCGGCGGCGGCACCGCCGACCTGCCTCCCGAGACCGTCCGCGTGACCGTGCGCTCCAAAGGCGGCGTGGAGGTCCCGTACATCCCCGGGCCGTTGGAGGTGAGCGGAATCCTCGAGATCGGCAATGAGACCGACGAGGACGGCCGCGTCTCCGCCGTCCGCCTCACGCTCGACCGCCCGCGGGACGTCCCCGGCTTCCGCCGCCCCGGCGCCCGATCCAGGCAGCGCTCCAGCAACAGAGAAACGCAGTCTCCTTCCGCCCGAGGTTTGCCATGAAGCTCCTCCGCCCGCTTTCCCGCGCGCTCCTCATCGCCGCGCTTTCGTGCGCAACCACCGCCGCCGCGGCGCCAACCAAGGTCACGCTGATGCCCCCCGACGGCGCACGCTTCCTGCGCGGCCAGCGCTTCGACATCCGCGTCGAAGGCCAGGGCCAGGGACCCTACGCGGCGGAGCTGTCGATCGACGGCGAGGCGCGCGACTTCACCTCGGGCGAGAACGGTACCAGCACCACCGACGGCATCTCCGCGGCCGGCTGGGGCGGCTTCAACTTGCGCGGCGCCTCGAGCGACGAGCCCGGGGTGCACACCCTGACCGCCCGCTTCGAGGACGCGACCGGCGCGGTGACGGTGTCGAGCCGCATCCGAATCGAGGATCCGTTCAGCGGCGCGAAGATCGGCGGCCGTCCGACCAAGAACATCATCATCATGCTCGGCGATGGAATGGGCGTGGCCCACCGGACCGCGGCGCGCCTGGTCAAGTTCGGCGTCACCGCCGGCCAGCCCGACGGCTACCTGGCGATGGACCAGTTCCCCGGGACCGGACTCGTCACCACGCACTCGCTCAACAGCATCATCACCGACTCGGCCCCCGGCATGGCCTGCTACGCGAGCGGCAGCCACACCGCGAACGGCCAGGAAGGCGTGAACCCCGCGCACGTCACCAACGTGTTTTTCGCGCCCCGCATCGAGTACATGGCCGAATACCTGCACCGCATGAAGGGCACCTCGCTGGGCCTGGTGAGCACCGCCGACCTCGAGGACGCGACGCCCGCCGCGAACGCGGTGCACACCGGCGACCGCAACCACGGCACCGGCATCGTCGACCAGTACCTCGACGAGAGCGACGCCGAGGGGAGCTACGCCTACGGCACCGGCCTCTCGGTCCTGCTCGGCGGTGGCCGCCGGTGGTTCCTCCCGGCGACCGAGTTCGGCTCCAGCCGCTCGAAGTCGACCGACTACCCGGCGCTGCCCGCGGATCTGGTCGCCGCCTGGAACTTGCCCGACGCGTCGGGCGGCGCCCTGGACCCCCAGCGCAACCTGCTCGCCGACTTCCAGGGCAAGGGCTTCACCTATGCCGACTCGCGCACCGCGCTGCTCGGCGCGCTCTCGGGCGGAGCGCCGGAGAAGCTGCTCGGCCTCTTCGGCTACGGCAACATGAACGTCGCCCTGGACAAGATCAACGCCCGCCGCGGCGTCAAGCCCGCCGGCTCGGGCACTTTCGTCGTCGATGACTACCACGCACCGGACCAGCCGATGCTCGACGAGATGGCGGAGGCCGCTCTTCAAGTCTTGTCCCGCAACCGCGACGGCTTCGTGCTGATGGTCGAAGGCGCGCACATCGACAAGCAGTCCCACCTGATGGACGCCGACCGCGCCATCGGTGAGACCATCGAGTTCGACAACGCCGTCGGCGTGGCCCGCCGCTGGGCCGACAAGCTCGGCGACACGGTCGTGGTGGTCTTGGCCGACCACGAGTGCTCGGGCTTCAGCCTGATCGGCGCCCTCTCCGCGGGCGGGCTGGAGAAGCTCGGGTCGCTGCCGTCCGACACCGCGACCCTCTCCCCCGGCACGGCGCCGGGGCGGCAGAAGTCCTCCGTCGTGGGCGTCTACGACGAGGCTGGCTTCCCCCGCTACCGGATCCTCGCCGACGGCTACCCGGACACGATGGACGTGGCGAAGAAGGTCCTCGTCGGATACGGCGCGAACGGCGACCGCTTCGAGGGCTGGCTCTCCAAGCCGAAGCCCGTCATCGACAGCCTGCTCCCCGGCTCGTTCAAGGCGGAGCTGAAGTCGAACGGCTACCCGGCCGAGCCTTACGACCGCCCGGAGAACCAGTTCGGCTTCTTCATCCGCGGCCAGGTGCCGGGAAGCCAGGCCGTCCACACCGCCTCGGACATCCCGATCTCCGCCTACAGCACCGGCAACCGCGCTTCCCAGCTCTTCACAGGCGTGCAGACCAACACCGACGTCTTCTTCAAGCTGATGCGCGCCACCCTCTCGGGGACGGAGGAGGGCAAGGGCGACTAGCCGTCGGTGGAACCTCGCGGCGCCCCGGGCCTGGATCAGGCACGGGGCGCCGTTTTCTTTCCACGCTACGGCACCAGCGCGAGCGCGCCGACGACGACTCATGTGGATCCCGGCACAGACCACCGTGCCTCCGCGCCCCACCGCGGCGAGCGCGAGCGGCACCAGCGCCCCCACCGGAGCGAAGAGGATTGCGGCGTCGAGCTCTTCCGGAGGTCGCTCCACAGAGCTTCCCGCCCACACGGCGCCCAACTCGCGCGCGAACCGCTGCGCCTCCGCATCCCCCGGGCGCGTGAAGGCGAATACCCGCCGCCCCTCGAAGCGGGCCACCTGCGCAATCAGGTGTGCCGACGCGCCGAACCCATAGAGCCCGAGTCTTTCCGCGTCGCCCGCGGCGCGCAGCGCGCGATAGCCGATGAGCCCGGCGCAAAGCAATGGCGCCGCCTCCAGATCCGTGTAGGCGGTCGGGAGCGGGAAGCAGAACCGCGCCTCGGCGCGCGCGTACTCAGCATAGCCCCCGTCCAATTGGTAGCCGGTGAAGATCGCCTGGACGCACAGGTTCTCTCTGCCCGCTCGACAGAAGCGACACGCGCCGCACGCGTGGCCAAGCCAGGGGATGCCGACGCGGTCGCCTTCGCGGAAGCCGGGGCCGTCCTGCGCCGCCTCCGGACCCAGCCGTTCCACCGTGCCAACGATCTCGTGGCCGGGCACGATCGGCAGCCGGGGCTCGGGCAGCTCGCCGTCGACCAGGTGCAGGTCGGTCCTGCAGACGCCGCAGGCGCGAACGCGCACGATCAGATCGCCTGGGCCGGGCTCGGGGATGTCCCGCTCGACCGCCTCGAGCGGAGTGCCAGGCCTCTGCAGCACCATTGCGCGCATGCGAACCTCAGCCGCGCTTCGTCCGGGGCTCGCGGCGGTCGACGATGGCGAAGGGCCGCTCGCCCTTGAAGACGCGGAAGAGCAGGTACAGCGAGGGGAAGAGCAGCACGGCGCCGCCCGCAAGCGCGTAGAGGAGCAGCACCTGGGTCTCGGGGGGCGCGCTGGCGGAGGCCAGCGTGATCGAGTCGACCAGCAAGTACGGATACTGCGAGACGCCCCAGCCGGCGACGATGAGGCTCACCTGCGCCACCGCCGCCAACCGCGCCAGCCGGACCGCGCGGAGCTCGAGTGCAGCGAAGGCGGTCACCGCCGCCGCCGCGGTGGCGATCTGCAGCGGCCACGCCCAGACCCGCTCGGCGAGCCCCTGGTGGACCAACGGCGCACCCTTGGCCGAGAGCAGGTACGCGGCGAGCGCGAGCGCGCCCACGACCACGCCGGCCGCGATGCCGCGGCGGCGGAATTGCTCGCGCAGCGCGCCCTCCGACTCGACCGCGAGATAGGTGGCGGCGAGGAAGGCGAAGAGTGCGGCGGTGAAGGCGCCGGTGACCAGCGGAAACGGCTCCAGCCAGGCGCCGCTGGCCGGCCCCTCGACGTGCCCGGAGGCGATGCTGCCGACCACGTCGCCGAGCACCAGCGGCGCGAGCACGCTGCTCATCGAGAACGCGCGGCCCCAGAGCTGCTGCACGGCGTCGCCGCGGTCGTCGTAGGTTCGGAACGTGAATGCCGTCCCGCGCAGGACGATGCCGATGAGCAAGAGCACCAGCGGCACGAACAGCCCGGAGGCGATCGCTGAGAACGCCGCGGGGAAGCCGGTGAAGAGGACCACCACCACCAACACCAGCCAGACGTGGTTCGCCTCCCAGATGGGGCCGATGGCGTGCTCGATCGCAGCGCGCTGCTCGCGCTTGAGCTTGCCGGAGGCGAGCAGGTCCCAGATCCCGCCGCCGTAGTCTGCGCCGGCGAAGAGCGCGTAGAAGATGAGCGCGACGAGAAGCACGCCGCCGAGGAGGACCGCGGGGGTCGCCGCGGTCGGGCCCGCCGCGACCGTTGCGTCGGCTGCCAAGGCGATCATGGTGCCTCCTCCGCGGGAGCATGGGCGATCTGGCGTTTCAGCAGCACCGCCACCGTGGCAGCGAGAAACAGATAGAGCGCGGTGAAAGCCCAGAACGGGACAGCCAGTCCGCGCACCGGCGTGACCGCGGCCGAGGTTCGCAGCACGCCGTGCGCGACGTAGGGCTGGCGCCCCAGCTCGGTCACCAACCAGCCCGCCTCGAGCGCGACGAGGCCCAGCGGCCCGCAGCCGGCGACCGCGGCGAGGAACCACCGCTGCTGCGGCATCTTCCGCGCCCGCCGCCAGAGGACGAATCCGGTGATCGAGAGCAGTGCGAGGAGGCTGCCGCAGCCCACCATCACCTGGAAGGCGAGGTGGACGGGAACCACCGGGGGCCACTCGTCGCGGGGGAAGTCGCGCAAGCCCTTCACCTCGGCGGACGGATCGTGGAACGCGAGCAGCGAGAGGCCGTGGGGGATCTCGAGCGCGTCGCGCGTCTCCTCGCGCTCCATGTGCGGTGAAAGCGGCTGTCGCGATTGCGCAGCAACAGAAGCGCGTGGATGCCTGCGACCACGAACGCCGTCGCCACGTAGCAGGACAAGAGGACGTGCACCACCTCGCGGCCCCACCCGGCAGGAAACATCGCGCGCCACGGCGAGATGTCGGCGGGGCGCCCCGTGGCGTCCAGCCGGAAGCCGGCGGGCACGTTCATCCATGCGTTGGCGAGCGTGACGAAAAGGGCGGAGGCGGCGCCGCTCAGCGCGACGATCGCGCCCGAGGCGAGGTGCAGGCGCGGGCCGACCTTGTCCCAGCCGTAGAGGAAGATGCCGAGGAAGATGGCTTCGGTGAAGAAGGCGAACCCTTCCAGCGAGAAGGGCATGCCGATGAGCGCCCCGGAGAACTGCATGAAGCCGGGCCACAGCAGCCCCAGCTCGAAGGAGATCACCGTGCCGGAAACCGCGCCGACGGCGAAGAGGATGGCAGTGCCCTTGGCCCAGCGTCGCGCCAGTTCGAGGTAGACGGCCTCGCCGGTGCGCCGCCAGCGCCACTCGGCGAGGGTCATGAACACCGGCATCGCCACGCCCACCGCCGCGAACACGATGTGGAAGGCGAGGGAGAGACCCATCAGCCAGCGGGCGTAGAGGAGGTCGCTCATGGCCACGTGTTACCAGAAGTGGGCGTGGGTGGTCTGCTGCGCGCGCCGGTGCGCGAGCCATCTCCAGGATGTGTAAATGTGCAGTGGGGTCGGGTTGCCTTCCGGCAGGGCTCCCCCCAATCTCGCCGGTACACTTTTCTGATCCCACTGACGGGAGGGTTTTCCATGACTACTTTAAGAAGCTCGTGGTGCAGCGTGCTCGTGAGCGCGCTTTTGATCCCGGCAGGCGGCGCGTTCGCCGGCGGCCCGGTGTTCAAGCACCACGACGCGAACAGCGACCACGAAAACGACGACCACTACCGCGATAGCGGCGAGCACCCGAGCAAGGCCGAGCGCCTCGGCATCGTGTTGCAGTCGCGCGCGCTGCTCGGCAAAGACGGCACGACGGACTTCGAGCTGACCACCGGTCAGCTCGGCAGCACCGCCACTGCCCCGGGCAACGTCGACAAGCTGGACATCGAGCTGGTCCAGCCTGAGGGCGCCAGCGAATCGCAGCAGCGCGAGTTCGAAAAGGAGTACAACCACCTGCGTGGCGGCGGCTACGTCCACTACACGTACACCGGCTTGCTCCGGAACGACGTGTTGGCCGTCGACGCCGAGGTGAGCGGGTTCGGCCACGGCCGCGAGCGGACCAAGATCGAGTTGCAGGACACCATCAAGTACCGCCCCGACCTGGTCCTGCAGAAGCTCGACTTCCCGGCCACCGCGGCGCCGAGCACCCTCGTGCACTTCACGGCCACCGTCGGCGAGCGCCTGGGCGACCTCGGCGCGCACACCGAGTGCGCTCTCTACGTCGAGGGCAAACAGGTCGACCAGGCGAAGGGCATCTGGGTCGACGCCAAGGGCGTCGTCTCCTGCCGCTTCTCGTACCAGTTCGCCGCCGCCGGCACCTACACGGTGACCGCGAAGGCGCAGAACGTGCTGCCGGGCGACTACGACGAGTCGAACAACACGATGTCGGGAAAGATCGTCATCACCAACCCGACGACCCTCTGCTACACCGCCGTGGCCTTCGAGCAGACGACCAGCAGCGACAGCACCTACGACTATTACTACTCGGCCTCGTCGACGGTGCCCGACCAGCACATGCACTACGGCTCCAAAAACTCGCTGCAGGGGCGCCACTTCTCGGGCCAAATCTCCGCGCCGGTGAACCTGCCGCTCAAGACGGTGAGCTTCACGGACTCCACCGACGGCGCGGCGCTCAACTCGCTCACCTACTCGAATCTGTCGCCCTCCATGACCCTGCCCTCTAGCCCGCCCTACACCAAGGTCGACATCCTGTCCGCTTATGACGCGGCATCGGGCGGCTCGGTGTCGATCGCGCGGTATATCAACGACAACACGGGCGCGGGCCTCACCACGGTCTACGTCGCCTTTGATGCTGGCGAAGTGACCTATGTGTCCGACTACTACTGCAAGGCCCTCGCCGGCGTCGTCCAGTGCTCGGGCAGCGACTACTCGTACAACTACAGCTACTCATATGGCGGCCCCAAGGTGAAGCTGGGGGCGACCTACGCGGCCAAGGTCCTGGTGGACGACGGCACGGCCTACACGGCGCAACCGAGCTTCTCTTTCGCGCCCCATAATTTCACGAGCAACGCGCCCGCAAGCTGCTTCCCGATGAACTTCGGCTCGTCCACCGGCAAGATCTGCCAGCAGTTCACCGACATCACCGTCTCGCGCGACGGCAGCCAGGTGATGCAGTAGTCGCCTGCGCGACGACGCGCAGGGCCGCGTTCGACATTGCGAAGGGCCCGGGTCGTTCCACCGGGCCCTTCGCGTTTGCAACCCGTGATTGACCCCGCGGTCGCGGGCCCCTATCGTCCCGCGCCTGACCGGGACGGAGGGCACCATGGCCGCGCAGAGCAAAGCCACCCTGCACCGCTGGGAGTCGATGCCCAAGGAGCAGCTGAACGAGGGCATCGGCCGCCGGATGATCACCGGCGAGCGGATGATGATCGCGCACATCTATCTGAAGAAGGGCTCGGTGGTGCCGCGCCATCATCACCACAACGAACAGATCACCTACATCCTCGAAGGAGCGCTGCGCTTCCGGCTGGGAGCCGAAGGAGAGCAGGAGGTGACGGTCCGCTCCGGCGAGGTGCTCACCATCCCGCCCGACCTCCCGCACAGCGCCGAGGCGCTGGAGGATACGCTCGACGTCGACATCTTCGACCCGCCCCGGCAGGACTGGCTGGACGGCACCGACGCGTACCTGCGGGCGAAGTGAGCCTGCGCAATGGACCTGGGCATCCGCGGCAAGGTGGCGTTGATCACGGGAGCCAGCTCCGGCATCGGCGAGGCGGTGGCGCTTTCACTTTCGCGCGAAGGCGCGCGGGTGGCGGTGGCGGCGCGAAGGCTCGAGCGGCTGGAAGACGTGGCTCGGCGCGCCCGCGAAGCCGGCGCGCTCGACGCGCGCGCGTTCACCGCTGACCAGTCCGACGAGGGCTCGTTGCAAATGCTCTGCGCCGGGGTGGAGGCGCAGCTCGGCCCGATCGAGATCCTGATCGTGAACGGCGGCGGGCCCCGGCCGGGGACCTTCACCCAAACGAAGCCCGCCGACTGGGATGCCGCCTATGCGCTGACGCTGCAGAGCGCGCTGCGCCTGGTGACCGCGGTCCTCCCCGGTATGCGCGCGCGCAAGTGGGGCCGCATCGTCGCGCTCGAGTCGTCCTCGGTGAAGCAGCCCATCCCCGGGCTGGTGCTGTCGAACGCGTTCCGCAGCGCGGTGACCTCGGCCCTCAAGACGCTCTCCTCCGAGGTGGCGGCCGAGGGAATCACCATCAACACCATCGCCACCGGCCTGGTGGAGACCGACCGCTTCCGCTCCCTCTACGACACGCCGGCCAAGGTCGCCGCCGCGGCGGCCCGCATCCCCATGCAGCGCCCCGCGGCGCCGGCCGAATTCGCACCGCTGGTCACCTTCCTCTGCGGGGCGCCTGCGAGCTACGTCACCGGCCAGACCATCTCGATCGACGGCGGCCTCACCGCCGGCCTGTTCGGCTGAACCCGAAATCCCAGAGGCTGAATGACCTTCTTTGCAACACGGCGCGTGGTGGTCACGGGAGGGGCAGGCTTCCTCGGCTCGGTCGTCGTCGAAGGGTTGCGGGCGCGCGGGTGCCGCGAGATCGTGGTGCCGCGCTCGCAGGAGTACGACCTGGTCGACGGCGAAGCGGTGCGGCGGCTGCTGCGCGACGCCAGGCCCGACCTCGTCATCCACCTGGCCGCGCGCGTGGGCGGCATCGGCGCCAACCGCGACAACCCGGGCCGCTTCTTCTACGAGAACTTGATGATGGGCACGCAGCTCCTGCACGAGTCTTGGCGGGCGGGCGTGGCCAAGGTGGTCGCGGCCGGGACCATCTGCGCGTATCCCAAGTTCGCGCCCATCCCGTTCCGCGAGGACGAGATCTGGAACGGCTACCCTGAGGAGACCAATGCGCCCTACGGGCTGGCCAAGAAGATGATGCTGGTCCAGTCGCAGGCGTATCGTCAGCAGTACGGCTTCAACTCGGCGGTGGTCTTCCCGGTCAACCTCTACGGGCCGCGCGACAACTTCGACCTGCACACCTCGCACGTGATCCCCGCGATGATCCACAAGGTGGAACAGGCCATGCGCGAGGGATGCGGCGAGGTGGTGCTGTGGGGCGACGGCTCACCCACGCGCGAGTTCCTGTACGTGGAGGACGCTGCCGAGGGCATCCTCGCCACCTGCGAGAAATACGACGACTCCGCGCCGCTCAACCTCGGCAGCGGAAAAGAGATCCGCATCTCCGAGCTGGCGGGACTCATCGGCAAGCTGATGGGCTACCAGGGGCGGTTCAGCTACGACACCTCCAAACCCAACGGTCAGCCGCGCCGCGCGCTCGACGTCTCGCGCGCGAAAGAGAAGCTGGGCTGGACCGCGCGGACTTCGTTCGAGGACGGCCTGCGCCGCACCATCTCCTGGTGGCGTGCGCAGGCGGAGGGGCACAAGCCATGAGGAAGCGCGCGCTCATCACCGGCATCACCGGCCAGGACGGCGCCTACCTGGCCGAACTGCTCCTCGCCAAAGGCTACGAGGTCCACGGGATCATCCGCAGGTCCTCCTCGTTCAATACAGCACGCCTCGACGACATCTATCAGGACCCGCACGAGCCCGATTACCGGCTCAGCCTCGTCTACGGCGATCTCAACGACGCTTCTTCGCTGAACCGCATCCTGCGCACGGTGAAGCCGGACGAGATCTACAACCTGGGCGCGCAGTCGCACGTCCGGGTCTCGTTCGACGTGCCCGAGTACACCGCCGAGGTGACCGGCATCGGCACCGTCCGCCTGCTGGAGGCGGTGCGCGAGAGCGGCATCCAACCCCGCTTCTACCAGGCCTCGTCGTCGGAGCTGTTCGGCGCCTCGCCGGCGCCGCAGTCGGAGACCACGCCCTTCTACCCGCGCTCGCCCTACGCGGTGGCCAAGCTTTACTCCTACTGGATCACCATCAACTATCGCGAGGCGTACGGGATGTTCGCCTGCAACGGCATCCTCTTCAACCACGAGAGCCCGCGGCGAGGCGAGACGTTCGTCTCGCGCAAGATCACCCGCGCCGCCGCGCGCATCAAGCTGGGCCGGCAGGACAAGCTGTTTCTCGGCAACCTCGACGCGCGGCGCGACTGGGGCTTCGCGGGCGACTATGTCGAGGCGATGTGGCGCATGCTGCAGGTGGACAAGCCCGACGACTACGTCATCGCCACCGGCGAGTGCCACACGGTGCGCGACTTCCTCGACCTGGCGTTTGGCCACCTCGATCTGGACTGGAAGAGGCACGTGGAGATCGATCCGCGCTACTTCCGCCCCACCGAGGTCGACGAGCTGCGCGGCGACATGTCCAAGGCGAGGCGGCAGCTCCAGTGGGAGCCCAAGGTCAAGTTCGCTGAGCTGGTACGGATGATGGTCGAGGCCGACCTCGACGACCTGCGGCGCAACGGCGACCGCGGCCACGACCGCGAGCACGGGCGCGGCGGCGATCGAAAGCGCTGATCGGGCTCCGAATCCCCCGGCAAGCCACTTGCAGGCCCTTCGCGGACCCGTGACCGTTCCATGACCTTGGCGTGGTTCCCTGTGGCTCCCCTGCCCCAAAAGGACCCCGGATGATCTACGCCATCTTTGCCGCGCACTGGATCGCCAGCGTCTTCTTCCAGAGCTTCTTCCAGCACCGCTACGCGGCCCACCGCATGTACACCGTGGGCCCGCGCACCGAGCGCGTATTGCACCTGCTCACCTACCTGGTGCAGGGCGCGTCCTACCTCTCGCCGCGCGGCTACGCCATCCTGCACCGCCAACACCACGCCTTCTCGGATACCGCGCAGGACCCGCATTCGCCCTGGTTCCACAAGGACGCGGCGCGGATGATGCTTTCGACCAAGCACCGGTACGACGCCTACGCGTACCGGCGCGAGGAGCCGGAGGCGAGGTTCCTGGGCGGCTACCCGGAGTGGAAGCTGGTCGACGAGACGCTGGGGCAGTCGTGGGTCATGCGCATCGCCTGGGGCGCGCTCTACTCGGTCCCCTACTTCTTCTTCGCGACGCATTGGTGGCAGTGGGGTCTGTTGCCCGTGCAGTGGGTGATGGGGCCTGTGCACGGCGCCATCGTCAACTGGGCCGGCCACAAGTACGGCTACCAGACCTTCGACAACGGGGATCGCTCGCGCAACACCCTGCCCTTCGACGTCCTCACCATGGGCGAGCTCTTCCAGAACAACCATCACAAGTTCGGCATGAGCCCTGACTTCGCGGCGCGCTGGTTCGAGATCGACCCCACCTGGCAGGTCATGCGCGTGCTCGCCTGGGCCAAGGTCATCTCCATCGCCACGCCTCAGCGCGCCACCTACCCCGAGCCGGTGCGGACCGCGGCTTAAGCTCTGGCCGCCCTGGCCGATCTTCTGGCTGCCTGCGGCCTCCTGCGCCGCGGGCACCCTGAATGAAGGCTCCGCCGCTCCGAGTCTGGCTCATCGCGTTGGTCGCCATGACGGCGTGCCCGCTGGTGGCTGTCTTCGCATGGCTAACGCACTCGGTCGAGCAGAAGGCCGAGCGGGAAGCCCAGGCGGACGCGCGTGAGCTCGCGTCTCGCATCGCGGCCCGCGCCGACGCACTGCCGGTGGAGGCGGAACGCCTGCTCTGGGTGTTGGGGCGCAGGCACCTGGTGCACACCGAGGCGCGCCGCGGTGGGGGGGCCGGCCCGACCTGCAACCCGCTCATCAACGACTTTGCCGCCCTCTATGCGTACTACGCAAACTCGTTGGTGGTGGACCGCGACGGGACCGTGCTCTGCTCGGCGCTGCCGTTCCGGCCCGGATGGTCGGTCAAGGAGCGCGCCTGGTTCCGCGAGCTGGTGGAGGAGAAGCGGCTGGTGATCGGCGACGCGGTGGTGGGCGCGGCGTCGGGCCGCTTCATCGTGCCGATCGCCGAGCCGCTCTTCGACGCTGCCGGGAACGTGAGCGGCGCGGTCGAAATCTCGGTCGACCTGGTCAACCTGAAGCAGTCGCTCCATCCCGCGGGGCCCATGGGGGCACGCATCCTGCTCGTCGACCACCGCGGCCGTGTCCTCACCAGCAGCAGTGGCGAGGCCGAGATCGGGCGCGATCTCTCCGCCGAGCCATTGATCGCGCGTGCGCTGCACGAGCAACGCGGCGGCTACGTCGACGAGGGGCCTTCCGGATCCTCCACCATCAACGGCTACGCCATGGCTGCCGGCGGCCGCTGGCGGGTGGTGGTGAGCCTGCCCGCCAAGGCGGTACTCGCGCAGGCGCGGCGCCAGCGCGCTCTGGCCGCGGAGCTGGGGCTCGCCTCGCTCTTGCTGGCGCTCACGGGCACCTGGCTGCTCAGCCTGCGCATCGCGCGACCGGTTCGCGCCCTGAGCGCCACGGCCCGGGCCGCGTCGCGCGGCTTGATCTCAGACCGCGCGCCGGTGAAGGGCCCCCGCGAGATCCGCGAGGCGGCTTTGCGCTTCAACGACCTCCTCGACGCGCGGACGCGGGCGGAGGCGCAGCTCACGGAGACCGCTGCCCGCGTCGAGCACGTCAACCGCCTCTTGCGCACCGGCCAGAGCATCGGCCGGATGCTGGGGCGCGTGCAGGGGCGCGATGCCATGCTGGAGGAGGCCTGCCGCATCCTGGTCGAGGAAGGCGGGGTGCACGGTGCCTGGATCGGCGTTCCCGAGCCCGACGGAAGCGTGCGGGCCGCCGCCGGCTGCGGGATCGCGCCGGCCTCGCTGCTGGGCAGCAGCCGCTGGGACGACACGCCGCACGGCAATGGGCTAGTCGGTCGCGCGCTGCGCCTGGGCGTGCCCGGGGTCGCCCACGACGTCCACCAGACGCCCGCGCTGAAGCCGTGGTGGAAGTTCTACACCGAGAGCGGCATTGCCTCGCTCGCGGTCCTGCCGGTGAAGGTGCGCGACTCGACGGCGGCTGCCATCGCCGTTTACTCGGCCACCTCCTACTCGTTCGATCCAGACGTGGTCGAGCTGATCGCCGAGATCGCGCGCGAGCTGGGCCGCACCCTGCAGCAGGGAGAGGACGAAGCGCTGCGCAAGGGCGCCGAGGACGCGCTGCGCGCGAGCGAGGCGCGGCTCATCGTCGCCGACCGCCTGGCCAGCGTGGGCCGCCTGGCGGCGGGCGTGGCCCATGAGATCAACAATCCCCTCGCCTACGTGATCATGAACACCTCGGCCGCGCTGGAGGACCTGGAGGCCGCCGCGCAGCTCGATGAGACGCCGCCGATCCTCGCCCGCGTGGCCTCCTCGGCCGAGGCGCTGCGCGACGCCCGCGAGGGCAGCGAACGGGTGCGGCTGATCGTGCGTGAGCTGAGCCAGTTCTCCCGTCCCCACGATTCCTCGCAGGGGCCCACCGACCTGCGCGCGACCATCGATTCGGCGGCGAACATCGCCTGGAATGAGATCCGCCAGAGCGCGCGGCTGGTGAAGGACTACGGCGAGTGCCCGCGGGTGCAGGTGAACGGGCCCCGGCTCGGGCAGGTCTTCCTCAACCTGTTGCTCAATGCTGCGCAGGCCATCGGGCCGGGCAGCCCGGAGGAGCACCAGATCCGCATCTGCACCTGGGTGGAGGGAGGACGCGCGATCGCCGAGGTGCGCGACACCGGCCCAGGCGTCCCGCCCGAGCTGGTCGACCGTATCTTCGAGCCGTTCTTCACCACCAAGCCGGTCGGATCGGGCACCGGCCTGGGCCTCGCCATCTGCCACAGCATCGTCGCCGAGGCGCGCGGCGAGCTGACCGTGCGCAGCGTCCGAGGCCAGGGTGCCACCTTCCGCGTGGCCCTGCCGCTGGCGCGGGACGTGGCCGCGGTGCAGGAAGGCCCCGCAGGGGTCTCTCCGCCACCGCCGCCGCCGCGCGCGCGAATCCTGGTCATCGACGACGAGCCGGCGGTGCTCAGTGCGGTGCAGCGCACCCTCGGCAAGCAGCACGAGGTGGTGGTGCAGGCGCGTGCCGCAGCCGCGGTCGAGCTGATCCGCCGCGGCGACAGGTTCGACCTGGTGCTCTGCGACCTGATGATGCCGGAGATGAACGGGATCGAGTTCTGCGCTGCCCTCGACCAGATCGAGCGCGGCGCGGGCGAGGCGGTGCTGCTGATGACCGGCGGCGCTTTCGGCCCGGTGGCGGAGCAGCTCGTCGAGCAGGCCCGCGATCGCTGTTTGGAGAAACCGTTCGAGCCCGCCGCACTGCAGGAACTTGTGCGCCAGCGGCTGGCGGCGCGCGCGTAGGCTGTCTGGTTGTTCGCGCGGAGCCCTGCCGCGGCCGATCTAAACTACCCGCGCGCACCAACACCTACTTCAACCGCCGCGGTCGCAAAAAGACCCCTGGACCGCCCGGCGCCGATCGCAGAGTCTGCTCGCGCATGCTTTAGCAGTCGCCGAGGAGGACCAGCAGATGGCCGAAAGCCTCGATCGGGTCGCTCAGGAGCAAACTCCACTGGGTTCGCCCGAGCCGGCCGATCCGCGCGGCGTGCACGCGCAGCCCTGGGCGAGGCCGGCCCGATCCGCGGCACCCGCCTCTTGCTCCAGCTCAACCAGTTCGACGGCTACGACTGTCCGGGCTGCGCCTGGCCGGACCCGGACGCTGAGCGGGCCGTCGCTGAATTCTGCGAGAACGGCGCGAAGGCCGTGGCCGAGGAGGGGACCAAGGAGCGCGTGGGCCCCGAGTTCTTCGCCCGCCACAGCGTCGCCGAGCTGTCGGAGCGGAGCGACTTCTGGCTGGGCAAGCAGGGCCGCCTCACCCACCCGATGATCCTGAAGAAGGGCGCGACGCACTACCAGCCGATCTCGTGGGACGAGGCCTTCGCGATGCTCGGCCGCGAGCTGAATGCGCTCTCCTCACCCGACGAGGCGGTCTTCTACACCTCGGGCCGCACCAGCAACGAGGCGGCCTTCCTCTACCAGCTCTTCGTGCGCGAGTTCGGCACCAACAACCTGCCCGACTGCTCGAACATGTGCCACGAGTCGAGCGGCTCCGGGCTTTCCGAGACCATCGGCATCGGCAAGGGCACGGTGACCCTCGATGACTTCGCCAGGGCGCAAGTGGTGATGGTCATCGGGCAGAACCCGGGCACCAACCACCCGCGCATGCTCACCGCGCTGCAGCAGGCGAAGCGCGCGGGGGCGAAGATCGTGGCGGTGAACCCGCTGCCCGAGGCTGGCCTGCTGCGCTTCAAAAACCCCCAGGAGATCCTCTCGTCGCTGGGCAAGGGCACGCCGCTCGCCGACCTCTTCCTCCAGGTCCGGATCAACGGCGACGTGGCGCTGCTGCAGGGCCTCGGCAAGGCGATCCTCGAGGAGGAGCGCAAGCGGCCCGGCAAGGTCGTCGACCGGTCGTTCGTGGAGGGGCGCACCGAGAATCACCGCGCCTACGCCGACAACCTGACCGGCGTCTCCTGGGAAGAGATCGCCGCGGGCGCCGGCGTCTCCGAGGAGCAGATCCGAGCGGCGGCGGACCTCTTCATCGGCGCCGAGCGGATCATCGTCTGCTGGGCGATGGGCCTGACCCAGCACGAGAACGCGGTGGACAACATCCGCGAGGTCGTCAACGTGCTGCTGCTGCGCGGCTCCATCGGCAAGCCCGGCGCTGGCGTCTGCCCCGTGCGCGGCCACAGCAACGTGCAGGGCGACCGGACCATGGGCATCTACGAGAAGCCCACGGCAAAGTTTCTCGACGCGCTCGACAAGGCCACCGGCATCCGCGCGCCGCGCGCCCACGGCTTCGACGTGGTCGACACCATCCACGCGTTGCACGACGGCAGGGCCAAGGTCTTTCTCGCCATGGGCGGCAACTTCCTCTCCGCCACCCCGGACACCGAGTACACCGCCGCCGGGCTGCGCCGCGCTCGGCTCACCGCGCATGTCTCGACCAAGCTCAACCGGGCGCACCTGGTGGCCGGCGAAGAGGCCCTCATCCTGCCCTGCCTGGGGCGCACCGAGCGCGACGTGCAGCGCGCGGGCGAGCAGTTCGTCTCCACCGAGAACTCGATGGGCGTGGTGCAGATGTCGCGCGGCCGCATGCCGCCCGCGAGCGAGCACCTGATCAGCGAACCGCAGGTCGTCGCGCGGCTGGCGCAGGCCACCCTGGGCGCGAAGAGCAACGTGCCGTGGGCGCGCCTCACCGACGACTACGACCGCATCCGCGAGCTGATCGCCAAGGTGGTTCCCGGCACCGAGAAGTACAACGAGCGGGTGCGAAGGCCTGGCGGCTTCTACCTGCCCAACGGGCCGCGCGAGGGCCGGTTCACCACCGCCGCGGGCAAGGCGCGCTTCACCGTGCATCCCCTGCCGCGAGCGAAGCTCGAGCCCGGCCAGCTCCTGATGATGACCGTGCGCAGCCACGACCAGTACAACACCACCATCTACGGCCTGCAGGACCGGTACCGCGGCCTCGCTGACGAGCGGCGGGTGGTGCTGCTGAACCGCGAGGACATCGCCGCGCTGGGGCTGCACGACAAGCAGGTGGTCGATCTGACCAGCCACTTCCGCGGGCAGGCTCGCACCGCGCGCAGGTTCGTGGTGGTGCCCTACGACATCCCGCGCGGCTGCGCCTGCACCTACTTTCCGGAGGCGAACGCGCTGGTGCCTTCAGGCCAGGTCGCGCACACCAGCAACACCCCCGCGTCCAAGTCCGTGGTCATCACCGTCGCTCCCGCGCGGGACGCGAAGGCGTTCGACCACGAGCGCACGCCCGAGGCGCAAGGGCAGCGCTGATCGACCACCACAACCGAGACGAACAATTCTGAACCACCGCGGCCATCGATCGGCCGCAAAGGAGAGCCGACGCATGTCGTTCCTCGATCGGGAGCAAACCGTCGCCAAACCGGGCCACAGCCGCTGGCTCGTTCCGCCGGCCGCCCTCGCCATCCACCTCTGCATCGGACAGGCGTACGGCTTCTCCGTTTTCAACCTGCCCCTCACCAAGGTGATCGGAATCACCAAGAGCGCGCCGGACGACTGGAAGCTCACCTCGGTGGCGGTGATCTTCAGCGTGGCCATCGTCTTCCTCGGGCTCTCGGCGGCCGTGTTCGGCGCCTGGCTCGAGCGGGTGGGACCGCGCAAGGCGATGTTCGCCTCGGCCTGCTGTTTCGGCGGCGGCTTCATCGTCTCGGCCATCGGCGTGCAGCTGCACCTGTTTTCGCTGGTGGTGCTGGGCTACGGCGTGCTGGGCGGCATCGGCCTGGGCTTGGGCTACATCTCGCCGGTCTCCACGCTCATCAAGTGGTTCCCCGACCGCCCCGGCATGGCGACCGGCATGGCCATCATGGGCTTCGGCGGCGGCGCGATGGTGGGCTCGCCTCTCGCGGTCAACTTGATGAACTACTTCCGCAGCGCCAAGAGCGTCGGCGTCGTCGAGACCATGCTGGTCATGGGCGCGCTCTACTTCGCCTTCATGATGTTCGGCGCCTTCACGGTGCGCGTGCCCGCGCCGGGATGGAAGCCCGAAGGCTTTCACTCCGCGGCCGCGCCGCAGAGGCTGGTCACCTCCGCGCAGGTCTCGGTCAACGAGGCGGTCAAGACCCCGCAGTTCTACCTGCTCTGGGGCGTGCTCTTCCTCAACGTGAGCGCCGGCATCGGCGTGCTGCAGACCGCCTCGCCCATCATCCAACAGACGGTGGGCGTGAGCGCGGCAGCGGCGGCGGGCTTCGTCGGCCTGCTCTCGCTGTTCAACATGGGCGGCCGCTTCTTCTGGTCGTCGCTCTCCGACAAGATCGGTCGCAAGCCCACCTACACCATCTACTTCGTCCTCGGCGCCATCCTCTACGCGCTGGTGCCGACCGCGGCCCAGCTCAAGAGCGTGCCGCTCTTCGTCGCCATCATCTGCGTGATCATGACGATGTACGGCGGCGGCTTCGCCACCATCCCCGCCTACCTGCGCGACCTCTTCGGCACCATGCAGGTGGGCGCGATCCACGGCCGGCTGCTCACCGCTTGGTCGGCGGCCGGCGTGGTGGGTCCGCTGCTGATCAACTTCATGCGCGACTACCAGGTCGCGCACGGCGTGGCGCTCGCGCAATCGTACAACGTCACCATGTACATCCTCGTCGGCTTCCTCATCGCCGGCCTGGCCTGCAACCTGTTCGTCACGCCGGTCGACGCCCGCCATCACTTCAGCGGCGCCGCTGCCAACGAGCGGGCCGGCGCGGCTTCGCAGCCCGCCCCCGCCGGGAGGATCGCATGAGCATCGCCGACAAGCCCGCCACCGACGCGCAGCAAGGCAGCTCTCCCGCCGCCATCGCCATCGCCTGGATGGTGGTGGGCATCCCGCTGCTCTGGGGAGTCTGGGAGACGGTGAAGAAGTCGCTCGCGCTCTTCCGATAGAGGCGGCCGGGCGTACACTGGCGCGGTGGCCTCCTCCGCTCCTGCCCCCGTCTGTCCGCACTGCGGAGCTCCCCGGGGGGCGGAGGAGGAGTGCCCGCGCTGCGGCGTGCTCTACGCCAAGGCGGCAGCGCGCGAGGCGCAGCGCCGCGCGGTCGAGGCACAGCTCTACGCGCGCGAGGCCGCACGGGCTGTTCCCGGGCCGCCTGCGCACCTGCCGCCGGAGAGCGCGCCCTGGGACGGCGACGCCGTCGACGCCGCGCTGGAGCGCCGGCTGCGTCTGCTCGCACTGCCGCTCGCGCTCGCCCTGGCCTTCGTGCTGGCGAAGGGCGGCTTCACTCATCTCTTGATGCGCATGTTCCTCGGGATGTGGGTGCACGAGATCGGGCACGCGGCGGCGGCCTGGCTGTGCGGCTTCCCCGCCTTTCCAGGCCCCTGGCTGACGCCGATCGCCTCGCAGCGTTCGCCGCTGTTCGCGCTGCTGCTCTTCGCCGGTCTGGCCGCGATGCTGGCGCACGGCCTGCGGACGCGAAAACCCGCGCTGGCGTGGGCGGGCGGCGCGCTGCTCCTCGCCCAGCTCACCGGCACGGCGCTCCTGCGGCCGGACGCCGCGCGCGCGTTGATCCTCTTCGCCGGCGACGGCGGCATGTTGGTGCTCGGCGCGCTTCTCATGGCCACTCTCTACGCGCGGCCCGGCAGCGCGTTGCACCGCGGATGGCTGCGCTGGGGGTTTCTCGCCATCGGCGCCGCGAGCTTCGTCGACGCGTTCGAGCAGTGGTGGGGCGCGCGGACCGACCCCGACCGCATCCCCTTCGGCATGAACGAGGGGGTCGGCCTCTCCGATCCCAGCCGCCTCAGCGAGGACTACGGCTGGAGCACCACGCAGCTCGTTTCGCGCTACGTGGCGCTCGGCTGCGCCTGCCTTTTGGCGCTCGCGGTCGTCTGGCTCTTGGGTCTGCGCCGGCCGCGCGACGGCGGCGCCTGAACGCGCTTTCGTTTACACTCGCCGCATGACGAACGCCGAACTGCAGCAGCGCGCGCAGCAGGTCCTCTTCCAGAACTACCGCCAGCAGCCCATCGCTCTGATGCGCGGCGAGGGCACGCACGTCTGGGATGCCGAGGGCAAGCGCTACCTGGACTTCATCGGCGGCATCGCGACCGTCTCCTTCGGCCACGCCAACCCGCGGCTGCGAGAGGCGGTGCGTCGCCAGAGCGAGCTGCTCTGGCACGCGAGCAACCTCTACTACAGCGAGCCGCAGATCCGGCTGGCCGAGAAGCTGGTGTCGCGCTCGTTCGCCGACCGGGTCTTCTTCTGCAACAGCGGCGCCGAGGCGAACGAGGGGATGATCAAGATGGCACGCCACTTCCACGTGGTGAACGGGCACCCCGAGCGCATCGAGATCGTCTGCATGAACAGGTCGTTCCATGGCCGCACGATGGGCGCCTTGGCGGCGACCGGCCAGCCCAAGTACCAGCAGGGCTTCGGGCCCCTGCCGGCGGGCTTCCGCTTCGTCGACTTCGGCGACATCGACGCGCTGGCGAAGGCGGTGGGGCCGCAGACCTGCGCGGTGATGCTGGAGCCGGTGCAGGGCGAGGCGGGAGTGTTCGTGCCGCCCCGGGACTATCTGAAATCGGTGCGGGCGCTCTGCGACCAGCACGGCGCCCTGCTCCTGCTCGACGAGGTGCAGGGCGGCATGGGCCGGACCGGCAAGCTCTTCTCGCACGAGCACTTCGGCGCGACGCCGGACGCGATGAGCCTCGCCAAGGGCATCGCCGGCGGCCTGCCCCTCGGCGCGCTCTGCGCCACCGAGGCGCTGGCCAAGGTGATGACGCCGGGCACGCACGCGAGCACCTTCGGCGGCAATCCCATCGCAACGGCCGCGGCCTGCGAGGTGATCGACATGCTCGACGAGGCGATGCTGGCACGGATCTGGCGCGCGGGCGAGAAGCTGGGAAAGGCGCAGGCGGCCCTGGCCACGAGCCAGCCGCGCCGGGTGACGGGCGAGCGCGGGCTCGGTTTGTGGCGCGCGATCGTGCTCGCCGAGGACCTCGCGCCCAAGGTGGTCGCCCGGGCCCGCGAGCTGGGGCTCCTGGTGAACGGCATCGGCGACCGTGTCCTGCGCCTGGCCCCGCCGCTCACCGTGACCGAGGCGGAGATCGAGGAGGCCACAGCGCTCCTGGGGCGCGCCATCGCCGAGGCGTAGGCCCTCCACGAACGCTTTGTCGTTCGCCGCGCTCCGTGTATTCTCGCTCCCGGAGGGGGCGCGTCGGAGAAAGGGTGCGCCTCCCATGGCAACAGGGAGGCGGAGCGCCCAGTGTCGTGCAGCGCGCCAGCGGAAATGACCACCGAACTTCCGCTCGACATCCAGAGCGAGCTCCGCTCCCTCGAGGCGCGCGGCGACTCCATCTCCCACTACGATCTGCTCGGCATCGGCGCCGACGCGGACGGGGCCGCCATCCGCCGCGCCTATCTGGAGCGGAGCCGGCGCTTTCATCCCGACTCCTACTATCGCAAGGACCTGGGCGAGTTCGGGGGCATGCTCTCGCGCGCGTTCCAGAGTATCGCCGCCGCCTACCAGGTGCTCGGCGACGACGACGCGCGCGCCGACTACGACCGCGAGCATGCGGCGCGCTTCAGCAGCCGCGACCGCAGCGCCGTCGAGAAGCGCGAGGCTGCCCGGCTCGACGAGGAGCGGCGCCAGCGGGAGCGGCGCGAACGCCTGTTGCGAGGGAAGGGGTTCGCCCGTATCGGGGCGGCGCACAAGCTGTACGCAGAGGGGCTGGAGCACGCCGCGCTGGGCCAGCGCGGCCAGGCAGTGCACGCGCTTCGCATCGCCCGTGAGCTGGATCCCAACCGCAAGGAGATCGCGTCCAAGCTCGCCGAGGTGGAACGCGACGCGGCCCGCGCCCGTGCCCTCTCTGCCCTGCAGCTGGGCAAGGAGCGCGAGGCCGCTGGGAGCTTCGCGCAGGCGTTCGCGAGCTACAACGCCGCCTTCCAGCTGGAGGCGCCGGGCGCCGACGCAGCGGCCGGCGCCGCCCGCTGCACGCTCTCGCAAGGAGATTTCGCTCAGGCGCTGACCTGGGCCACGCGCGCGGTGGAGCGCGCGCCCGGCGAGAACCGCCTGCGGGTGCTGCTCGCGCGGGCCCTGATCGGCCTCAAGCAGAAGCCGCGCGCGAAGGCCGAGCTGCAGATGGTCCTGCAGAAAGAACCCCACCACGCCGAGGCGAAGCATCTGTTCAAGGCCCTCTAGCCGTCTGGAAGGAGCACCTGCCTGGAACCGGTCATCGGCATCGATCTCGGGACCACCAACTCCGTCGTCGCGACGGTGCAGGGCGGCACGCCCGTGGTGATTCCCAATCGCGCCGGATATCGGCTGACGCCGTCCGTGGTGGCCATGGCCAAGAACGGCAAGCGTCTGGTTGGGGCGCTCGCGCGCCGGCAGGCGGTCACCAACGCGGAGCGCACCGTGGTGGCCGTCAAGCGCATCATGGGCCGCAAGTTCTCCTCTCGCGCGCTGCAGGAGGCGCTGGCGCGGCTGCCCTATACGGTGGTCTCGGGCGAGCGCGACGACCCGCGCATCACGCTCGGCGAACAGTCGTACTCGCCGCCGGAGATCAGCGCCATGGTGCTCACCGAGCTGCGCCTCGACGCCGAGGCCTGGCTGGGCGAGAAGGTCTCCAAGGCGGTGATCACCGTGCCCGCCTACTTCAACGATGCGCAGCGGAACGCCACCAAGGACGCCGGCCGGATCGCCGGCCTGGACGTCCTGCGCATCATCAATGAGCCCACCTCGGCCTCGCTGGCGTACGGGTTCGGGCGCGAGCTGACCGAGCGCAAGATCGCGGTGTTCGACCTCGGCGGCGGCACCTTCGACATCACCGTGCTGCACCTGTTCAAGGGCGTCTTCGAGGTGATCGCCACCGGCGGGGACACGGTGCTGGGCGGCGAGGACTTCGACGCGCGGATCATCGACTGGCTGGCGAATCCTTTCCTGCAGAAGCACGGCATCGACCTGCGCAAGGACAAGATGGCGCTGCAGCGGCTGCGCGACGCCGCCGAGAAGGCCAAGTGCGAGCTGTCCTCTGCGAAGGCGGCCGAGATCAACCTCCCCTTCATCGCCAACTCGGCCACCGCCGGCGCGCTGCACTTGCAATCCGCGCTGACCCGCGAGCAGCTCGAGGGCCTGGTTGAGGACCTGGTGCAGCGCACGCTGCGCGTCTGCGAGCAGGTGATGGGCGAGGCCAAGGTGCACCCCGGCCAGCTCGCCGACGTGCTGCTGGTTGGCGGCCAGACGCGCATGCCCCGGCTGCAGGACTCGGTGCGCAGCCTGTTCGGGCGGGAGCCCAGCAAGAGCGTCAACCCCGACGAGGCGGTGGCGCTGGGCGCGGCGGTGCAGGGCATGATGCTGCTCTCCGATCACGGCAAGGAGAGCGAGATGCTCCTCCTCGACGTGACCCCGCACTCGCTGGGCATCACCATCGCCGGCGGCTTCTTCCAGCGCATCATCCCCAAGAACACCACGGTGCCGACCAGCGCGCACCATGTCTTCACCACCGTCAAGGACAACCAGACCTCGGCCAAGATCACCGTGGTGCAGGGCGAGAGCGAGATCGCGGCCGAGAACGAGCTGCTCGGCGAGTTCATGCTCACCGGTTTGCGTTCGGCCAAGCGCGGCGACGTGGACATCGACGTGATCTTCGACATCTCCGCCGACGGCATCGTCTCCGTCTCGGCCATCGACGTGCAGACCGGCCTGCGGCAGAGCATCACCGTGACCGCCAGCTCGGGGCTCACCGAGGACGAGATCAAGCGGGCGGCCGCGGACAACGAGGACTGGCTCCTGGGGCAGAAGGAGGACCCTCAGATCGACGCGCGCAAGATCGCCGTCGAGAATCTGATCAAGGAGTTCGAGGCGTTCTGGCCGCAGCTCTCAGCCGCCGCCAGCAAGGGGCTGGGTAGGGAGGGGCTGGGTAGGGAGGCCCTGCAGAGCGCGCAGGCCGCGCTCTCCGTCGCGCGCCTCCAGGTCGAGCAACGCGACCTGGCCGGGCTCGTCGCTTCGGCGGATCGGCTGGAGCGCATGCTCGCCGCCCTGCGCGGCGCGGTCCAGCGCGGCAAGCCACCGGGGGGCGCATGAGCGGGACGGCTGCCTCGGGAAAGTTCTCCGCGCTCCTCCTCGAGGGGCTGGACCACTACCGCAAGGGCAAGATGCTGGAGGCAGTGCGCGCGTGGGAGGAGGCGTACCTGCTCGAGCCGTCCAACCTGCGCGCGCGCGAGTTCCTCCGTTCGGCGCTGGAGCGAATTCACGCGCACATGGGCGGCACCGGCCCGGCGCCCGAGCCGGCGCAGCTCATCGGGTTGGCCTCGGCGCAGCCCCTCGCCTTCGGACAGGCCGCGATCCCGCAGTCCGCCACCGCGTCCAAGGCCGCCGGTGGGCCGCACCCGTGGCTGCCGCCCACCCGGCCCAACCCGCCCCCGCGGGTCAAGGTTCCCGCGTCTCCGTGGGACGACGGCCCGTCGCTCGCCATCCCGCAGGAACCCGAGGCGCACGGCGAGGAGAGCTCGGGGGCGTGGGGCATCCACACCGACGCCGCGGCAGCGTCGCCCGCCGAGGACGACGGCGAGGTGGCGGTGTGGCTGCGCGGCGCGCAGGAGCTCACCGCGCTCAACGACTTCTCCGGCGCGCTCGACCTGGCCGTGAAGATCCTCCAGCATGAGCCGGGCAACACGGAGGCCGAGCACATCCAGCGCCTCTGTGAGGAGAACCTCACCCAGATGTTCGAGAGCAAGCTCGGCAGCATGGCGCGCAAGCCGCGGGTGGCGATCAAGCCCGATGAGATCATCTGGCTCAACCTCGACCCGCGCGCCGGGTTCGTGCTGGCGCAGATCGACGGCGAGGTTTCGTTCGAGGACCTCTACGCCATCTGCGGTCTCTCGCGCCTCGACACCGCCCGCATCCTCGCGCAGCTCCTCGAGGAGGGCGTGGTCCACGCGCCGGACGCGCTCCCCGCCGGCGCCTTCCGCTGAGGCGGGCAGGCCCCAGCAGGACGCCCTGTTAGAGCTAGAGGATGTAGCGCGAGAGGTCCTCGTCCTCGAGGATCTTGCTCAGGCGCTCGCGGACGTAGTCGGCGTCGATGTCGATCTTCCTCACCGACGCCTCGGTGGCGTGGAAGCTCAGGTCCTCGAGCACTTTCTCCACGACCGTGTGCAGTCGCCGGGCGCCGATGTCCTGCGCTCGGCTGTTCATGACCTGCGCCACCCGCGCGATCTCCTCCACCCCGCTCGCGGTGAAGGAGATCGAGAGCCCCTCGGTCTCGAGCAGCGCCGCGTACTGGCGCGTGAGCGCGTTCCTTGGCTCGGTCAG
>WNFI01078452.1_pt1 | contig 26701 bp, 38 predicted proteins | sample 5400471 | NCBI WGS metagenome assembly WNFI01 (sample SAMN13153348, study PRJNA577476) | soil metagenome | isolation source: 100 cm saprolite on Douglas fir-dominated hillslope | place: USA:California | collected 2013-09-17 | reverse complement strand
AGGTCCCGGAACTTGGCATTGTCGCGCTCGGTCAGCTCGGGCGTGTAGCTAAACGCCACGTACTGCATATGCGGCATGTCCATCGGCCCCCATTCCCAGGCGGGCCAGAAAACATCCACGAGCAGGGATTTCATAAACCCGGGCGGGACATTTATCAACAACTTGGTGATATCGCCGCGGGTCACCGCGTCGAGGTGGAGACACATTGCCTCTAGGGCCCAGCCCTCGACGAGGTCCTTTGCGGGCTCGAGGACTGACCAGAAATAGCGGATAAAGTTGAGGAGGCCGGTGCCGTCAGGCTCGTGCTGGCGCCTGCGCTCGGCCTCGAATTGGGCCTCGCTCTGGAGGCGGTATTGCTCTTCGCGTCTGCGTTCGAGCTCGGCATCTATGGCCTGAACGGAGGGCAGGCGTGTTTGGCGGTGTGGCGTGTCCAGCATCTAAGCCGCGCGCGAATGAATAATCACCGGTCGAGCCCAACGACGTTGGAAGCCGCGCCACTCTGGCGCAGGCGCATATTTCTCTTGTGAAGCTGTTTCCGGCCGCCAAAGCATTGCCATCGGCGTGAAGCCGATCGACTGCATTTGGTGGAGACGGTGCTCCGCGGCGGCGAATGTGTCCTTCGGAAATCCGATCAGCACATAGACGCGCATCCGATGCGACGCTCGGGTGAAACCGGCCGCAAGCAATCGGCGCGCGGCATGCTCAAGCGTCTCGAATTTATCGCCTGGATCGTAGGCGAAAAACATATTCGGCCGCGGTGTCAAGCTCGCGAGCAGGTCGACTTGGTAATCCTCAAGCGCGAGCGCCTCCAGACCACCCGTGAACTCGACGCGCCGCTTTTGCCGCCGAAGCATGGCGAATACCGCTTCGACATGCTCGCGCGGACAAGCCAGCAGATTATCATCGAGGATATTCCAGCCGTCGATGATCGGCAGTAGGCGCGGGACGGGATCGCGCTTCCAGACCGAGCAAAACCAGCATCGCCGCGGGCAGCCCCGTGACGTAAAGACATAGCCCGGCTTGATGTAGCGGCCAGGAATAAACTCCGCGCCAGCGTCGCCATAGGCTACGCCACCGACCTTGACAGGCGCGACATATTTCCATTGCTCGCCGAGGCGCTCGGCGATCGCCTTGTCGTAGGTAAACGCGACTGAGATGTGAATTTCGTCCGCCTCGGCGAACAAATCGGGTGGACCGAAATATGCGAGCCCGTCATCAGGCGTCGCCTTGGTCTTACGCGGGAATACGCGGATCATTCGCATGGGGTGATTCCGGCCGCAAGCGTTGGGGTCGGCTTTAATCTCTCGCGGGCCGGGCGCTATGCCGGCTCTCGGCTGGCATGACTGTCAAAGCGCATGCCGGCTATTCACCTGTGGGCGGCCGACGCCCGACGCGTGTCTGCTTTCCACGCCGCCGCGAGAGTGCCACCCTACGCCGAGCGGCGGCTCGCTGCGAAGCCCACCTCACGGGGGGCTCACTCTCACCGCGGCGGATGAGAAGCTACTAATCAGCGAGCCGCCATCCAGGATGAGAAGCTGCTAAGACAGCGAGCCGCCTATCGTGCCCTGGCACAGTGCAAACGGGCGTTGACATGAATGCCCCGTGAAGGGCCTCAAGCTGATCAAGACGATCAGCCGCATCCGTCAAAATGTGGATTTGATCTTTGGTGACGTAAATCCAAGCGGGCGGCGTCGTCTCCTGACCCGTTATTTTTCGTAGTTGTTCGGTAAGGGTCATCTGACTTCAGTCTCCTCTCACTGTGCGATAAAGCGAATTCGGCGGCGAAGCGATAGCTCGCAGCCTTCACTCATGCACACGCCATTCGCCATGAGCCGGAACCTTGCTTTGCCACCACATCCGCACCTGCATTTGAGATAATGACCACGCCGCGCGCCCTGCGGCTCCACATAGAGTGCATGATCAAAAAGCGAGCCTCGCTGACCCCATCCCTTTGTCCCCGTTCGCAGGGCGGCCTTAAAAGCTTGGGGAGACAGTCCGCTGAGGCTCATCAATACCCTCGCCACCAATAGAACTGCCGGACCAGGCCGCACCGCGGGCACCATTGCCCCGAATAGGTACGGCCCCAATATGGCGTGCGGTAGCCCGGGCCGGGGTAATAATAGCCGTACGGCGAGCGATAGGGGCGCCCGTACTGCACATCCACGACCGCCGGGGGCGTGGCTTCCGCGACCGCATCCTCCACGACCTGCGGGTTGACCAGCACTGGAGCATACATCGCTAGGCCAATGAGAATTTCCTTCATTCCCCACCTTTCTGAATTTTAATTAAAGCCTTCATGATTCCCTTTGCCATTGCCGTTCGGCCGAAAAGTAGATTGGCGCCCGTCCTGGCGGCCGTAATTGGCATTACCCTTGAGAAGGCTGCCGGGCGGCGCCTGCCGGCGATAGTTCACTTCGTTTGAGGGAACGCGCGGCACCGCCGGAGCCGGAGGCTTTTTTTGATCATCCGGGTGCGGCTCCGCCTCATGCTTGCTGTATTTGATGCGCTCACGGAAGTCTTTTCGCAGATCGACCGGCTCGGTCGGCAGCCAGTTGTAAATTTTCTGGGCCCACAGGACCTTGCGCTTGGCGAGGTCGAGATCGGCGCGGTCGTGGAGCGCGATTTTTTCCATAAAATCGAATTGTTTGCGATCATCGGCGGCGAGGAAGCCCTTGGTTATGGTTTCATGGTCGATCGGTACGGGCGCCGGCGGCGCCTTACCGGTTCGCTTGTCCAATTCGCCTTTGAGCTTGTCATATTCGGCCTGCAGCTTGTCGATGGAGGCCTTGAGGCGGCGATTCTCCTCTTTTGTGTCGGCAATGTCGCGCTGTTGCTCGATTTCCATGAGGCACCAGCCGCGTTCCGCGAGGGCCGAATTGACCACGGCTGGGCTCAATTTCATGAAGGCGGCAATGATCGCGGCGGTATCCGAAGGGGGCATATCGATTTTTTCGCCCGACTCGGAGGATGGCGGAGCGGCAGTGTGGCGGCCAGAACTAACCTGGGAGGGTTGGCTACTGGCTTGGTCTGCCGCCCCGCCTGGAGGGGGCGTCGCCGCCGCTGTTTTCGGCGGTGCCGTATCCCCTCCCTTCGCGGTGCCGGTGTGGCGTGCACCGCGAGAGCCTGTCGAACCCTTGGGGCGACCACCGCGGCCCTTGGATCGGACGGGTTTGGGTTTCAAGATTGCCTTTAAACCCGCAGGCGATTTCTTATATATTTCAATATAGTTATAGGCTGTCTGAACCGAAAAATCGTACTGTTCAATGAATTGTTGCAACCACTCCACGAACGTTCCTTCAATTCTTAAAAGCTGTTGCATTTCGAAAAGAACTTTCCCCTTTTCTTCTTGAGTTGCAATGTCACGCTGCCGCTCTCGCACAAAAATCATGTGCATCTTCTCGGTGGCGTTGGCGATCTTTTTGGCCTCGCGTTCCGACGCCCGCGCCAACTTTTCATCCGCGAGATTGATGACATTTTTCGAGGTTCCAATGCTGATGACGTTGCTGGCCTTGGCCATGGCAGACTCCCAAAAACGGCACGGCCCCGGTCAGCTTGCAGGCTGAGGACCGGGGCCGCTGGATGCCGAGGGGAATCGGCATTCCCAAAAATTCTGAAAAGCCTGCAAGCTTTCCCCCTTAATATTGTTTGTCCCGCCGCGATGTCAAGTGCGTTCTTTCGCGCTCCCATTCGGGAATAGCCCCCCACATCCGGCGCCACCGCTCGAACCTGGCGCGCTCGCGGGCCTGGAGGGCCGTTGCGAGGGCAACCACTAGGGCGAGAGCGACCATGGCGCCGATAATCCAGAAAAGTGTCATTTACCCTCCACCTTCGGTGACTGGCTGCGCCTTTAGGATGGTCCGGCGCAGGAATGCAAGCTCCGAATCGGTCAAGGTGCTCAAATCGAACAGCGGTGCGTCTTTGTCGCCCTGCAACTTGGTGACTTGCAATTTCGGATGACAATATGCCGCTGCTGCCCGGGCCATTTCATCGCGCCGCTCGGTGGAGGCAGTTTCGTCGCGCATGACCTTGAGCATGTATTCGAGGGGCGTAATGCCGGCGGCCTTGGCCGCATCCATGATGGCTTGGGCCGAACCGGCCAAGGTGATTTTGTTCTTGCCGCCCTTTTTCCGCCCACCGCTTTTAGGGTGCCCCGGAGGCCTGCCTTCGCGGTGATCGCCGAACTTTCCCATTTGGAATCAACCTTTTCGCTTCTCTGGCGAGGTTAAACCCGGTCGCCGCGGAAAATCAAGAGAGCTGCTTTATCCACAAAATTAAAACTTGACGACACAGAACAGAGAGGCCATTTTATATCTGTGATTAAAAACAGAAAGGGGAACAAAAATGTCACTCAGTCGCGAACAAATCATTGAAATCGTAAAGGCAGTCAAGGCTGAAACGCTGACCATCGACGAGGCCGAGCGCTATCTATTCATCGGCATCTATCCTGACGGCCTACCGAAACCGGCGACAATGACGGTCGTGGCCTACATCGCGATCAACGAGGATGGCGATGTCGAGGCGTCCAACGATCGAAAAGATGCCTTGGACCGGATGAGCGACAGTAACGGTGGGATGGAAGTCCAGGTTGTCAAGGTGACCTTGACCGTCCCTGCTCCGCGGACGTTTGAGACGGCCATCACGGTCGAGGCCGATAAAGTCGAGACGGTCAAGATCGAAGCCTGACCGCAGCTATCGCCTGCGGTGCCCTTATGGGACCCTAATGCGAGCTGTTCTTCGGGGCTCGACACCGCGGGCGATGGCGGCGGCCCGCGCTGGGTTGCCGAGAAGGGGAATATTTCCATGTACACAATGAGCAAAGTCGCACATCGCATCTACAGCGATGACGCCGCAGGTGTGTTCCACCAGGATATCAGCCTGCCGAAATCGCCGGCGGCCGCCATCCATTACGATTGGGAGGCCTCTCGGCAAATCGCAGCGCGGGGCGCGTTGCCGCCGCCGCCCAAGGTGGACAAGCAGCGGGAACGCCTATTGCGCGATATCGGGCGGCTGGCGGAGGCAAAAGAGATCAAGAAGCTGCTCGACCTACGGATTCCCAGCTACAACACGCACGTCCGGTCGCTTCGAAAATACCGCGATTTGTGCGTCATCGCGATCGCCAGAGAATCAAATCCTGAGGCGGTGCCGCTTCCCAACAACGGCGTTGCGGGTTAACCTCCAGGCAGCCGCAATCTCGATGTCCTTCACGCCGGAGCGCACCAGTTGTTTGAACATTTCGGTACGCTCCGGCGTCCAAACGAAGTTCTCCTGTCTAGATTTCAAAGGCGGCGGCGGTAACGGCAGTGGCGGCGGTTTACATATTACTGGCTCCGAGACAACCGGCGCCGCGGTCTCCGGCCGCATCGCAAACGGTTTTTTCTTGACGCCAAAGCTGAAGTTGCTGTTGCCCCTGTTTGATTTTCCCGGCGGCGGTAGTTTGATAGGCGGGGAGCCGGCCGGCCGATAGCCCTCGACGCGATAGCCGCCTCTGCGCTTAGGGAGAAGCTTGAGAAGCTCGGCGATCGTCGGTGCCTCACCTGTGAGCCCATCGACGAACCATGTCCGCGTCTCGATGTCGAATGCGGGATGGATGTGCAGCGTCATCAGTTTGGCCTTTCCGCCTTGCCGGCTCTTTCCCTGGCGCACCTGAGCATATCGCTCACCAAAGCTTCCGTGCCGGCGAGCGCGTCGTCGGCATCATTGGCGGCTATGGCAATCAAAGTCGCAATGACGCTGGCGCAAATCGTAATAGCCACTCCAAGCGGCACCTTGGCGATTCGCAATAAACCGATCACTCTCTCAACTATCACCTCCTGCTCATCTTCGGTCATAGGTCCAGTCCTTCTATCAGTTGGCCGGTTGCTTTGTCGTAGATATCGTTGACGGTTTCCTGCCGGCGCTCGTCACCGTCGACATCCTTGATCTTCCAGACGTAATAGACCCCGTTAAGTTTCCGACCAAAAATTACGCGCCGGTTGATAAGAGCCTTGCCGATACCCTGCCATTTGGCCTTGTATTGCTCGGCCGACAGCGTCCCGGGCGGTTCGAGCGATTCATAGGCGCGTTCGAAGGCGTCCCAGGTGGTTACGGCGGTTATCGACCGGGAGAGATCGAGAACAGCCGGCGGTGGCCGGCCGTCGCGCTCCAGGGCTTCTCCGAGTGCGCCAAGGAAGAACCTTTCTTCTTGGGAGAGGGCCTTGCGCCTCGGTTGCGAGGTCACAGCATGGGGATCGACGCTGGGGGGCACCGACACCATGGACGTGATCGGCTCGCCGACATCGTCACGGCCCACCTCGACGGAGTGCAGAACGAAATCCCAGGTAATCCCGTCGACGCCCTCGCGCTGTTTCTTGACTGTGACGCGACGCAGCACCCGCCTGTCATTATCACGCACGAAAGTCGTCTTTTTGCCGTAGCCCTCGGTCACCCGGTCGATCAGTAGGCAGGTCTCGATCCCGTTGTAGATTTGCTCATTGCCGCGATGTTTGCCGTCAGAATTGGTGTGGCCTATGATCCAGATGGCGGCGCCGGTCATTTGTTGAACGAGGGCATACCGCTCCATTATCTTGCCGATGTCCTTACTGTCGATTTCGCTCGAACCGCGGGTGGCTGCATTATGGGTATCGACGACGATGACGCCGACTGGCGTTTTCCATTCTCGGGTCAGGTTCTTGATTTCCTCTGCGAGCTCGGTCGCGTTCTCCTCGCTGGCGTAGAGCCCCGGGGGGCGGAGGAGCCAGGCGAACGGGACCGCCGCCGTATCGGGAAGGCCGTGGAATTTCTCGTAAGCGCAAAGGCGCTTGGGCATGCCACGGGATGCCTCATAATTGCAGTACACCACGCCCGCCTGCTTGACGGCGCGGCCTCCGTAACCTACGCCGCGGGCGACTGCGAGCGCCATCGCCGTTGTTTCGAACGACTTTCCGGAGCCCGACGGCCCAATGATGAGAATGTTGTGGCCGGCCGGGATGAGGTGCTTGATCTGCCACTCGTAATGAAGGGCGGCAGGATCACGCTGGGCGCCCCAGGCGTGGGCCCCAAATCGTGACTGGTAAGGAGGGGGCGCCCACTCAGGGAGCTTTTCCACGGCCGCGACAAGATCGGCGCATGTGCCTCCGGCGATCATCCAATCGACGACGTCGCCTTTGGGTGGGCAATCCGGCCAAATCGAGGGGAACGCCAGGATGCGGACCCTGCAGCCGGCGTCGAGCAGCATCGGAGCCATCTTGGCGGTGCGCGCCCGGGACGCCTCGTCGTTGTCTTCGAGGATGACGATATCGGCGGCGTCTTCCAACAGCTTTGCCATGGAGGCGGACCAGTTCTTGGCGCCGCCCGAATTGGTCGTGGCGATCAGGCCCCAGGCTTTGAGGAGGTCAACCTTTTTTTCGCCCTCAGGGATGAATATGGTTTTTTGGTAGGCGCGCTCTTCCGCAAGGATTTCTCGAAGCTGACGGGCGTGGAGGAGGGTATGATCGACGTTGCCTGACTCAGGAAAGAAATTACGCTCAACGCATCCCCATGCGCGGTAATTATCAGGGTCGTATCTGTACCATTCTCCCCCGGAGCGGCGCATGAATTCATAGGGTTCTGCAGTACTTTTATCGAGAAAATCAAGGGCATTGATCCAGCTCCCATCTAGGCTAGGCGACCGTCGTCTCTGACGAAACGACTTTTTGGGCTTGCCGCCCTTTTCGAGGACCCAGGAATCGTCCGGATTGCGCCACTGGACGCGGACGGTCTGGTAGAGAAAACATCCATCGGCGTCCACATAATCCCACGTGCCGACAATTTCTTGACGTGCGCTAGAGCTTCGTTCAGCTCGCTCGCTGTCTCTCGGAGACGTTGCGCCGTTTCCCGCACCGTTAGAATGAGATTTTCTATGCTGATTTCCATCGCTGGGCCGACTGGCGATGCCTGCGATTGCGGCGACGCGTTCAACGGCTTCAACAAACGAGAGCCTTTCCTCGGCTTCGAGCCACGCGAAGATGTCGCCGCCTTTTTCGCCATTGGAAAAATCCTTCCATATCTGCTTTTTGTCGTTGACCTTCAGGGACGGATTCTCGATTGCCTCAAACTCACCGCCAGATTTGCGCAAGCGATATTTGCGGCCCACGACCTCGCTGACGCGCACGGCGGCGCGCAGCCGGTCGAGATAGTCCGGCTCAAAGGAGCGCATAAGGACGCTACTAGGTAGTCAGGACAATTGGATGAATGCCGAAAAACGCTAACTTCCCCTTGATTTTATTGATCTTCATGTTCCTCACTCCCGCGCTGGAGTGAGACAATCATGGGACGGGCCGGAAGGTAAAGCAATAGACTTTAATTAAAAATTAGACGCCAAGATCACGCTACTTCCTCGCGTCGGGCATGATCCCCATGGAGTATGCCATATCGCGCCAGAAGTAGAGCTTCCGCTCGATTGTGATGCCGCTTGAGATTGAGATCTCCGTGGGCGTCCGGAAACAGCCTGATAGCCGTCTGGCGCGCTTGTTCCTTCCCCTCAAGCCCACCTTTGAGCCCGGTCGCACGCTTCCACCGAACCGGTTCGACCAGAGTAAACGGCACCTTACATCCGCGGACGCAAGTGCGGATTTGACCGGCAACGAATCCGAACTTGAACGCCGACACCGCCCCCATGCTGCGGCGCTCGCCATCGGCGCCGGGCAGGCTCGGCATGGCGCGCACGTTCTCGACGTAAGCGTGATCTGGTTTGAATTCCTTCAGCCAGCCGATGAGAGAGAGATCATCGAGTTCGCGTCTCGCCGCATCGCCGAGAGTCGGGATATCCGAGATATCGACTACAACAAGATGGTTGCCGTCGGTGTCGATGACGGCAAGTGCTCCGGACACTCCAGGGTCGATTCCTGCGATGCGCATCCGTTACTCGGCCGCCTCGTCGCGGTCGGGGAATAGGTCGCTCGTATCCCATTTGGCCCGCTCGCGGTAGATGTCCCAATGGAACAGGAGTTCGGCGCGCTTGACCGGGTCCATTTCGTCAAGCCGGCGAAAGATGCCCAAGGCGCCTTTGTGCGCGTGCTTGTTCGTGACAGCATCGGAAATATAGGACGCCAGCGTTGCACGCTCGGAATCCATGCCGGCCTTGGCAGTCTTGCATTTCTTGATGAGAGCCAAGAAATCGCGCTCGGAAATGACCTTGACCTTGCCGGCCGCCGGGCCGCCGCCGCCATCGCCGGCATTTTCGTTCTGCTTATTGAGATGCACCACGTTGCGCGCCATCGCAAAAACTCCCTTTGAGGGGCGGGGAAGAGGGATGGGGCGGCGGGTCCGAGCGCTGGGGGAAGGTGTGGGGCGCGTTACAACGCCCGTCCCCGCCGTTGTCGTCAACCACCAACGACGTGCGAATCCTGCGTCAGGTCATTTGAAAAGGCAAGCTTATGTTTCGAATTCGCGGACGCACGAGGCGGGGGGTTTCTCTAACTCTTCTTCACGTCCCGAGCCGTCGTCATGGCTTGCTGTCTCCCATCTTAATGTTCAAATCCCAACCGACCGCTCAATCGCTTGGCGCCGCAAGCGCTCCCACATCCGATTTTCAAGGTCACGTCGGTAATGGCGCCTGAAAAGGAAAAATCGCCGGCGCCATGCCCGCGATGTTACCACCCAATGTTTTCCGCAGATCCATTCGATGAATTTGCCGTCGTTACGCCGCGTGTGCCTGCACCCGGGTACGAGACAAAGCTGCCTCCGTGCGGATTTTAGCATTTTATTCTCCGCGATTTTTCGCGATTTTTCGATTCGCGGAATCCTCATTACATCCACTAGAACCAGTGACTGGCGGAGGTACCATGGCCGGCCTGTACGGCCGGAAGCCAGTCGAATTGAATGGCCATAACCCGCGCCCCGCGGGCAGCGGTGGTCGTCTCAAAATTACCGCTGATGGGGTACGTATAGGGCTAGCATGAAATTCTAAATTCCGAGAGTCTTACAATCACGCTGCCCTCTTAAAGCTATGAATAGAAAGCGATATTTTTCAGCATTTTTCGCTTGACATGAATTTGGCGTCACATGGTCCGGAGAGTACGGGGAGGCAGGCATTTTTTATTTCCGTTCTCGGCCTGTTCACTACCATTTTTTAAATCACACGTATATATTTGAAGCGTAGGAGGTACCCAAAATATGAGACGCTCAATCGCCACCAATTACGGACCCAAGGTCACCTGGGATCAGCTGCAAGTCGGTGTCCGCATCTACTACACCGGCGACATGGCAAACGCGTCGGCAAACGGCACGGTCGTTGCGCGTACTGACGGCAAGAATTTGGCGTCACATGGTCCGGCGAGTGCGCCGAACAGGCATTTTTATTTCCGTTCCCGGCCTGTTCACTACCATTTTTAAATCACACGTATATATTTGAAGCGTAGGAGGTGACCGAAATGAAAGTCCACAAGACGGTGACAGCGAAACGGGTCGCGGCAGCGGCCAATCGAGCCTTGCGGTCGCTCGACGATCCTGGATTCTGCGTCGCCTGCGGGGCAGAGGTAGAAGGGGTCGAGCCCGACGCGCGGGAATACGAATGCGAGTGCTGCGGCAAGAAAGCGGTCTATGGCGCTGAGGAACTGCTTATGATGGTGGCCTGAGAGGGGAGGTAATCTGATGGTCAAATTGTCAGAGGGAGTAACTCGCCTACTCATCGAGGCGCGGGCCCTGCGGATAGCGGCATGGCGACCGGGACTGACGTTCCGGCACAAAATGCTTTTCCTGGCGGCCGCCGAGGACCGGTGCGTCAAAGCAATCGCCATCGCTACACGGGATTGTCCCGGCAAGGTCGAACCGCGGCGGAGACCTTGAATACTAAAAAAGGTTGTGCTACGGGAATCGTGTTCCCCCCACTCTACCCCTGCGCGGAACAGCCCCCTTAACTGGGGGCTGTTCTTTATATTTGCGCTTGAAATTCTAAACAGACCCGTTCTAGCAATAGCACGAGGATAAATTTCGAAGGGACGCGTAATGCGCATTCGCATGGAGCCAAATAAAGGTCAGCATGAAATCGTCGTCGATCCGATTGTGCTTAGAACGCCAGACCAGGTCGATCAGCAAATTCGCTATCTTCAGACTTTGAAACACATGCTTTGGCTGGAAGAGGAGAAAAATGCCGAAGTTGAGGACGCGCACGAGGAGGCGCTGAAAGAATGTCCCTGAAAGAGATTTACGTTACCGCTTGGCTGACGGACGGGAATTGGGCCTTATGCAAGTTTACCAGCGACGAGGCTTGGATTCCGGTGAACGCGAATGTGTCAATCAAGCCGGGTGCGCTGCCGCACGGATTTTCCCGCCTTGAGTTCAAGGACGCCAACGGCACTGTGGACGCCGAACTCATTACCACCAGGACCAGGTAAAATGCCCAAGCTGAGGACGGGCGCGATCGATCGGCTGATTGGCACGAGAATCCGCAAGGCACGCAAACGCCTAGGGCTGACTCTTGATACCGTCGCAAGGGGAATCGACATCACCCCGGCGATGCTGCAGCACTATGAGACCGGACAGGCGCCGCTGACGGTTGCGCGGCTGGTCGCTATCTCCAAGGTGCTCGGCAGGAAGACACGGTTTTTTTTGGAGGGGAAAGAATGAACTATCTGCAACCTATCGAAATGAGATTTGAAAAATATTGGATTCCCGAGCCCAAGGTATTTGGCGTTCACCGGGCAACAATCACTGATATCGAGCGCGATCGCACGCACACGAGGAAATCCAATGCTCCATGAACCAGGTATTTTTTTCTTCATGTCGAGCGAGGAATATCACGCCGATCCCTCGCTCGGCTCGACCAACCTGCGCGACCTCATCGCCGGGCCGCGGCGATTCTGGGAGCGCTCGTGGATGAATCCCAAGCGCGATCTTTACGCCTTCGACGAGGAAACCAAGGCGACTGTGCTCGGAACCGCCCTGCACTGCTACACGCTCGACGGCCGCGAGGTCTTCGTCGGCAAATATAGCCGGCGGCCTGACGATCTGCTGGGCGCCTCGCCGTCTGACAAGGCTGCCATTACCAAGAAAGCCAATGCCGAGGCCAAGGGACGCAATCAAATATCGCTGCACGGCGATGAGTGGATGTTCTGCGAAACGTCCGGCGAGCTCATCGCCGAGCATCAGGATCTCAAAGACCTGTTTGTCGGCGGCGATCACGAGGTATCAGTGTTCTGGGTCAATGATCACGGTATTCCCTGCAAGGCGCGTTTTGATATCCTCAAACCGCGCGGGATCGCGGACGTAAAGACGATCGCCAACGAGAGTATGAAGCGGCTCGAAATCTCCGCCAAGCTGCGCATCAAGGCCGCGAAATACCACATCCAGGCCGAGCACTATCTTGAGGCCCGGCGCCAGCTCCCCAGGCTGGTCGCTGCGGAGAAAATATTCATCCTTCTAGGGCATGGAATGAGTTCGCCGGTGCCGGGCCCGATGATTGAGCGCATGCTCGCGTGCGCCAAGCAGAAGCAATTCGCCTTCGTGCTCGTGTTCGTCTCAAAGAGCACGCCGGAATGCTGGGCCTGCATTTTGAGCCCCGGCAATCCAATTTTGGTGGAAGCCAGAGACCGCATCGAAACAGCGTTTGACAGCTATCGTGACCTGCGCGAGCGATACGGCACCAAGCCATGGCCGCAAGAGTGGCGACTCGGCGAGCTTTACATGGAAGAGATGCCGGGCGGAGAGTTCGGCTGGAACTGACGGGAGGAGAACCAAGTTGACGAATATTGACCAGGAGACCGGCGAAGTACTGGAAGGCGAAATCGAGATTCCGAGCGCGCGCGGGCTTGTGATCGCTCAGGAGATCGACGTCCAGGTGGCGACCGCGCGGCGCTTCCCGCGGCGCAAGGACAAGGACATCGCGCTCAAGATCATGGATCGCGCGGTGCTGTCGCCGGAGATCGCCAAGGAGTGCATCTACAGCGTTCCGCGTGACAACAAATCCATTATCGGGCCGTCCATCCGCTTCGCCGAAATCGTGCGGAGTTGCTACGGCAACATCCGGGTAGCGTCGCGTTTCGTGCGGATCGACTCCGACGACAAGATGCGCCAAGCCGTCGTGGTCGAGGCGGTCGCCATGGATGTCGAACTGAACGACGCCGCGCTGACCCAGGTGCGGCGCTCCATCATGACCAGCGCCAAGGATGGCAGGATTCCGCGGCCGTTCTCCGTCGACATGATTGCGACGACCATTCAGGCCGCGCTGTCGATCGTCGAGCGCAACGCCATCCTCAAGTTGGTGCCGAAAGCGCTGTGGATAGATGCGCAGGCGAAGGTGCTGGAGGTGGTCAGGGGGACAGCCGAAACGCTCGCCGAGCGGCGCGCCAAGATGCTAGAAGCCTTCAAGCAAATGGAAGTTGCTCCGGAAGAACTGTTCGCCGCCCTCGGAATCGAGAGCGAGGCCGAAATCGGGCTCAATGACATGCCGCGGCTGACCGGCATGTGGACGGCGCTGCGGGATGGTGAGGCGGCCGAAAGTGTTCTCGGCATGGCGCCCGGATCGCGGCATCGTTCCCAGCATAAGGCGGTCGAAAATCCGATGTCTAACGATTCCCGTGCTGGAGCAGAGCCGAATCCTGTGTCATCAACGAAGCCGTTTGACGTCCACGGCAGCGCGACGCAGGGGCCGAACAGCGAGTTCGATTCTCGCGACGGGAGCCAGTCCTCCAAGCCGGCACCCCGGCGCGGGCGCCCTCCGAAATCGCAACAGGCGACCGCGGCACAAGCTAATCCGCTTGACGCCGAAGCGAACAGCAATTCAACGCCGTCTGATACCGGCATCGAGGTAGATGGCGAGCCTGACGCCCGCGATCGCGGGGCTGAGCAGCGGCAGGAGCAAGATGACGCCAAAGATATTCCAGGATTTCTCGACCGCCGGCAGCAAGCCGCGGCGCCGGTCAGCGAATATGCCCTGGCATTGAAATTCATCGCCGATTTCAAGGGCGAGCCCGGTGACCTCCTGAATTGGTGGCGCAAACTGTCAGATGCTAGGACCCGTATGTCATTCGAGGAATCGGGCCATTTGGGGAAAATTTACAACGGTAAATTCAACGAGCTCAATAAATGACCACCATCGAGGATGGCAGGAGCGGCGTCATATTCCAGTGTGACGCAATCGGCTGCGAAGAAGAATGGAAGCCGCCCGCGCTCGGGCGCGGTTCCGCCGAGCGTTCGCTCCAGGAATGCTGGGAAGACGCCAAGGAGGAGGGCTGGAGATGTTTCAAGAACGACCGGAACCAATGGGAGCACCGGTGTCCGGAATGCCGAGGGCAACGGTAACGGTGTAGAAATGAGCGGATACGTCAACAAGGTTGTCCTCATCGGCAATGTCGGCAAAGACCCTCTCATCAGCAATAGCCGCTATGGCAAGCCGATCGCCCGGTTTTCGCTGGCAACGTCGAAGCGCTGGAAAGATGAGAGCGGAGAGAGGATGGAGTCGACCGTCTGGCACAACGTCGTTGTTTTCAACGAGACCATTGCCAAGGAGGTCGAGCGCACCATCCGCAAGGGCTCGTATGTCTACGTCGAAGGCGAGTTGGCCAACCGAAAATGGACCGATAACGACGGAATCGAACGCTGGATTACAGAAATCGTTGTCAGCCGTTCATTGCACCGCGCCGAGGCGATCGACGGGATAGGCGGGAATATCGAGGGTGGCGGCAATCGCGCGCCGGCGCCCGACGATATGGCAAGCTACGGCAACACACGGCCGGCAGGACAACAAAGGCCGGCCTCAGACGATGAAGTTCCATTTTGAAAAGAGGTTTTACACATGGGAACGATCACGAACGTATGCGGGACCTGCGGCAGGCCAACCGACGACCCATCGCCAGAACTTCGAATGTGGGCTTTCGAGAGGTTGGCAGGGTGGGGCACATTGCGCCCGTCAACGGCGGACCTTCCAGTCCCTGAATTTCAGCCTTACAACCTCGATGAGCGCATGAAGAGGGCCGAGGAGCTCGCGCGCTGGGTCCTTGGGGAAAACGACGATGCTGCTAAGGTGCCTTGATTTTGAAACGACGGGTGAGGAACCCGACATCGGCATTGTCGAGATCGGCTGGGCCGACCTGCACCGGGGAAACTGGACAGAAGATGGCGGTGACAACTGGCATATCTTCCTTCCCGAGGCGCAATTCCCAATTTCAGTTGGCCGGTCGGCGCGGCCATATGAATCCCATCTCGTCAATCCGGGCCAGCCGATAACGCCCGAGTCTTCGGCTATTCATCACATCACCAACGAAGACGTCATCGGCGCAATGGCGCCTCCGCAGGCGCTCGAGCTCGGTCTCGACTGCACACCCGTATCCACCGTCCTCGTTGCCCATCATGCCGATAGCGACAAGGCGGCACTTGGCGGCGATCACGGCTACCCCTGGATCGATACTTGGAAGGTCGCTGTCACACTTGCCCCCAATGCCCCCGGCTACGGACTGCAGGTTCTTCGTTATTGGCTAAGCCTCGACCTTGAGCGTGCGTGGTCACTGCCGGCGCACCGGGCCGGCCCTGACGCCTACGTGTGCGCCGCACTCTTGCTGCGAATGCTAGCAAAACTTTCTTTTGAAAAAATGATTGAAATTTCGGCCGGACCCGTGCTGTTGCCTCGTTTCAGCTTCGGCAAATACTTCAAGCAACCAATCGCTGAGGTGCCAATTGATTATCTTGACTGGATGCTGCGCCAGCGCAACGAGGAAACCGGCGAGTTCGTATTCGACAAAAATGTCATCCACACCTGCATGACGGAGATCGAGCGGCGCCGTAAAAACTGGAAGGGGAAATTATGAAAGACACAAACGACCTCGAAGTGATCATCAACAATCAGCGATTGATCATGCAATACTTGCTTGCTGAAGGCAGACTTACGAGCCTTGTAAGTAGACCTGAAGGAGACGGACGCATTCTTCTAGATATGAAGGATCGCCTCGATTGCCTCGACGAGCGCGCGAGCAAACGTTTCGGAGGCTAGACCGGAAAGCGGGCCGCCACAGTAGCCCGAAAGGGGAATTATGATATTTTTTCTTTGTGTTCTAACCATTTCAATCATCTTCATCGCCGGTGTGGCTGCACTGGCGCTCGCAGCGACCGGCGTCGTCTTTGTTTCCGGTGTCGTCGCCGGCTTTCTGGGGATGGCAGCGCACAGGCTGTTGCCTTGGATTGTGCTCGCCATCGGCTTCTGCGCTTTGCTTTTTGTCAATTATGCCGGCGCCCACGAATTCCGCCGCGGGTCGGCCACCCGCAACCACGAAAGGAGCACCAATGTTTCGGATTCCAATCACGATCCTGTTGCTGAGTTCATGTTTGGGAGGGTGCGCGGCCACGACCGCGGGATCCTACGGCTACAGCGGTTACGCATCCCCACCGATACGTTCGGCGCGGACCTGTCTCCCTCCGCTGGCCCAATACTGCCGGCATCCCGATTCCGCTCCGGAACGTCAGAACGCCACCGTCTACTAAAGCATCGGAAGGAGGTGGTGCGACTTGGACAGGCTCGACAAACAAGCCCGTCGCTCAGAGGTATTGATCATAGGCTCCGGCCAGCACAACCGCTTGCCGGGGCCAACGATCTGGCGACCTGGGACCTCACAAAGATGTGCATCGAGCAGGTGCAGCTATTCCAGGAGTGGAGAAGAAAACATGTCCCTAAAAACCCCTGACGTGCCTCTTGCTGCCCGCGCGCCGCCGCCACCGCCGCCGATCATCCGAGATGAATACGAATTCGCCCCGCCCGAGTTTGTCGAACCTCTGGACCGGCTGCGCGCCGCGTTTCATGGGCTTACCGAAGAGAATTGGTGCGAACTCGGCCGCCAGCTTCAATGCCGGGCTGCGCCCGTACGCCTGACCAATCGGGCATCAATCATCGCGTGGCTGAAGACGTGGACATACCGATGAGCGAGCGCTGGGACGAAACCAAGCAGAAGCTCGTCAAGGGCACGATCGACAAAGAAGCCGCGAAACTCGCCAAGAAGATCGGCGGCCTATCGTGTCTCGTGATCGGATTTTTCGTCGACTCAATGGACGCGGAAGTCATCCACATGTCTGTCGGCGGACAGTCGCCTTACCCGCCTCACACGGTGTTCGGACGGCTGGCCGAACTCAACCGCGGTTCGGAGCAAAATGAAATCCTGGAAGACCGCCGCCGTTCGCGCACGACGCTGTCGAAGCGCACCGGACGCCTCAAAGACAGCACGACCTAAGGGCGGCGCTCCAATCTGTCCAGCCGGTCATGTATTTGTTTGATTTCCTCCCAAATATAATGCAATTCCACACCCCTTTCAGCTTGTAGAAAGCCGATTCGATTAACTTCTGTCAGGTTCTTCACGGCAATATATCCGAGTACCGTGAGCAGAACCGCGATTATGCCGGGACCGATTACTTTCCAACCGATACCATTTCCATTAAGAGGCATTTGCGCCTTCTGAAGGTCAGATCGTTCTGGCGAATTGAAGCTATTTTTGTGTAAAAGATGGAATCTTCATTGCGGCCTGGTACCCCCAGTTACATTGTGATCCTTCGCGAACATCAGACCAATGCCCGAACTGAAGGCCATGAAGTCGGCGAACAGGACATTGGTATCCATTGGCTGAGCTCCAGTGAACATCGCCACTGCCTGAGCGGCCGCCCCGATCAAGGGAACGGCCCCAGCCAGCGAGGTCTTCCAGCTTGTAATTCCAAACATTTCAGTCACCTCCTGTCAGCAGTATGGCAAAAAAAGAGCGCCGCACAAGCAGCGCCTAGTCTGGCTCTTTCCCAGGGAGGAGAAAGCTCTCAGAAATGATAGCCGAAGCCGATCTTCTGCGCCCACATGTGATATTTGTTGGTGCTTGTCAGCACATCGCCGGCCGAATCGAGCGGGATCGCCAGTGTCTTGTCACCGAGTTGGAAATAATTCCCCTCGATGAAGATCGTCCAGTTCGGCGTCATTGCATATTTCAACCCAAGCGCACCGTTCCATCCAGTCGAAGTGTCGCTGATGCCTTGGGAAACGGAGGCCACTTGAAAATTAGGTTTGGCGCCGCCGAAGGCGAAGCCGGCGCACCCGTATGCCAGAAGCTTACCATCTCCGAGCGGAAGCCCAATGCAGGCGTCGGCGTCACCCATCCAGTTGGTAGCGTTGTGGACATTAATAGCCCCCGCAATGCTGCCGTCACCATTGATATTGGCCCACATGCCGTCAAGCCGCGGGCCTATCACCAACCCGCCCGGGCCGAGCTGGAACCAATAGCCGAGCGACGCTCCGAACCCAGGGCCATGAGGCGAGGCAGCGACGTTGGCAAAATTTACTCCGTTCATTGCGACATCGGCGTCGGTCGTGTTCGCCGCGTAGAGGCCATAGAAGTCGATGTAGAGCCCCTGCCAGCCCACATAGACCGGCGCAAGTCCCGGCGCCTTATAAGCCGGCACTTTGAGGTCGGCCGCTCGGCTCCATGACGCAACGACCACCGCCATCCACCCGATAGCGATGCCCGCCACAATCCAATGCCAACGTTTCATGTGAAACTTTCCTTCTTTTGCAAGAGACAGCCTATTCATAGCTTACGCGGCCTGGGTCCGGTGTATCCTAAACGACACAATGCTTCCGGAATCATGCCTTGGTCCCCTGCTCGATCTCGAACAGTGCCTTCATCAGCGCCGCAGACCCGATCTGGTTGTCCCAGGCCGCCGGGCTGTATTTGCCATCGGCCACGTACTTGCCACGCTCCTCATGGTTGGTGGCGCCCCAATTGTAAGGCGAATTCTCATGGTGGTACTGCTCATAGCCGAATCCGTTGTAGGCCTCGAATGCCGTCAGCGCTCCGCCCATCGACCAGTCCGTCCAATATGCGGTGAAGGGCGGGCATTTGAAGAGCGCATCATGCGCTGCCGAGCGCCAATCATGGAAAGGGCCGCGGCCGCGCGGGACGTGGGTCGAAACCCTATCCCAACGATCTCCTTGTGCAATTGATCTGGAGAAACTCAGATCGGCCTCCCGATAGTGAACGATGCCGACGAACCACCATGGGACCGCGGTGTCTTGGTAGATTTCATCATATCGGGCCTTCGCGGCCCAGATTTGGCGTCCCACCGCCATGACTGCATGCCGGCGCTCCGGCGCGATCTCGCAAGTCACCCACAATGAGCCGTTTGCCAGAGTGAGAGCGGCGAGATCGACAGACATCTTTAGGCTCCTGCAAAAATGATCTTGTTCGTGATGACGGTCGGCTGCAACCACGCCATAGCCTGACTGTTTCCGGTGTTCTGGATGTTTGCATTTCCACTTCCGGTCGTTCCGGGCGCGGCGGCGTTTCCGATTGGATTGGCGCCGCCCTGAACATTGGCGATCGCGCCCCCTAATGGACCGGTAAATGGATGAGTGTGTCCAGAATCCGTATGAGTATGCGTGGCTAGTTCCGCAGCAATCTGGGCATGAGTCGAGCTGCCGCCGGCCGAGCCTAGCGTCGTGCCGGTGATCGTGCCGTTGTCGGTGACAACAACACCGATGCGATTGGCCGCCGATCCGCCCATGTCATCCTTGCCCGCGGTCGCCCGGCCGCGATAATCCGGGATGCTGAAGTTCGCCCCAGCGCCGCCATAGGTGTAACCGATTGCAGCGAAGAGAGCTGCATACCGGGCAGTCAGGAGCGACTGACCGAAGCACAGAAGCCAGCCCGGAGGGGCGCTTGCGCCAGCGAAATCCATCACACTTCCGACCGGCACGCCCAGCGCGCCATCAGCGTAGAGGACATGGCCACTGGTTGAGACCAGCCCGATAGGCGGGCCGCCCTGGGGCACCTGTTGGGTCAGGAATGGACCGCCTGATTGGGCGGTCTTGACGGTGACAGAAAAATTTCCGGTCGTCGCGTTCTGGACGATGAAATGGCCATTGACGGATGGCGTGCCGGCGATCGCATTCGGCGACAGCGGTAAAATCAGATTGACGTTGGCAACCAGCGTGCCGGTAATCTCGAAGAATTTATTCTGCCATTGCGACAGCGACAGCGTTATGTCGGCGTTCGACATGACGACGCCGAGCGTGCCGCCGAGGATGCTGTCTAGTGGCGAAATCAGATTGTTGTTGACGTCGGTGCCCCATGTGCCGGAGTTCGATCCGGTGATCTGGAGAACGAGGTCGTAGTTGCTGGTGAAACTGTCGGCCATTTTATGCCGCCTTCGCCGCCTTAGTGGTGTCACCGTCGCGCAGCCACCGCTTGAACTGCTCGACCGTCATTTCCTTCATCGAACCTAGCCGCTCGTGCCCCCGTCCGTCCGAAAACCCCCGCAGATAGCACAGACGGGCCTGCGTTTCCGACCCGAATCCGAGCATGACTTTCGTTTCATCAAATCGGCGACTGTCGGCATCGCGCTGATTGACGACAAACACTTTGTCGGATCGCAAGTGCGGGCCCAAATAGACGTCGACGTGGTCGCCGTCGGCACCTTCCGTTTTTCGAATGTATCCATACGCGGCTGGGAGTTTAACCGACCACGGTTTGCCGTCCTTGTCTTTGCCGGAGCGGGTCGAGCCTTTGGCGTTCTCGATTGAGATATCGAGGCCGTGTACGCGAACGTGCTCCTTGGCGTAATTGCCGGCCTCTTTTTGGGCTTCGGTCGGCGCGTGCTCGATGCGCCCGCCCTTGGCTCTCCTCGCATTCATCTGCGTCATGAGGTTTAGGGCGCCTAGAGCAGCCCCGCCAAATGACGGCCGTGACTGCCCAGGCATCGTATCGGTGAGCGTATATGAAGCGGGGCCCGGGCCTGGCTGTGTCGGCGATCCCGCGTCGCCAGACATGCCGGGTAAGATATTCACCGCGCCGGTGCTTTGTCCTGAGCCAGCAGGTGGCGGATTGGGGGGTTGAGGCGGCCCCACATCGCCGGGCATGGCGAGGGAGCTTTGTCCTAGCCCGACCGGGGGGCCTGCGTCGCCAGACATGCCGAGGCTGGTCTGCCCAAGTCCCGGCTGCGTCGGCGGCCCCACCTGCGGCGGGCCAGCGTCTCCCACCATCCCGGTAGCCGGCGAACCTATTGCCGAGGTGGCGGGTGGTGCAGGTGGTGCAGGTGAAGCGACTTGACCCGCAGGTGGATTAGGAGGACGGGTCGCTGTAGCCTGTGTCTGCGTCGATGCGGCTGACGCCAGAGTGCCGCCGAGTTGGCCGGCCATCGGCGACCACGGCGACGTGCCGAGGATGTTGTAGGGTTGGAACGAAATCCCGCCGCCGCTGTCGCGGTGCGCCCGCGCGCGCTCCCAGATATCGCATTTGCCCTTCGCGACGATCCAGCCGCCGACGGCAGTGCACTTATGTGGCGCGCGAAACATCGAGCAGTTGCCGCAATGCTCCGCCGCGGTGCCGCGGTCGGCCGTATAGTGATACTTGGCGCGGTTGGCGAGGGGCGCCTTCACGGCGCCGCCGCGGTTGAATGGCTCGCCCTGTTTTTTCTTAAAAGGGTGGGATCGGACCTGTTTGGGATCAAACACCGCATATTGCGTGTCCTCGCCGCGAATGCGGAAGATAACGCCATCATGCCCCATCTTCTTAATTTCACGCTGAAAAGCAGAGGCCGATGAAGGGGTAATTCCTTGCGGGTGAATATCTCGACTGAGAGACCGCCCATCAGGCAACAACCCATCCTCAATGATCAAGGGATTCTTGAGGTCAGCCGCTAGCGACATAACGTTTGGGGCTTCGCCTTGTCCGCCATAGTGCTGCGACATGGCATAGTCTGAGGCCTGTTCTTCCGAGGGCGTAAGATAGACGGCTTTGCCTACTAGGCCGGGGTCCGACTTCCCGGCTCTACGTAAGTCGAAGGCATCGAAGGCAGACTTCGACCCGTGGAATCCTTTGATTGGCGTCCCGCGCGCCATCGCCTGACGTAGAGGCGGCTGAGGTTCGTCGCCCGGGCCTTCCTGCGCGCGCTGATAGCCGCGTTCCAGAATAGCCTGATTGACGTCCTCGCCCATGCGGAAGCGCTCTGTCGTGCGCGGGCGCGGAAAAGAGAATGGCAGCCGCTCGCCGTTCGGCCCACGGACGTATTCCTGAGCGGGCTCCATCACGCGGCGCCTGAGTGCCTCCTGATGCCAGGCCGGCGGCCGGATAGGAGCGGCTCCCATCTTGGGCGCCAATCGGCTATCTATATACTGGGCAATCTGTTCGGGTGTGAATTTTCCTGACTTTTCCATCTCGATAGCGCGGACGATCTGGCGTATCGCCGTCTCTCCGATTCTAGGGTCGAGAGGCTTGCCATGAACATGTTCTGTTTTTATATTGGGTATGATGGTTGACCCCTCGACATGGCCCGTAGGCGCATTCGTGGCCGACGATGACCCTTCGGCGGTGTTCGTGTTTTCCCGCCCTTGGGGGCCTGGAGGCTCGTTTTCGGCCGCTCGCTCTGGAGGACGTTGGAAGCGCGCTTCGTTCACCATAGGAGAGCTCGCCGACGGGTTTACCAGACTGTCAGACCGTGCGGACGTCGATACCTTGCTCAAAGAGGCGCGGACATCACTTTCAGTCGCCCCGGTGCGCGATAGGAAGGCACCCCACGCATCATTGAAAATCTGATTGCTTCGTGCCATATCCATGGCGCGCTCGTTAACTTCGTCTTGTGTAAGTTCAGTTTCCGACCGATCCCTCCATTTTTCGAAAATCTTGTGGCCCTCCCCTTTGGCCGCCTCTAATTCCTTGACAGGAAGATAATACTCGACCAATTGGCCATTCGGCATTTTCAGATCGAAGGCAGTGATCCGCCATCCCCATTCTTTGGGATGCAGCATTTTGTCGGTGTCTTTCTTGACGATATCGAACCCGGCATCATCAAGTCGATCGACGATTCCCGGAAGATCATGAAAATCGTTCAAAATAGTCTTGAACCTGAAACTATCCCGCACATGCTCGACGTCGTGCCACGGCTTGGCAAGAAGAATGGATGGCCGGGCACTTTTGCTGATGATGTTTCGCTGCGATTTTTCATTCGACTTGGATACGGTGCCTAGATCGGCATCGAGCTTTTTTAGAAAGTCATCGACAAGAGGCTTGTTTTCTTGCGTCAATTTTTGAAGTTGTCTGGCTTTTTGGGCCGGCGATGCCTCGGTATCGATTGGATTACGGATAACGCTCTCGGGATAGGCGCGCCCGATCTGGGCGCTGGCACGTTCAAGGATTCCCGGTTCCGTCCCGACCGGGAGCGGTGCAGTTTTGAGCGGGCGCCCCGAACGTCCGCGCTCAGCCACCGCGCGCGCTATCGGTTGACGGATGATCCGTCCAGCCTCCGCGGCGGCATTCTCTTCGCGGGTTACTCCGGCTTTTTCTGGGGCGAGCCCAATGATACCTGCCGGGCTTTCATTGCCAACATGCGTCGCGCCTCGCTCGATGCCATTTGCGAGGCTAGCGAGGTCGCCGCTTTCCACCATTCGGCGGATGTCTCCGACAAAGCCCCTGACGGCGGTTGAGACTTGTCCGGCGCGAGCTTGCTTGGCTGCGGTGCCGAGAGCGTCCGAGATGGGCCCGGCGCGGCTTGCGAGGGTCTGGAGAACCTGGAGAGCTTGCGCATCTGAGGCCGCCCGTTTCTGATTGATGTCGCCGGCGAGCTTATTGCCCGCCTGCTCAATCATTTCCTGCTCGCGAGATAGAACCGAAAAAACCGTCTTATCGCGCTTGATATCCTTGAGCGCCTTGTCAAGAACCTTGGCGCGATCAAGATAAAGATTTGTGGCTATGTCCTCGTCGCCGAACAAGCCCCCTTGTGCGCTTTTTTCTTTCGCCGCGGTGCCTGCATTGATGCCCTGACGAACGATTGCCTCAGCTTGTACCGGGTTAGCCGGGTCGGTTTTGGCAAGGAGCTCCAGCAGGGAACCCTGCATTTTCGGATCGTCAGGTACGAGGTGCCCGACGATCGCCGCAAAGTTAGGCGGCACAATATCGTTCACCACCATCCGGAATGCGTTGTCATCGAGGTTTACGAGCCCGCGCGCCTGCCGCACCAGGTCGGACCGCGGTGGCAGTTGTCCTTCAGCCGCAGGATTATCGCGCAGCACCTTAGCGGCATCGACCGCAGTGCCCGTACCCTCGGCAATGTTTTTGAGCGCTGCAATGGTGCGGGCCCCGCGGTCAGAGGCGCCATCCGCTTCCCTCAGAACGCGCCCGAGGATCTGCGGATCCTGCGCCGGGTCCTCGCGCGCAATTCTTGTTGCAAGGCCATGACGCTGATGACCGTCAACAATATAATGATTGCCGGCGTTGTCCTCCCATACCAGCGACATACCGGCCTTGATCGGGTCCCACGTCTTGACGCCGCGCAGCCGGTCAGTGACGCCGGCCTCGTCGCCACCGTCCTTGAACTGGAACCGTTTGGCATCGACCTTGAGATCCTCCGGCCGGAACATGCGCACATTATTCGGCAGCGTCCCGGGGATGGGCTTTGCCTGTGCCTGAGGAGGAAGTTTTTCTTCCTCGGACGCCGGCGCGGGGAATAGATTTCTCTGAGTTATATTTTCAGTTATATTTTGAGGCCCGGATTTGCGTTCCGATTCACCTTGGATCGCCTCCGGCGCCAGCGCGGGCCCTAATGGTTCGGTCGCAGTCGGCCGCCCAGTCATATCGCGCGCGGTCGCGGTGCGCGCCAGCGGTTGCCGCCCCATTTCTGGATTGGCGAGCCCGCCCGGTCCGCCCTGGGTATTGTGGGCCATCTGCCGAAGAATGGCGTCCCGCTCCGGACCCGCCGTGGTAAGGATTCGGCCTGCCTCCTCATTGATGCGCTGCGCACGCTCTTGTGCGGCCGACTCGAAGCGTTTGCCGGCGGCCCGATAGGCCATCCTGGCCACCGTCGTACCGGGATGAGCAACGAAATCTCCGGCCGCGCCGACAATCGCGGCTCCCTTCTCTGCCAAATTTGTCTCCGGAGGCGACCAGAATTTCTTAAATGACTCAGTCGGCGCAGTCTCCGAGCCGCCGATGATTTTCGGCCCCACCGCGCGCATCCGACGTTCGCCTTCGAACGCCTTAAACAGCCGCTCCGCTTCCTCGTCGCCGAGCATGGCGCGGACTTTGAGCTGATTATCCGGAGAGGTGATGATGTTTTCAATGTTCGCCATGCGGCGCCCTGGCGTGCCCTTCTTGCCTTCATGATCGCCAAGCATGTCGCGCACACCGATGCGGACGCCTTCTTTATTGCGGTCCGACATCTCATTCCACAGGGAGCCGAATTCCTCCGGACTTACGCCGTCGGTCAGTACCTTGCGACCAAAATCCTTAGCCTTGAGTTGTGCCGTCGGGCCGGCCCATACATCGCGCGCCGACTTCCATACGCCCGCCACTTCCGGATCTGGATGGTTGTCTATCGCGTCGATAAGGTCGCCCTTGATTCCCATCAGGCGCCGACGCGCGCCAGGCTTTTTGGAGCTAGTGATATCGTCGTCGAGAGCTTCCTTGGCATACTGGAACGCCTCGGCGGTCGGGACATGCTGCTGTTCGGTCGGTGCCCGCGCGGCATTGCCGCCAACCTCTTCGGTGAGTTCCGGGAACCCGCGCGTCGCCGGCTTACCCTCCATGGCGAGAAACCGGTTCGCCTCGGTCAGGGCACCGGCCGCGCGCAAACGGGGAATGACGGCCTCGATCTCAGGGGTAGGGATAATCCGCGTGTTTTCGAATTTCTCCCACAAAGGGTCAGAGACAACTTTGCGTTGCCTCTTTATGTCGGCTTCCCATTCCGGAACGTTGACGCCTTCACCGAAGGCCTCATCGAGGTAGCCAGTCGCCCGTCCCGGGTAAGCGGCATCCCGCCCGCGGAGAGTGGTGGCAATATCTGTGCGTTGCTGGCCCGGCAGAGATTGCAGTCCCCGCATATGGCCCCGCCAGCCGCGCCCACTGAGGGGCGCGCGGTTGTCTGTACCCTCTGCTCATAGGGCGTTAGCGGTTCCTCTATAGGGGGCGCCCCGGGCGCCTGCTCGGCGGTTGCGCGGTCGAGAACGCGCGCGGTCGGCGTCTTCGCTGCTTCGGCCGCGACGCGATCTTTGGCCTCCTGCGCAATCCGGTTAAGTTCCGCCATGGTGCCGTGGGGCCGCGTGCCTGCACCAAATTCAGCGGTCGCGCCTGCCCTGCCCATCTCCGATTCCATGAGCATGGGAATATCGCGCCCGAGAGTCTGCATTGGGCGCATGCCGGTCTGCGCCATCAAGGGATCGACCTTGGGACCGAACGCCTCGATGCCAGCCTTGGCACCGGCCTGCGCGGCAGAGAACGGCCTCGTCATTGCCGCTTCAGCGCCCCCCTTCAGGATGTCGATCGGGACATTCCCGGTCTTCTCCGCCTCGGAGGGCTCGAAATAGCGCTTGAGAAACGCTTTCGCGCCTTGCTTCACGGCACCAATGACGTCGCTCATGCCCTCGGACTCGACGCCGCCGCCCTTGGGAAGGCCGGCGAAAGTTTTCTCCGGAGCGGCAGCGAAGGGATCATGCTCCACAGGCGAGAAACTAGGCCCGGCGCCGCTTTCGAACGGATCGTGGTCGACGGGAATCAATTCGGGCATCATTGCACCTGGAGATATTTACCGGGTCGCTCCGGATCGGAAACATACCACTTCCCGTCCGGCGCTTTCCTGGCATTGGCCACCGGAGGCGTTCCTGTCCCATCACCGCCAGCCGACGGAGCCGTTGCGCCAGGCACGCTCGCGGCACCGCCCTCAACTGCGCTCTTGCCATACTTCTGCATAAGAAACTGGCGCATCTGCTCCGGCGAGTTCTTCGCCATGTCGATTTCGCTCT
>WNFI01403774.1_pt1 | contig 26708 bp, 30 predicted proteins | sample 5400471 | NCBI WGS metagenome assembly WNFI01 (sample SAMN13153348, study PRJNA577476) | soil metagenome | isolation source: 100 cm saprolite on Douglas fir-dominated hillslope | place: USA:California | collected 2013-09-17 | reverse complement strand
AAACTAGAACAACAATGCGGTTCGTAAGCAGCCCACATCTTTCCTACCAAAGCAACAGATCAGTAGTACATACAACATTGCGCATCGACTCGCGCTGAAATCCAAATTTGGTCTGTAAGTCCCACAGCGTATCTTCGATCTCCTCGGTTGAGAGTGGTATCTGACGTTCGGTTGTCCACGCGGGAAAGGGATCCACAGTCCCTGACCGAAAAGCGGGTGGGTCTTCTACGTGAGACTCATAGGAAGGCACCGCAGAGTACTCGCTCGATGCGATAATTGAGTTTTTTTGAGAGGCTGGTAACTCGGGCCTCCCAAGTGGGGGCTCTGGGATACTTTAGTCAATGACCCGTGTGAAGTCACGATCTCGCTGGGAGGACACACCGTAGTCCTGAAACCGCTGAACACTTGGATTCATGAGATTAGTAGTAGACCCAGTGTAAAGGGTCTGTTGTTGTTCATCCTCATACTCTCGTGGAGCGGCTAAATTTGGTGGAGGTAGGGGTCTAGCACCATAAAGATGCTGCTGTGACATTACAGATGGTCCTTACTCGACAGCGAGGATGGCTGTAGCCTCGAAAGTTGGATATTAATACTCCAGCCCGGGATGAACTCGGGTTGACGACAACGACGGATGCAAATATTTCGTGTAATACGAATGACGAACACAGCGCTCAGCAACACAGCTAAACCTACTGCGGCACGGTCGTGGCGCTGCCTTGGACTCATTTCGGCTAACGGTTCTTTATTGTGGAATCTGGATATCTGCCGTGCTTCTGTGTTTTTAGGCCCGCTGGCCGATTGCAGACTCTTAATATAAATGTAATTGGTGATTCCGAACACCACAAGGTTACTCTCTACACCTGGAAGACAAGCTTGCCCAAGTATATCTGGCACCAGTGTGCCACTTCTTCCAATATTTTCCAATATTAGATTATATGATGAGGGTTCGGCGATCCATGGACCTGCAAATTGCCTGCAAATGCTGATTGCAGCAATCTGATCTTATCCCGTTTTAACTTGCATTTTAACCGAGCGTCAGCGCTTTTTGGGAGATTATGTACGATGTCCAGTACAGTTATTGAATCAAGACTGAGCGCAAGCATGTTCTAGGAAGGAAAGAATTTCTCTTGACAATTCCATACAAATACAGTACCTCAACCACAAACATGAACATAGCCGAACGCGAGAAACGTGGGCACAAGCTTGGATGGAAGAAGGTACGTAGGCAGTCTATTATTAATAGAAGGGAAAGCAATCATTGGTTCGACACAAATGTCTGCATGTCTCTTATATACTTGTGCCGGAATCTACATCTGGCTGAGACACCCATTACACTACCGGGGAATGGAGGTGATCTGGGAGCACCTAGACCTATACGGGCCCTGATTAGATGAGAAGTATTGCATCAATGACTTCGACACTTTACGGACCTAATTTTCGGATATAGCTTCTATTTCTGGAATTTCCTTTTTAGTAACAATACAGTCGTCAACTTGCTCAATCGTCCGGCAATTGCCCAAGAGTTGTGACATGTTTGGCAATCCGGCTCTCTCCGCCAAATTACTTACAAAAGAGGAACCGATTTATAGTTACAATAGTTACAATAGAATCGGCCAACTCCATATAATCCGTGTTTGTCACTTGGTCCCGTGACATTTCGACAGGGTCCACGAGGTTGTTCTTCTCGATTAAGGTTGGGTGACTGTTTCTCCGCAAATATGTCGTCCTTGTCGCCAGCATCTACGGCGCCTTTCCCCATAGTCCAGAATCCCATAAGGGGCACCACTGTCAACACGGATCCAAGCCAACTTCACATTGATGTGACTGTCCACTCAGCTCCGAATGAGCCTGGTAACGACACCCACAGTCCACGTAGGACATGCTTCGTTCAGCGTGTCGCCAATCGAGCGGCAGAGAAGATGTCGCCGTCGCGCATAGTGAAGCGGAGCGGCGCATCTCGCCTGTCGTCGGCGCTGCGGCAGAGTAAAGCTGCCCAGGGGTCCGATGCCTCCTCGGGAGACGAAGAGGAAGGCCGTCGTGTGCCCGGTGCGTCAAATTGTAAGCAAATTCCCCATGATTAATAAATTCGTTAGCGCATCGGCTATATCACCTCCTAGTCAACAGCATTCCCACCTCCATGACGCGATCGGCACCTGGGTTCCCTTTCCCCAATACCGTGTCATCCTCTTCACACCAACGAGGCCAGCAGCGAGCGATGGCCCACTCCCAGGCGAGTTTTCGAAGACCGCCTATGGAGGGATCGGTGAGTTACCGTTGTCGGAGGACGTGGGGCTTGCGTTGCTTAACTGTGTCTCGATAGCTTCGGCAAGGTACACAGACCCTCATTCAGGCTCTTCAAGCCATCCCCTGGGAGCAAGATGATGACGATGTTACTACCCCTCCTGCGGAAGTTGGCGATATCATCAGCGATGACGAACCAAGTGAGTCTTTGGCTCTGTTCGGATGTGCTGGACGAGCCCTCGCCGCGATACTAGTGCTTACTTTCATCTGTCTCCAATGATTGAAAGATTTCCTTATTTCATCCTCAATTCACACAATTCACCGGTCCCGTGATACGACTGGCGCTACAACTTTCACTCGTTCTAGGCAGGCCTATTCCCCCGAAGACTACTATGCGAACCATCCGAGCGAAGATGAGGAGTACGGAGAGGAGGAAGATTTTGACGAGTCAATGCCCCATGCTTCTCCGAAGGCTAAGGCCAGAATGATGCCTCCCTCTACTCCCCTAGATGTCGCATCGGCTCTCTCTGCGAGGGAGCACACTAGCTCTCCGCGGGTAAAGTTTGCACGCGCAACGAGTGTGGCCACTGTTCGGCTAAGAAGGCGCGCGCAGCTCGCCACGAAACTTAGGGAGGTATTTGACATTCCAGATATCACAGAAGTAGTCGCTGGTGTGTTAATGATGAGCCAATCGCACTGCATACCAACTACATCTAACCTTTTTTCCGCTAGAACTTCCATGTTGGCTATTGCGTTCAGTTCGTAAGTCAAGTCATTGGGAGATTCTCGCTTTCCCCTGACTTGCTGGCAGTCCTTCAAGGATATCTATATCTCACAAATTCGCACCTGTGTTTTTTTGCTCATATGCCTGCCCGAGAGGTAAGTAACGATGAAATATCCCATTTGTGAGGGCTTAGTTATTGTTGCGACAGGATCAAGTTCTGAAGTCGGGCACTCTGAGTAAAAGGGCTTCCCACCTCAAGCGGTGGACCAAGCATTGGTTTGTCCTGAAGAATGATGTGTTGTCTTGGTATCACTCATCCACGGCGAGTTACCACCCTCTTCTTGCCTCCTTTTACTGACGACACAATGTTCCCAGGACCCCTATTTCCCTCACGGCAACATAGATTTGCGGTATGCTATTTCCTGTGAGGCCGTGGACAACAAGGTCTTCAAGCTGCGAACGAACCAGAAATCCATCACTTTATACTCGGATTCAGAGGTGAGTCGTGATGAATGGGTGAAGGCCATCAGAAAGGTATGATAGAGCATATCCTTACGTCATATTGTGAGCTGTGCTCATCTAGACCATGGTAGATTATTTTCAAAGCTCAAAACATGGGCGAAAGTAAGTCAAACAGCTAGTACTTATCACCACCGCCTCATTTGATGGAACATCTCGGTGGCTACAGGTGTCAAGATTGCTATACCCTACTCAATGATCATCGACATCGATCGTTCTAATGCCATGGATTTCAGCGAAACCATTGAGGTGAAGGTCATGGACCGCGACGAACACTTCGCCATGGATTCGTACTTCTTCGCCTACTTCCAGAACATTTCTGAGGCTCTCGAGCAGATCGGGGACGTCGTCAGCTCGCATCGTGTTTCCGATAATTCGGCAGCGGAAGCTGTTAGTGATACTACCGTACACCGCACGCCGTCCCGTGGTTCTCAGCTGCACGCAGCTCGTTCGAGTGCAGCCAACGAGTCCCAAGTTATCTCGAATCCACCTAGCAGTGCTGGTGGTTTCAAGCTTACTTCACTCTTACGTCCGTTCTCTGAAGCTCCTAGCTTGGTCCGTCAGACGAGTGGGCCTGCTGACGTGTCAGAATCCACCGGTGACTACACCCATGTCCTTCACGCCTCCTCGGAACCAGCTACGACTTCCTTGAGCTCACAAGGCACCCGTTCTTTGGCACTATCTCCTCCTTTAAGTGACTCAGCATCCCCCAGCTCCTCAGATGGTGAGGTGAGATCGAGTGTACTTACTGCCAGTGGTCATACATACCCTCCGGGAACACATCCTCTTCACCCCACTACTGAAGTGACCGTTTTGGAACGCCAGCCTGGCTCCCAACGAGGTTCTTGGACTGGTGTTGTCCCAAGCTGGTTTAGATCCCCCTCACTCCGTCTCTTCGCCTTATCGAATGCTCCTTCAGTGAGCCCGAAAGCCGGCATCGACGAAGTTAAGGAAGTGCTTGATCAGCCTACAGTACGGCCCTCTGATAGCGATGAGGGCCATTCATCCTCAGTGGAAGCGGGGAATCAGCTTGGATTCTCCATCTTGGATGCACCCGATTACGAAGTGGCCGATGCATCAGTTGTCGAGAAGTTCCGTAAGCAATTCGCTTTGGACGAGAAAGAGACACTGGTCGGATGTGAGTTGTATTAACCGCTGAATGGAAGCAGGGGAAAATCTGACTACGTTTCAGATATCCCTGGCTCATTATTCCGGGTCCTACCGGTCTCTGGGAGACTGTACGTCTCAACGAATTACTTCTGCTTTCGATCCTCCCAGCCGTTGACGAAGACAAGGGTGTGTATAATCCGTGTTAACGCTCAGATTGACTACTAAGGTTGATACAGATGATGATCCCTATCCGAGATATTTTGTCCACAGAAAAGCAGAAGGCGTTCCGGTTCGGCCATCATGGAATGATCGTCATCATTAAAGGACATGAAGAGCTCTTCTTTGAGTTCAACAATGCTGATCGTCGAAACTCCTGCGTCGACTTATTGGAACGACAGATGAATGAGATCCGACAACGACAACTTTCTGGCGAAGTCCCCCAACTCAGCCAGGGCAAACGGGAAGCCCTTATTCTGGGGGAACTTGATGACGCTAGCATCGAGACCGAGCCTAGACCACCGCCTGAAACGGAGTCACTGCCTGCAGTGATGTTTACATCGACTTCTTCAACGTTCCTGAGTTTCAAGCCAACGAAGAAGCTTCGCTTTACTTGCTTAACCATCGGTTCTCGAGGGGATGTCCAACCTTATATTGCTTTGTGTAAGGGATTGAAAGCGGATGGCCACCAAGTTCGTATCGCCACCCATATAGAATACAAAGATTGGATAGAGGGGGTAGGTTCCACTCGTACTCTCTGCTTAATCAGTGACTCATAGCGTTTGTAGCATGGTATAGACTATGGACATGTGGGGGGCGATCCCGCCGAACTAATGCGGATTTGCGTAGAAAATGGAATGTTTACTTTTTCATTCATGAAGGAAACTATGCACAAGGCAAGTTTCTTCCATCCTTTTATCCGGTCCACCAATCAATATAAAATAGTTTCGTGGATGGCTCGATGATTTATTGAAAACATCTTGGGAAGCCTGCCAGAACTCGGATGTCTTAATCGAGAGTCCGAGTGCTATGGGTGGACTGCATATTGCTGAAGCACTTCGGATTCCTTACTTCCGGGCTTTCACAATGCCATGGACAAGGACAAGGGCGTATCCGCATTCTTTTGCCGTACCAGATAGAAAGGTGAGCGTGATACCTGGTTTGACCTTATAATGCAGTGACATAGCGTTGCCGTTAGATGGGTGGTGGATACAATTACATGGTGGGCTACCCTTTTCTAGAAGCGATACCAGACTCATAGATCGGATTCCCAGACTTATGTCATGTTCGACCAAGTGTTCTGGCGTGCTACTGCTGGTCAGATCAACCGATGGCGAAGAAATATGCTTGGCCTTGACAGTACAAATTTGGACAAGATGGAGCAACACAAGGTCCCTTTCTTGTACAACTTTAGCCCCACGGTCGTTCCACCTCCGCTCGACTGGTATGAATGGATACGAGTTACTGGTACATTACACCTTATCCTCTGATTATGCTATCTCCTAATCTAGAGTTCACAGGATATTGGTTCCTTGACGATGCTGATGATTCAACCAAAAAGAAATGGACGCCTCCAGAGGACCTTCTATCTTTCATCGATGGTGCTCACGCCAATGGCAAGAAGGTCGTTTACATTGGGTTTGGCAGCATCGTTGTCTCGGATCCCGAGGCTATGACTCGCTGTGTTATTGATGCGATTGTTCAGAGTGGGATATGGGCGATTCTATCGAAAGGCTGGTCAGACCGTCTATCCACCAAGAAAGGGCCCCAGCCCGAAGGCGATAATGCAGAGCTACCTACGCCATCATTGCCTCCGCAAATATATTCGCTCACCTCAGTGCCTCATGATTGGCTATTCCCTCGCATAGATGCAGCTTGTAAGTGTCTTGAGTCAAATCCACCCTCGCGAGGCCTTCATGGGCGATGAAATCCATTAGGTCATCACGGCGGCGCAGGAACCACAGGAGCTAGTCTTCGAGGTAGGACGTGAAAGCCAATTCTTTCATTTACCCTGTTGACAGGACTTCGCAGCTGGTATTCCTACTATTATCAAACCCTTCTTCGGCGATCAGTTCTTCTGGGCAGACCGTATGGAAGCCCTTGGGATCGGATCTAGTGTTCGGAAATTAACAGTCGAGAACCTCACTGAAGCATTGAAGGCTGCCACAACCGACCAGAAGCAGATCGATAGAGCGAAGTTGGTTGGCGAGGCAATTCGAGCTGTGAGCATTGTTATGACTAGTTAATACCTAGGTAATTCATTACCTCTGCAGGAGAAGGGAGTTGCCAACGCAATTGAAGTCCTCTATCGGGATCTGGAGTACGCTCGGAGCCTCATCAAGCGGCCCCCACAAGATATCCCCCGCATCTCAGAATCGGATCATTCCACTCCTTCTCGCGTACCTGATATTACATCGTCCAATACTTCAAACGCCACTAGCGAGTTTGCCCGAGGGACGAGTGACGATTGGAGCGTTATCTCCGGTGAAGACAACGGAACTTTGCGACCGTCCTCATCCAACCGGATGAGTGCGGAGGCAGCGCCGACGTTGAGCAAACGATACAGTCGTGCTGGTGCCACCCTATCTGCTCTTGGTGAGGCTTTCTCATTGAGCAGAAGCAACTCACGGAAGGAGGCACCAGCCTAGCACTAAATCTTACCAACTTCGCTTGTTTATGTTCCTCGACCATTTTTTCCTTTCTCATGATCATGAGACCAAGCATCTTCACATTGTATCCCCCAAACCTCTGGAATTTGGTGTACGGAGTCAATTAACTATGTATCGGTCCTTAAGGTCCTTAAAATCCTTGATTACAAATGTGGAAAAAACTACGATGGTTCGACAAAATGTCCCGAAACAGTCGACATAGAATAATCCGAACAGTCACACCTCAAGATCGCAAGAAGAAATTACAGTAGAACCCATATTCCTGCCATTATAGAACAGCAAGTTAGTGAGCTTAGCCCGACCCAGCCTTCGGACACTGTCAGGCGTTTTGCGGTGCTCGATTTGTGCGTCGAGCTGCTAGTTGATGATGAGCCGGTGGCGCTGGACTGAGATAGTGAGACAGAGGTGGGAGTGAATGTGGATGCCGGAGTTGCAATGAGGCAAGATTCAGCGGCTTTCTCAGCTGCCGTACGAGAGGGGGGAGCGCTTGAATTGATTGTTGCATTACCGCTGAAGTTGCACTAGGGGGAAGATGAGTATCAATGCTAAGTAGAATTCTAGACTCCTTGATTGAGACTGACACTGGCAGGATCCCGATTATTCGCTTCGTAGAAGGAAGACATGACATATGACAGTTTGATGGCTGAAAAGCGCACATTTAATCATCTAAGGTGCTTGTAAGTAACAGAAAGGACTCACTAGGATCACACTCCGCCAAACTTCCATAAGTCCCGGTCTGGCCATTGCTTGCAATCGTGTTGCATGACCCACCAAGCCTGCCCAACTGGGAACACCCATAGTTCAACAAGGGACCAATAAGGTAAGTATAATTAGTTGTTTCAGGGGTGAACAAGCAGCTGAACGTCGTCTCAAGACAGTCACACATGTTGGTGTTCGGCGTCGGGGGAAGCTGGGTGCTCGCAAGGAAGGAGGACGTCTCCACGGGGCATTGTGGATAGTTGGAAGCATTAGAATTGGATTTCTGAGGGCTATTCGTGAAATTGACGAGAGCGTATTGTGATTTGAGCCGATTGAAATCATCACTGACGACAACGTTCGTCCCATTCGAGCTGATATTGACCATCCCATAGCCGCCGTAAGCCGGGAAATACGAGACTGTGAAAGTGAGAGGGGTAAGTCAAGCACACCTCCACCAAAACCATATTACGTACAGGCGACACCACCAGACCAGACGTCTGTCATCTGAGGGCCGAACAGAGCCTGTGTCTCGGTCCACAATCTAGGGCCACCATAAACACAACTGCAAAACATGAAACTTAACCCAATGTAGTCTGAATAGGGATCTGGCATACCCATATTCAGAGAAGTAGGCCGGAACATTGTAGCTCTGGAACGCATCTTCCGTCCCAGAATATGCAGACTGGAAGCTGGAATTGCCACACCACTCGCTAGGTGCAAAGAAGCAACCAATTAGTCGCCAAAATAACACAAATTATAGAATCACCGACTAGTTATTTAGTCCATAGATATCGATGCTAGTACCCTCGCTTCCGCACGACAGGTACTCGGCAAATGGTAGTCGCCAACTGTCTGACGCATCTACCGATGCATACCCAACAAGCTGTGGCAAATTTCTCGATCTGAGATAAGCTAAGAATCTTATCAGTCGTACTCGTATCGAGGATATCATCGATGAACAATACCTTTAATGTCCCGAGCGGCAGCTTTAACGAACGGCCCAACCACTGTCGTCGTATTCGAGTTTGCCACTTCGTTTCCCACATTGTACGCAAGGACGTTATCATACTTTGAGAAAGCCTCGATGGTCTGGATGTAGAGGCCCAACAAGTTTGTACTCCATGAGGGGCTATCTCGATCCAGGGAGCCGTTAACTGGGAGTGACAAGTCAATACTACAGTACGTCGTTCAACTATGACGCCGATACAAGAAACACGACAACCCCCACATTGCATATATTCCTGCATTGCTGAACACAGACATGCACGCGTCATGACTAAGTGACGAATTAACTGAATAGACGCGGATAGCATTGACGCCTAGTTGCTGCAGATAAGGAAGGTCTCGTTGACAGCCCCGTGGGTCTGCTAACGGATCAACAAAGTCACTTGGCTCAGGAAAAGCCGTTCTGCAGGTAGAGCAGGTCACCACTAGAGCTCATCAGGCGAAGAGACAGCATACGGGTTATTGCTAGTAATGTCGCCCTGTTCCTGGTAAGATATCCCCTAACATAGAAGTAGTCGGTAAGAATCGCTAGTGCTTCCTACTCATGAACTCTCACCTTGATAAAGAATCGATTGCTATCGTTGGCGCCATACAAGTGACGCCCGACACGGGTAATACTTTGTAACCCAAGGCATGAGCTAGCGAGCAAGAGACTAGCGACTAACACAGCCCGGCCCAACACCATCCGTTTCTTAAAAATGAAGGTAAGGAATGTGCAGGAGTGGGAGGGCGGTGTGGCACCAACAGGGTACAGCGTTCTGTTGATGGCTATTTGTGGCGGAGGCTATTTTTGGACCGAAATCAGAATTTTTAGACTCCTCTGACTGTGAGAGTGGCGGGCAAACGAGCAGGGTAAGCTACATAACTAAATGATAAACATGACGTGACAAATCGGGTATGAAGACAAAAGTAAAGAGTGATGTTGTGACGACACATGCAACAGTAGTAAACCCCTTCCATGTTGAATGTTTCAGGGCCCAACAGTGATGGCAACCACGCGACCATAATTCAGCATCAACAAGTTGATTTCCTCAATATTCCCCTCAGTGCCAACTATGGGTGTAGTTGGAGTCATCGAGGGTGCAGTGGACATTGATGTGGTTGTCAGAGTGGCGTACGACTTTGTTGTTGTGGTATGCGAACTGGAAGTGGTGTGAGAGGCCGTTTACGATGTGGTGTGACTACTAGTGGTAGTGTAGGCCATCGGTGTCGTTGTCGTAGTCTTGTCGCCGGGTCCTTCACTGTCGAAGTACCAATCCACCTCCAAGACACCTGTACCGAGATCCGAGAAGAACTCAAAAAGGCCAGGACTCATATCCAAACCGTAGGGCGGGCAACCTTCGCACTGAAATTGAACAAGAGTTGTATTAGCATCGAGAGGAAAGGAAGAGTTTGCGAGGGTTGATAACACCTACCAAATCCATAACAGCAGCATGCGCGGTCTTCCCATTGTTCGTGATAGTAATACCGTCGTGGCAGTATTTGCCAGGTTGAGGGCCAAAGAGGCCAGGACTAATAGCGACAATGAAGTCGCTCGGTTTGGTTACGACCCCACATGCCGTCAGTCCTTCATATACATCCAAAATGAGCCGTACATAGACCTCAGTCAGAAATAACTTACCAGCGTCATACCAAGTGGCCCTGACGTTTGTGTGAACATCTCGCTTAGCTAGATCGCCCCGAGGATGAAGCATAACATCGTGGTGATGACGATTGGCCAGAAAATTGTAAAGGGGGCTTGCAAAAACGGCCGAGAAAGCTGTCGCGAAGGGGAGAAGAAGTGCCAAGAACATTAATTCTAAATACTGTTATCACGCCAAATGATCGTAAGACAAGGAGAAAAGGAAAGGAGTGTTTTCAGCTCAGGGATTGTGCTTATAGAAGGAATGGAGGGGGCGTGTAGGGGGCAACGGAGACGGTGTAGAAGAATGTTGGATGAGAGGGAGATGTCTGGTTATGTCAGCAAAACGTCACTAATTAACAATACAGTATTTTCCGACTTGCCGATTTCGAGCCGCAACGAGAAACAGAAATTTAAAATCTAGGGGCATCTACAGCTTTTCGTCATTTGGTTATCGGATCAAGTACTTCCAGGAATGCGGAAAATGCAGCAAAGCTTTTATGACAATCACGGGGAAATCGAGCAAGTATCATTCAAGAAACCATCATCGAAAAGAAAGAAAAGGAAGAAAGCGAGGGGAGAAAGACAGCATAAACACTGCGCCACGTCTCGATGCGAACCAACTTTTCTTGTCTCGGACGTTTTCTCATCGCATACCAGAGGTAGCCTTCTGCAACGCGCGCTTGATACCGAGCTGCGCCTTCTTGAATTCGTCACTCGTCGAGTCCTCGATCTCAAGCTTCTCCATGGCCTTCGCCAGCTCAGCCTCGACCTGGGCCTTGGCTGAGCGTTTGATCTTCGACCCGAGTTCAGGACCCGAGATCGTACTCTCGACCTGGTGGATATAGGCCTCCAGATCGGTCTTGGCCTGATGACGTGAAGTAAAGTCCCTGTCGGCCTGTTTAAATTGCTCAGCGTCCTTGATCATCTGGTCAATCTCCGTGGCAGTGAGACGTCCAACAGAGTTCGTAATGCCTGGAATAAAAGGAATAAAAGTCAGACAACGCATTCATGCCCAAGGGAATGGTGTTATTTACTGATGGAAGCCTTACGGCCAGAAGCACGGTCCATAGCGGAGACCTTAAGAAGGCCATTGGCATCGACTTCGAAGGTAGTCTGGAGCTCAGCTTGGCCGCGAGGCATCGGCGGAATTCCATTCAGCTCGAATTCACCCAAAAGGCGGTTGTCCTTGCACTGTGTACGCTCTCCCTCATATACAGGGAAGGTGACGGTCGTTTGGTTGTCCTCGACGGTAGTGAAAACACGAGTCTTGTTCGTGGGGATGGGGGTATTACGAGGAACGACAACTCCAAATACGTCACCCTGCATGGCCACACCCAAGGAGAGAGGTGCGACATCTAGCAGGAGGAGATCCTGGGTCTTATCACTGGTCTGTCCGGTGAGGATAGCAGCTTGGACAGCAGCGCCATATGCGACGGCCTCATCGGGGTTGATGGACTTGTTAAGCTGACGGCCACCAAAGAACTCGCTGACCAAGGCTTGAATCTTCGGGATACGGGTCGATCCACCAACGAGGACGATATCATTAACCTAAGTAACGTAATGTCAAACCGTTAGAACTGAATCAGAGACAAGAAACCAACCTTTTCACGTGTCATTTTTGTATCCTTGAGCACTTTCTCGACGGGTTCCAATGTTGATTTGAAAGCGGCGGCATTGATCTCCTCGAAACGAGCACGAGTGATCGTTGCCGAGAAGTCCTCACCCTGATACAGGGAGTCCACTTCGACAGTAGTCTGAGCGACGCTCGAAAGAGTGCGCTTGGCACGCTCGCAAGCGCTCTGCAGACGTCTTATGGCACGAGGATCCTCAGAAATATCCTTCTTGGCCTTGCGCCTAAACTCGGCCTTGAAGTGCTCCAGAAGAGCGTTGTCAAAGTCTTCGCCACCGAGATGGGTATCACCAGCAGTAGCCTTGACGGCGAACACACCACCAGTCATGTTCAAAAGCGATACATCGAAAGTGCCTCCACCCAAATCAAAGATAAGGACATTTCTTTCCTCCTTGCTCTGCTGGTCCAGGCCGTAAGCAATGGCAGCGGCTGTCGGCTCATTAATAATCCGGAGAACATCCAAACCGGCAATACGACCAGCATCTTCGGTGGCCAGTCGTTGCGAGTCATTGAAATAAGCTGGGACACTGCAAATCAGGGTCAACGCGTGGCCTCATATCTCCGGGATGAGAGTGCACAAACGTTACAACAGCCTTCTTAACCGTCTTGCCAAGCTTAGCTTCCGAGATCTCTTTCATCTTTCCCAGAACCATGGCGGAGATTTCTTGAGGACTGAAAGTCTTCTCCTCACTCAGGTAGTCAACCTTTATGAAAGGTGACCCGTCCCTATCAATGACATTGAATGGCCAATGCAACATGTCCTATCCCAAATTGAGTCACAGGATCAACTTGGAGCCACTTCGAGAATTTTCACTGCACCTTCTTAACATCAGGATCGCTGATGAGTAATTCAATTGTGTCAATAAAAGAAGATACTATACAGACCAAATATCAGGCTTACTTGTAACGACGTCCGATAAGTCGCTTAGCATCGAAGACAGTATTCCTGGGGTTCATTGCTGCCTGGTTTTTGGCAGCATCACCGATCAAACGCTCCTCACCAGAGAAAGCAACATATGAAGGAGTGGTCCGATTACCCTCTAACGAAAAAAACAGCATCAGCCGCGTATCATTATTGGAATGGTCTTATACTTACGATCGTTGGCGATAATTTCAACACGATCATTCTGCATCACACCGACACAACTAATGAAGTCGAGTCAATCTCCTGACAAAAGGCAAACAGGATAGGCCTTACGAATATGTGGTGCCTGGGTGAATAATGGTGGGAGATGATGATTAGGTTGATTTCATGAACAGGAAATTTTGCTGCCATACCCAGATCTAGTGAATATTAATGTAAATATGATAAAAACAGTCATGATTCACTGATACCCACCAATCCCAACTGCCCCTTCGAAGACGTCTTCCTCGGCCATGATTTACAGATGTAGGAGGGGGGAGGGAATTAGGATGCGGAAGGTTTTGCGATAAAAAAAAAGTTCCAGATCCGAGAATTTTTGAGTCACGTGTGCCCTTGTGGCCTTTACAGTATGCGACCAGTAGCGAAACCCACGACCGCGCTGCTCAGTCCCCCGAGTACGTGTATAAGTTGGACATTGTTCTTTTTAAAGTTTTGAATCCAACAATTATTGGGATAGAATGCCTTTTCTACCCCATCCGACGTGTTCAAGGGTTCGTCCGACGTTCTACAGACACTGTCAAGCCTTCACAGGGTATGTTGCCATCCCCAGAGCTTTCACATGCCAATGGAAGGAAAGTGGATCCTTCTACGAAACGAATCATGGATTACAGAAGACGACAAGATTTGCTTCGTGCGTAAACTCTCATCGTGAGGCTAGATGCTCTCAATTCGCGTGCAATCGATTATAGAGCAGCGTTTCGGTTCTCTTGGATCAACCCAGGCTCGGGATAACTCATGGCAGCCTCACCATAACCTTCACCGTCCGCAATCCCCCAAAGACCTCTCGATGTCAGCACTAGTAGCCGCTGGTGCTCACCTCGGCCACACCCGCGCTCTTACAAGCCCATCCTTCCTCCCATACTCCTACGGATATCGCTCCGGTGTTACCATAATAAATCTAGATTATACCCTTCCTCTCCTACGTCGTGCCGCCAATGTTGTACGAGCTGTGGCCGAAGCGGACGGTATTGTCCTTTTCGTGGGTACATCAGAAGTTCTACGTCCCACCGTCCAGAAAGCTGCTTCGCGGATGGGCCGAAATGGCTACTACCTACATACTCGTTGGCTTCCCGGCTTGCTCACGAACCCATTTAAAATATTTGGAGAGAAGACGGCACGAACGACTCAGGTCAAGCCAGACTTGGTTATTTTCCTTAATCCCTTGCAAAACACCAAGGCTTTGCGAGAATGTGCAATCGTCAGAGTACCCACCATCGCGATTATTGACTCGAATGCCGATCCGAGGCTAGTCCTTTATCCCATTCCAGCAAATGATGAGAGTGTTCGGACCGCCGAACTGATTGCGGGGACATTAAGCCTCGCTGGCAAAGAAGGCATAGAAGCAAGGTCGAGGAAGGAAAGAGAGGCAGTCGAGACAGAAGCAACAAGAGAAATGACCATGAAAATGATCGCAAGCTAACATTAGAGTGTAGTGCACTTGAATGTTAAAATTCATGGAGCGGTCTCGAACCCTGGTCACATAGTAATTACCCTGCAGTGCTCGCTTGGCTTCGTTTGATCTGCACAGTCGCTGGTGTAATGTTGCGATGATCTTCTTCCTCGATTACCACGAGTACTAACAGGGGTAAAACTTGGTCGATGGTTCCTCTTCAGCGTCGTACACGTGTAATGGCCACCCCATGGCCGCTGGTACAATATGAAGAGGCACCACTAAGTATTGTCAACAAGGAGCTCGGGGGCTACTGTGATGTTCAGAGGTTGCTGCCTCTCCTAGTTCCGAAGTTGTTGACCGCCACATTACCACAATATACGGCATAAGTGCACCCATGTCTTCGAGCAGTTGGAGCCAATTTCTTCTGCTGACCACCGGGACAATTAATTGCTCTGCGTTGATGAATCTATTTAATAATCTGTTCCCGCGTTCACAGTACCGCGCTGATGATGAATTTGTCTATAGGATATCGTCGGGGGGTCTCATCCAGGGTTTACAACATTGTATGGGCTTGCGACGATCTTCTAATCCTTCTGGCCACGGGTGTGCACCTACATATCAGTCACAATGAAAATCTCCATCGCTCCTCTCGTTCTGCCTTTCTTGCTGGCCGTGCACGTTGGCAGCGTTTACCCTGGATCCGAGTTCGCTGCTACACCTAAGCCGCTTTTAATCCAAAGTGGGGCCTCGGTCCCGCTCGTATTGGGACAGACGTCTCCTTTCCAGATTTCCAATTCAGATTGCTCATGATTACGACTACTGGTCGAATGCCGGGGTCAGTACCGCACCAGTCTGGCCAAGTAACCCTTGTGACGGGCCCAAGTTAGGGTGCCCCGTTGCTAACGCCAAGGTATTTTGTTGAAGTCGTTGTATCTACTATCCACTCAGACCACCTCAACCACTTGCGCCTCAGCCACCAACTTAGATTCACCGGCCACTCTTTGTTCGGACGGTCGGGTGTTTCACCTTTATTAAATTGCCACGTCACTTCCCTATATATATTCCTGTACATACCTCAGACGATGCCTTAGCAAACAGGATATCGCACCTACCAAGAGTGATGTGATATTCTACATATTTAACTCCATACAAGCACTGGCTGGAAAAAAGTAGTCTTCTCACTTCATCCTACCAGCTGCACCTCTGGCGCCTGTCATAGTACGTAGATTGCGTTGTTGCTTTGTTCCTAAAGTGAGTGCAGGCATGCTGTCCTCGCGCACTAAGTACTACCGAGGAATGGGCTCGTGCTACATTCACCTGTATCGGGGCCCGTGTGGGATCCGCTTTCAACAACAACCAACGATCGGACGTTAGAGGGCAATCGACTCGTGAATATCTCCACCGAGAGATAGACATCGCTAATCGACAAACTCGTATAATCAAGCGTAGATACAAGGACCGCATCTCCTGACCCCTTGGGGGAGGCACCCGCAACCATGCGCGCGAGTGTCACCTCACATAATATTATCGACTCGGTGGCTCTCTAAACGCAAACTTCGCAAGGCCCTGCTTCACCACCTTGCATCCTCTCTATCTCAAAACGTGAGTGTCTAGGCTCCAGTATTTTTCTTAACCATGCACGCTCTCCACGTTTCCCTGTGGCTTTCATGGACACATGTGCATGGGGGTCTCTTAGGTGCCACCCTTGTAAGCGCCAGCCCAGCCCCATAATGTCCCCGAGCGTTGTAGTTGTTGTACGATTTTGTGGCTGCTGAATGATGGGTCCATGTGAGCAAAAGCAGCCACGCCTCCGGCAAAGTGAATAGCACCGGGAATTCTCTCGATCGGTCAGAACAGAGATGCAACCCCTGGGGGCAGGATATTGGCGAGCGAGGTAAGTGTCACTTGGGAGGAATGGTAATGTCGGGCAATAAAGCTGGATACTGAGAGATGATGTTTGAATGGGTAAGAATCATCCGTTCAGTGCCGTAGAATCGCTCTCCGTGGTCCTGAATCGTCCTACCAAGCTATTAGTAGATGGAATGGACATGACCTATGCTAGACTTACCATCCATTGCTGCATAGAGGACAACGCTCCCGACTAGTTACGAAGTCAGGAAAAGATGGATGGTAAATTTGGATACCCATGGCATATTCCAGAGCCGGCGGCACTTCGGTGCATTCTGAAATACCTGCCTCCTGGTTATCACTTGATTGCTGAGATAACAGATCGATAAACAATCTCTATCCGAAACGTGGATAGTCAACAACTCGCACCTTCACGGATTCTAATACGGCACGGATGGTAGATATGACTGCTTTTGGACCACATATCGGAAGTCCATCAACAGCCTGTTGATGGAATTCCGATATGTGCGCATTCTCCGCGACGTTGATAACCGAAGGAAGTGCGTCAGAGCACTGTATTACCATTGGCCTGTCACGTGTTATGGAGGCTGCAGGTTAGGCTAATTTGTTTGGTCACTGGTCACTGCGGTGGGCGGGTTAGCTCTCAGATAAGGGGTTCAATTGTGTTATATATACTTAAATCTGGTCACATGTATTCTCAGGTTATGGGGTCACAGGTCGCAACGACGTAACCTGTCGCATCCACCAGTAATATTATCCTCAAATTATCCTGCCTCACGTATAACCTGGCAGGTTAAGAGTTGGAGCAAAACCTTTGTCACACTTGAAATTTCCAGGCCAATGGTCGTGTGCATACAGTAGGTTGAGGTAGGACTCTAGTAGGAGGCTTTCTGCTACCGGGAGGGGTGGCACTGGTGAGCGTCCGAGTCGCTCTGTCTTGAACGAGAAGTCTGATGATCCTATTCAGAATAATTTATGCATGAAATGATCTTCCCGATGTGGACGTGAACGCTTACAAACTCTTTGCCTAGGCAGCCAAGCTAGGATTGTCATTGATCTGAGCAGTATAGGGATGCCGTGGTTCGGTTCTGGGGCAATTTTTTGCGAACCAGAACCGGAACCGTTCTAAAAAATGACCTTAACCTCAACCGAACCGAACCGGATTTTGGTTCTGGTGCGGTTTGGTTCAGGTTCGAACTTTTTTTTTTTGTGAAGCTCGCATGTAATACGATAATGTTGGGATGATGACGGATTAGATTGAACAAAACAAAACAAAAGACAAGGCAGGTTGTATTTACGAATCTCAAACCCGCCCCCAATTCAGGAAGCAGTCCCACCAATGACGACGTTCATCCGTGTCTGTTGGCAAAATTCCAACCCACCGCAACGCCACTGCGTCACAGACCGAGTGTCACAATGCTTGGGTTTCTTTCCGCGTTGCCGTAATCCGCGACTCGACGAACCCCGAAACGACTTATTTTTATTTATTTCTCACATCCTTATAAATCCCCATGAGCCAGATTTGAAACGCTACGTGCTTTTTGTGAAGCCGGCACTGCTGGTGCAGCCATCCTCGACGTCCTCCAAGGTATGCAGGTTATTCGAGCGCACAATCTTCCGCACGGTGTTCCTAATGGCCAGAACACTCCTGACATCGATCACGCTTACCCGACGATCCCATCAACTCGGACTGAGAGCGCAGAGAGAATTAAAGTGATCAAAGAACTCAATGTCTTTGGGATCCCCGCATCGTTGATGTCCATTGAATATGGCTACCATGACATCAGGGCAGGTTCTTAGATTGCATATCCATATCTCAATACTGGGGACTAATGATTGTTCAACTGTATATCTGACCATTTAAGGAATGGAAGGAAGCCACTACAACTTCGGTTGGAATCGCGGTTCGCTGAATCCAAGCAAAGTACTGAACCGGAACCGAACCGAACCAGGATCTGAACCACGGCATCCCTAGTTGTTATAGTGGGTCACAAAGGCGAATCACATCGACAAAAGGCCGAGAATCAATAAGTCCTAATACTATGCCCCAACGCGGGCGAATCATACTTCATGCATTGTACTATAATGTGTTTCTTCGGCATCATTCGAGTTCATAAAGTTGACACTGAACTCCCCTCTACTCCACTAGATAACTACAAAGCAGCTACAGAGATCCAGCTTGAGCGTTCTACTAGGTATCAAGTCTCATCCTTGGGAGAGTGATCGATAAAGAGATCTTGAAACTTGATGGGAGTAGAACATTCGTAGGTTGATTATCCATCTGATTCCATCAAGTCAAAGCTCAAAGGGAACAGAGACCAGTTGCAAGTAAACCTCATCCACCCAGCTCAGAGATCTCGGAGAATGATATTATCCCAGGCCCTAGGTACGTTCTGTAGTAAATATGCTCAGTCTTGTATGAATAGAATCAAGACTGAGGGAAAAGGGTGAAAGCGCCTCCCTTTTACTTTATGTACAATCCACGTAAACGTTAATATCTAAGAGAGATATAACGCAGTCCAAAACGGAACACACTTGTCAATCAACATGCACGGCGATACAGCCGAGTTGTTGTCCGCTAATGAGACACACTACGCTGATATCTCCAACACGTTCTCTGTCAGCTGTCGTTCAATTCGGTTGGGTGGCAGGCTCTTTAGTGCCTAGTTTTTTTTTTTTTTTTTTTTTCCGTCAAATTTATGTTCATCATGTTTCTTGTATCAATAATCGCACGCAGATGAAGGGAGGTAGCATGCAGGAGCGGGGGACTTCGGTGTTCCGGCGGGGAGGGACAAATGAAATCCATCCAAGTTGGACAGGTGCAAATCCAATGTCAGCCAAATTAAAGACGGATCGGAAGCGCAAGGCGACGGAAATTTAGGAAAGAGTAAAGTATACTGAACTTTTAAGTTAGTACCCCCGTTCAGATCGCCTGACATTATCACCACCTCGCGGTCAGGGATATTAGGGGATATTATACTGTTTCCCCGTGCTGTCTTGTTTTCGGCCACGTCGGGTTTGCCATGGCACCTCTTGTATATGTCGGTGACGCTCTACACCTAAGGTACGACACCTATGGATAATTCGTCCCCAGCAAAAGGCACATTGTGCCATGAACGGATCAGAACGATCAAGCGGTTGACGTGATAAGGCGTAAATACCTTAATCCGATTCTCGCTCGATTCACGCTAGCTCAGTCTCAAGAGTCTGACATCCCATTATCACAAGCAGCCAACCTGAATGTTCAGACACCCTTTGCCCAACCTTGATCTTGTATATGTACACCTGTATCCACCTGTCAATCGTCCACGCTTTGCACGGGTAACAGGCCGGACCGTGCTCTAATAGACATTATGCAAATTTAAGTTACATGACATCTAATGGACCAATCCAGGTGCATCTACCTCGCCCTGGCGTCGACCTGGCTCAAACTGAATCAACAAAAACTAACCTTCCGCTTCCTCAACAGCTCGTACATTAGCCGATAACTTGTTAATCGTTTCCATATACTCATCTTCTTCCACACTATCAAAAACGATACCTCCTCCCGCTTGGAAATAGACAACACCATCCTTGAAGACCATGGTACGAATAGCGATACACACGTCCATCTCGTCATTTGCAAAGTCGAATCTACCAACGGCACCGGCATATACCCCTCTTCTCTCTTTTTCAAGTTCGGCTATAAGCTCGATAGCTTTAATCTTGGGGGCACCGGAGACAGTCCCAGCAGGGAAAATAGATCGGAAAGCATCAAACCTAGTTAGTGATGCAAAACAAGAAAAGCGTTATGAGACAAGAGGACATTTAGGCAATATAGAAAAAATGTACCGAGTTTTTCCTTCGCGGAGTTGCCCAGTTACCTGGCTCGTAAGATGAATGACATGACTGAATTTCTCAACTTCCATGAGACTGTCCACTTTGACCGTAGCCGGTTGACACACTCGGTTGACATCATTTCTTGCAAGATCGACTAACATGATGTGTTCTGCGCGATCCTTCTCTGATGCGAGAAGTTCCTGGCCGAGTCTTATATCCTCTGATACTCTCGTGAGCATATATGAAAATTTGACACATTAGTGTGGTATGTTCAGCTTAACATACCTTGGGCATTCTTCCCTCGCTTTACCGTTCCTGCGATCGCATGATTATAGACTTTATTCCTCTCCACCTTGCATAGTGTCTCGGGGCTAGCACCGACGATTTGGAATCCTCCAAGATCGACATAGAACATGTAAGGGCTTGGGTTCACTTGGCGTAAACGTCGATACGCATTAAATGGATGTAAAGAAGTGGGTTTAGCCAAACGCTGAGAAGGAACAGCTTGAATAATATCGCCTTTGACAATATGTTCTTTCAACTTGGTTACAAACCCTTCGTATCCTTCTTTCCCGACATTGGATATAGGTTTGGAGCGTTGGGAAGGCGGAGGCAAAAGTGGCTGATCGATAAAAGGCGATGGACCACTAGCCGAAAGAATTTTGGCAATGCGTCGGGCTTTTTGAACAGCACTGGCATAAATGAATGGTATGTCTGGAGGAGGTCCTACTGAAATACTAGGTGCGAAAACGTGGGAGACGATCTTAATGTTCTGAAAGATATGATCAAAGATGACGATGGTGTCGCAAAGCATGAAGGCTGCTTCGGGGATTTTGAGCGGGTCCTCTAGAGGCCTCTCTGTCTTCGGTTCAAAGTACTGAATGCAATCATAGGATACGAATCCAATAGCACCACCTATGTCACCATAGGTAGACTCAGTCAAAAGAAAAGAAAAGAAGAAGGGGGAGGGGAAAACTCATGTCCTTACCGGTGAACGTCGGAATTTCCGGAATCTTGACATACTGGTATATCTTAAGCTCCTTCTCCAGTATCTTCATGGGATCTCCTTCATAGTCTAATCCTGGACCTGTTTTTATGACCTTGAAAGGATCTGCAGTTGGAAGGTCAAAGCGCGGCTTAGCGTAAAGCACTAGTCCTACCAGCTCCCAAAAAGCTATATCTTCCAATATTCTCACCGCCAATCACACTCTCGAGTAGAAAGCTATAAGTTGAATTGTGTGATATGCGTAGGTAGGCCATAGATGGTGTGATGAGGTCGGCGGGTATTCGGACGAAAACGGGGACATAGTTTCCCTTCTTCTCTTGTATGAGCTTTGTGACCTCATCTAGAGATGGAAAAGAGGGCACATTCTGCCGAATAGCGCGTGAGCCGTCAATGCTCAGATGGTGACTGAGACGCTAGACGCACCGAAGTATCCATGATTAAGGAGGTGAGGTTCTGGACTTTGAATAAACTGGTTTATCCTTAAGGCCATCAAATGGCCGCACTCGGGGCGACGGACCGAAACTGGCAGGTTATTCCCCCGATAACAAGATCGCGGTGGACGTGCTCGACCGTCTTGCCGCTGGTGCTATGCTCAGGTCAACAGCCTTGTTCGCGCAGCACGTTGACAATGATGGCTGTGTATATATTCTTCCGCGTCGAATTTCCGAATTGGGAAGATGACTCTGGTGATATGTGTGCTGCACGCGTGTCTGATATGGATATACTGTCTATAGCCTGATCCCATTACTCTCCACACCCCGACGACTGGATCCCACCGATGTCTGACTGGAATGGATAATCTGATATCCCATCAGGGTCCCAATGCCAATCGATAGATACAGTCACTCGGCCAACTCCGCTCAGGACAGAAGATCAAGATACAACCTTGTTGAAGAACAGGTGCAAAGGAATATATGAGAAGGAAATGAAAAGTTACATGGAAAGGAACATATAGCCCGAAATACGACTGACTAAATAGACAAACGCGATGTGCCAAATGCGGGCTAACGCACATATGCACAGTATGATGAGAAAGGAAAGGAAAACCAGCCTTAAATTTTGGGTGTGTGCCCAAAAACCATTGATTTGTTCTGTGTGGTTATGATAAGGTCGAGTCAGAGCTCACGAGTGGGCGCTCAAGGTTTGTTATGTTACTGTATTTGTTGACATCGAGAATCGCGTTGTTTACTGCTGGTTTCGAAATCTGCATCCGTATGGAAGGTACCTTAGAATATATAAATGGCCACAAGAATCGCTCACCCCCAAATCTGACTTGCACCCCGCTGAACAACCACAACTACACTCCGAACTCTTATATCCCATACTTTCCACAAAAGGAGCGAACGGGGATATCCAGGGCCTCTATCAAGAAGTAAACGGCTTGAACTCAACATCCTCTATATCTTGTCTCACCCCCTCGGTTCCGTTAGATTCCTCGAGATCAAGTACAAGATGGACGTTACTGCCCACGTTATCTCTTCCTTGAACAGAGCGATCAAGACGGGGACTGATAAGAACGTGTTCTCATTGCCCAAAGGTACGCTATCGTACTGTGAAGTCGATGCTCCCTCGCACACCCTGTTTTTCAGGCCCCTCTGGGAAGGTCAAACTCGCACCCAAAATTCCTGGCGATATTTCCGCTAAAGAGGCACACTATTTCGATTGTGATTTGAATACGCTGGGTTCTGACACTGTCCTTTCAGAATGCCAATCCCACCCCTAGGACTACTACGACCAAGAAGGCCGCTGGAGTGAAGGCGAAGACTAAGAAACCTCTTGCACCTAGCGGCTCTTCCTCAAAGGTCACCAAAGCCAAGTCTGTAGGTACCAAGAAGGTGTGTAACCGCTGAGGACGTGTTCGTCGGCAATGGTTCATGGGTCGGTGTAGGTTACTGCTCCCAAGGCAGCCGCGAAGACGGCTGCACCTAAGGTGAAGGCGAAGAAGGCTACCACTACCAAACCCACTACAACGAAATCAACCGCTGCAAAGGCTGCTGCGAAACCCACGGCTGCGAAAAAGTCTACTCCTAAGGCTGCTACTAAGGCGAAAAAGCAACCTTCCAGCAAGGTCTCGCCTAAAAAGGTTTGTCCATCACTCTGGCCGCTTTTGAAGGAAATCCGTCTCAGTGCATTGTCCTAGCTGGCAACTGGCACGAAACCTGTTTCAAAGACTAAGCCTACTTCAAGGGCCTCGGCAGCGACGAAGTCGCCCAAAACTAAGCAGGCACCAGCTCCCAGGAAATCAAATGCTTCCACCTCCAAGAAGTCATCGCCCCGGAAGGACGCTTAAGTTATCGCTCCTCGATTATTTTACTTCTGTCCTATTGGCTTGATAATACTCGTATGGTCTTGTATGCTATGAATCGGCCTCGGCGATCCCTCCGTCCTTAGACGCTCTCTCCTTCCCTTATGCCCCTTTCTTGTTCCAATCGTGTTTGTGTTGATTTGTGTGTACCATACGCTGTCGCTTTCTCTTCTATCTTTATTATGATCTCATTCGCGGGTGCCATTGAGAGCGTGCGCGCAATCTGCATCTGGTTCTTGTGTGCTTGTTGCATTGTACTGCTGCCATGTTAGCACTGGAGCGCATCGTCGATTGGGGTATTGCATGAACATTTTTTTGTACAACTGTGCCATATATACAGAGCTTGACTCTGTAGGGTTATAAGAATGTGCCCGGTAACGTGGGGTGTGTCAAGGAGCCCCGAGGATGCTGGGTGGTTAGTAATGATGCTCATCAGAATACATCCTCTTGCTTTAATATTGCAAAGTCGATGTGATGGCATCCATAACCCTCACAGCATCTGGGATGAAGAACTTCTCATAAGCGAGCGGTGAAGCAGGTACGCTAAGGAATCACGAACCCCAGCCGGGGGTCAAAGTCAAATAAATAGGAGACATTGCATAAATTGTTAGGCGACTTACTCCCACCCGCAAACCCTCTGAACTGGGGCTTCTAATTTAAGAAAGCATTGTTCGGCTATGACAGATGCGATTTCAGATCCAACGCCCCCTATCTGACCAGCTTCATGGACGATTAACAGTCTTCCAGTTTTGTTCACGCTTTGAACGATCGTATCTCTATCCCAAGGCAAAAGCGTTCTAAGATCTATCAGTTCAATCTTAGCTTTTCGGATATCCTCTGGAATATGTTTCTCGAGGCTTGGAGGAGGGGATGATATTAGGGATAGAGCGATTTCGATTGTATAAAGAGGGGATCCCCATGAGACGATGGTTAAATCTTGTCCCGGCTGTAAGATTTCTGCGGAAGAGAGTGGGAGGGTATATGAAGAGACGGGGACATGTTCGGTTGCTGCACGGTATAGAACTTTGGGTTCAAAGAATATGACTGGATTGGGATCACGGATGGAAGCTAGTAGTAAACCTTTGGCTTGTATTGGGCTTCTTGGTACGACAATCTAGATGATGGTGAAAGTATAAAAATAGAAACAACGCAGGGGGGGATTTAGGGTTAACATGGCTTACTTTCACTCCAGCAGCTCCCATGAAGAACCCCTCAGGAGATTGTGAATGGTATAACGCTCCATGACCAACGGCCATACTTTGACACCAAAAAAAGTGAGGAAGCCGCTGAAACGAATGAGCCAATCTAGGTACTTACAATGGTGATCGGATCGTGAGTGAGCCAGGTGCAAAGTTCCCGCCTGAACGATATCTCATCTTGGCAGCCTCATTAACTATCTACTTTTAGCAAGGATCAGAGGCATAAATATGTAACTAGGAGAAAAATGACTTGCTTGGTCAAAAGCGGGATAGATGTAATCCGCAAATTGTATCTCGGCGATGGCTGTGTGGCCCATTACTGCTAGTCCAATACCGAATCCAGCGATACCCTGCTCAGTGACCGGGGTGTTGAAAACGCGATCTCTTCCTTTAAAGTGAATGAGTTAGTGTTAGAAACTTTGTGTGTCACTATATGAGAGGTATACCAAACTCCTCTGCTAACCCCATGGTACAACGAAAGACACCTCCAAATGCTACATCTTCACCAAAGACAACAGCAGTGTCATCCTCCGCTAGAGCAATACTGAAAAATGGAACTATATTAGATAACCTCCCACTGCTTTGCTTGGAATAAATCCCGTGAACCTCATAGCGTCACGAAGGGCTTGATACATATTCATATTCAGAGTATCTCGTGTTGAGTCTTCCTCAGCCCACCTAATTGAGGGAGTCTTAAGAGCGAGTTTTGGTTCGTTTCTCATGAAACGCGAAGTGGCAACGCTGGGTAAGCCGGCATCCGAGTTGGAAGTGGAGGACATTCGGCGCACAATCGAGTATTGAGGCCGTAAGAGAGCCGCACGATGCAATATACGCTTGTAAACAGGGATCTTGAGTGATCTGGACGACTCTTTACAACCTTGACCCAGTGAGGGGAGCATTGTGAGATGGGAAAGTTAACGAATAACGATCTGGGAAGCTAGCATGCCTCGGGAAGCTCCGTCGTGGGAATTAACTCACGAAAGACGCACGATCTGTGCGAAAGCAAACAAAACAGATTATTTTTTTGGGCATTTTTGTCACCCAGATTCATGGCCAATTTTCCGATCGGAACACAATTCTGAATAGAGCTTCATGGTTTTGCCGCGATCGGGGGAACTGACTATCAGTTAAGGAATTCAGTGATGATCATGGCCCCAGCTGGTGTCCACTTAAAATGAAAAGGCTGGCGCTACTTTATCAGTGATAGCCGCTGGCTCTCTATCGCTCCCATTCGTTTGTTGCATTTGGCAATAACATTGGTCTGATTTCTAATACTGTGCGCCGTGGCCAGTCGGGTCCGCCCCATCCATCCGCTGGTACTCTCTGCGTAAGCGGACCCATGGAGCCCGGGTTGTGGTTACAAGTGCAGTGCCAGTGACTCACGACCTTGTGTCAGGGAAACATAAAGCTCCATCTGATTTCGCATCCATCTACATTGGCTTTCTATCGGACCTCAGGCTTTGAACCACTGGTATGTTCCACATGGACATTGAGGCTCTTCAGCCCACCGCTATGTCCTATCAGTGTCAGTGCATGCCCCCATTGCTTCTCATGGCTAGGGTCTTATTATTCGACCTTAGATGCTGCACTCCGATTCCTCGCTGTCTGAGTGTTCCTACAAACCAGTCCTAACAGTTTCAACTTATCCTCTTCCCAGATCCCCATCGCCTGGTATCTGTCGCTTCATTACTTTTATCAAGCCATTCTAGCCTCTGGTGAAAATTCGTCAACGTCGCATTTCAACACTGGTGATTC
>WNFI01025846.1_pt2 | contig 26715 bp, 27 predicted proteins | sample 5400471 | NCBI WGS metagenome assembly WNFI01 (sample SAMN13153348, study PRJNA577476) | soil metagenome | isolation source: 100 cm saprolite on Douglas fir-dominated hillslope | place: USA:California | collected 2013-09-17 | reverse complement strand
TGCGAGAGAAATCGGTTGTTTCATCACTTTTGGATAGCTCCAAATAGATGAGGTAAGATGTCTCGCCATTTTATGAACGAGAGATTTGGTTCAAAAATCACCTCGACGCGCTTCTCAAGCCAATCGTTGGCAAGTTATCTGGGAAAAACGCGCCACAAATCAAGTTAAATAACAGCCGTTGCCGGAATATGTATAATTTTATTTTATATTCCGGTCGAAAAAGTGCACTCTTTTATTTTTAACTTGACGAATAGATGGGTCTTAAAAAATTTGGCTTCGATAACTGTGCTTTGGAGGCGTTATTTTCAACCACATGAATTTCTTTTGAGCACGAAAGAGGGGAGAGGGGTTTGCATATTTGTTGATTATCACAACCGGACTTAATTTTGAGGTGCGGCGGGCGGCTTCGGATGATAGTTTACTGCGTCCCGAAAGAATTGTTGTGTTTTCCCTGCGTGTGGATAGGGATTATCCCTGGCGAGTGACATTGTTGATGCATCATCTTTTCCAACCTTTCTGGCATCTGCGATTGCTGCAACATAGTCAAAGTTATCCAGTACCAGTGTCCGTATTGCATCCTCTGGTACATAGCTTGGAAAACTGTGCAGTTCAAGAGTAAAGTACGCGTCAACAATGTCCCGCATGGTCTGTGCGTCGCCTGTTTCGGTGAGCCGCGAAAACTCGTTTTCAAGGTCAATGATGGTGACTCCTAAATCCCCCTGGTTGCTTGCGCTTCGTATTTTTTCAAGGATACTGCGTTGGTCTGGTTGCTCGCCTCGTTCTTGCATACAACAGGAATTTTATCTATCTATTCGCATGCCTGTCAACGGGATTTTTGCTCTGCAATAAATCTCATTAACGACCTGTTGTGTATATCTGGTTTAACTTTGGATAATGCTGAATTACTTAAAGCATGAGATAGAGGTTTAGTTGTGGACGATCACGTTTCCGTGACTACATATTTTATACCAGAAAAGACGCCATGCCAATAACGAAAAAGAATATCCAATCGTCCTGCAAATACAGTAAGTAGTGAATGAATGACTAGATAGGCAGGCATGATGAAAACGATAAAAAGCATAAAACGTCTTTTATCTGCATTTTTTTTCATAAAAATGATCTTATTTCTTCCGATCCGAAATGCTCGTTCTGAAGAAGTGATGCCTATCCAGTCAATAAACGGGTGCACAAACGTGGACTTCTTTGCTTCATGCCATGCCTTTGCATTCGAATAGCAATATAATGCATATCCCGCCTCTCTGGCCCTCAACGAAAAATCCGAATCTTCATACGGGATAAAATATTCTTCATCATACTCTCCAATTTTCTCAAAAACCTCTCGTTTCACCATCCAGATACATCCGCACATTGGAACTTCGCGCAGTCCTTCATATTGTCCATGATCTACTTCCCCTGCGCCCCATGCTTTAAGTCTTCCCGTACGGGTACTAATATCATGTCCTGCGCCCTGAAGAAGTTTAGGGTTTTCTTTATCGTATATGAGTGGCTGGACAATACCTGCTTTTTTTTGTTTTTCAAAGACTTTCACGAGTTCTGCGATCATTTTTTTATCAGCAACCGCATCATCATCTGAAAACAATATATAATCCCCCTTTGACTCACGCATTCCCTGATTTCTTCCCTCTGCTGCCCCGGTATTTACTGAATTAGTAATAATTTTGATTCCGGGATATTTCTTGCTTAACCAAGTCTTAATAGGAACATCGGAAGCATTATCAACGAGAATTAATTGAATCGGCTGATATGTCGATAACATATATGATTCAATACAGTCAACAAGAGCTTTTTTTCTATTTCTGGTTACGATGACAACTGAAACAAGTTTATTTTTCAACTCTCTACATCTTTCACAGCAAGCACTCCCGCTGCCAAAGAAGGAACATAATACAGGAGCGGATTAAGAAGAAAAGCAACTGATGTAATCAAAAACTCCAGGTATCTATTATTCGTTCGTGCAATTCCCTCTTCAGACCATAATTGCTTCAATCCGATCCCATGAACGGTAAAACCCCGTTTAGTAAAATCTTCTATCGTCCAGCCTGATTTGTGATGCTGATGCGGATTGCCTTTGATAAAAACTTCCGGCTGTTGCAAGAAGCCGTTAGGCGTCCCGAAAAATATTCTCTTTTTTGCCAGCTTTTCGGATAATTCCAATAACTCCTCGCCGTCTTTGCGCGTGACATGCTCAATAACTTGCGAGCAAAAAACTAAATCATACTTTTTCTTTTCTTTTACCAATTGTTTGACAACTGTTACCAAATCTCCTTCAATGAGTTTTTCATACATCCCTGTTTGTTTTGCTTGTTGCAAACTCTTGGTATAAATATCAACTCCTGTCACTTCCCAGTTTTTGTCTCCAATAATCCTCATTATTTCACCGTCGCCGCAGCCAAGATCAATAACAGTTCTTGGATTCCCTGCAATTTTCCGTAATATCCACATGTAAGCGAAAGGGACATTAATAAGAATGTGAGAAAATTTCATAGAAAATTATACTTTAGGAAGGGGAATATAGAGATATAAATTTAACGAATAAAAATATCCGGCAATCGTTCCCCCAAGTAACTCAAAGAATTTTGAAATTTGCCTGTAACAAATAGATTATACAAAATAGTAGGCTAATAACAAAGGGGCACATGAGATTTAATGTACTTTGCCAAGTAACCCAGCCACTTCGTCATAATTCTTTGCCAGAGGCAAGGAATTGATGGCAATCGTGCTGCTCTTCAGCCAGATTTGTTCGGCTATGAGCCTCTTTCATCACGTTCTCACAGATGTGTTGCGAAGGGAGTGGCACTCATGTTCTCACCGCTTCTCACGCGGCATGAAACTGGTAGTGAGAATTCATCGCCACATAACCTTGCCGCGTTGCCATAGAAAGATGGCTGCAAGAACCGATTTTACAAGCAAATACGGTCTGCCTTATTCTTCACCTCGCGGAAAAATCTTTTGGCAGCGTCTTAGCGGCAAACTGCACTTTCGGCAAAGAATTATGGCGAGGGTCAGTTTTAAGCTCTGCCAGTCACGCTCAAAAAGTGGCAAGGTTATCTGACAATACCGGAATCTAATGCTGGCAAAGCACACATATTGAAAGACAAAAAGACGAACGATTATTAGATCTCGTTAATAAGGTTGCAGCAAAAAGAATTTTTATGGGAACCCCACAAAGCTTTATGATACAGCCGGAAGAGTTTCTAGGAAATAATCCGCACCAGCATCATAAATCAGGATGGTCACTAGATGATTTCCGTTCACGCGGATATACGGTTCGAGGTGTTGGCTTTATGCCCGTATGGCACGAACACGGATGGGCGAGAACGGAAAATAAGCCTGTCAGATATGCAGTAACTGCTCTTGCATTTATCCTTTCTCCAATTGTGTATTTTTTTCCACGCATTGGAGCGGGAATACTAGCAGTAAAAGATATTAACGCATAATTATTGTAAGCGGCTTGGTGGTCGATTAGAATTGATATGTTAATTGGAATGCAACAGCTTTGGAACCCGATGCAGTCCAGCTACCGAAAGCTATGCTGGAGTATAAGTTGAGAGTAGTGCTGCTGCCATTCGTAGTATAATCTCCTGGATTCAGTAGGTAAGCCCCATTGTCAAATGCCACAATTGGTCCCATCTCGCCGGCGCTAGATGCTGCAACAGGCAGGGTGACTGTAAAAGAAGTCGAATTACTTACTCCTCCGGAGGTGTTGGATGTAAGTACTACAGTGCAAGCCTTGCCGATAACTTGGAACCTAGCTGCAAGTGTGCCGGGGCTGGTTGAGAATCCACCAAAGGTTGGCGTGTAATTGAACCAAGTTGGATATCCTTGTGGATTGGCCTCATAAGAATAAAAGGTGTTGGTGATCGCTGAGTTAGCAAGAGAATAATCAAAGTTTGCAATGAGCGTCACAGTTGTATCCGTTGAATATGAGGAGCTTGCTACAACGCCATAGAAAGTTATTGAGTTATTTGTAGCTTTTATCCGTGTGCCTGGTGTATATACCGATGTCTTATTAACACCACTGATGGTAAAGCTGTTGGCTGAGGCATACGTCCACGTTTCATTTGCAGTATTCCAACCGGCTTGGAGATCAGTCGAAAGTTTGCTGTAGGTGACAGCATTATCTGCTATTTTAGCTGTTGAAACGCCGGAGTCAGCAAGAGATAGTGTTGCGTCTCCTCCCGTCGCTCCTCCGGTTAATCCGGTTCCTGCAATAACAGAAGTAATACTCCCTATATCCCATGTCACTTGTGCCTGAGTGCCGCATGAAGAAAGAGGTGATGATCCCAATGCAAAGTTAAATAAGTTACCTAATATACCGGAAGTGGTTCGAATGCATCCCGTTGCCTGGTTTGCAGTACTCGCATGGGCATACATCGGAAAATTGAACGCGACAACTGTGAGGAGAACTATTGAAGCTAATAAGGACAGAGATCGTTTAGGAAGAAGCTTAGTCACGGTTATATGATCTATATTGAAGAGTTTTTCTGCGGTTGTCAATATGCTGAAATTAATACAATCTATATCATTTAAAAATCAGAGATCATTTAGGCTTCAAATAATGGGCAAGTATCCACATGAGTCACCCGGACGGATGTGAATAACTGGCGGTTATACCAACCAGCGGACGAAAAGTTACATATATGTTTCTCAATTATACAAATCTTCCAGTTCTTTGACTCCGCCAAAGGCAATGCGGTCTATGATCTGATCTTCAAGCCCGAGCATTAGAGCAGGCGTTATCATATACTCTCCGTATTTGTCATTAATGCGATCTGCTGCATCATACACGCTTCGCTGCCGTTGCAATTCAGGGTTAAATAATTCTTCCTGGGTGCATGTGGTAGGGGAGAGATTGTAGCAGGAGACCGCAAGCTTGGCTATGGTTTTTCTCTGCGGCTGCATGTTAAACACCAGCAGCACTTTTTTGAAGAGTTCGGCGGTGGTGTACATCTCACGCTGCATGGTTTGCCCTTTATGCCAGTATGTCCAGTCAGAATAAATACAGGCAACATGGATGCCGGATGCATGGTTGCCGGAGTGCCGTAAGCGCCGTCCCATTTTCTCAGTCAGCTTCATCAAAAGCGGTGCCAATTCCTGTGGGTCTTTAGTGTGGTGTTGCAAGGCGTAGGACTGGCCGAAACTTTTGCGTGAGAAGTCAACCGCGTCAATCTCCCAACCCCGGAGCCGCAGGTACCAGTAGTAGCCGTTGATGCTCTGGAAGACCTGTTTTTTAAGAAGCTGAAGCGGCGCATCAAGGAATGCAAGCGGGGTAAAGATGCCTGCGGCATTGAGCCGCGCCTGGTAGCGGGTGTTAATGCCACACAGGTCAAGAAGCTCAAGGTGTGCATAAATTGTTCTCAGGTTTTCATGGGTGAGAACGTCCAGGCCGTCGGGTTTATGGAGACTGGCAGCCAGTTTTGCCAGGAAGCGGTTGGTAGCGATGCCAATGTTACAGGAGATCCATTCGCCGATTTCCCGGCGCATCCGCTTTTTGATTTCCCGTGCGATTGCAACCAGGCTCCTGTTGAACAGGACATAGGTTTCTGAAAAATCAATAATTGCCTCGTCAATTGATTTGGGCGTGACGGCTGGGGAATAGTCTTTAAAGATGCGTGAGAATTGCAGATGAACTTGTCGGTATTTGGGCGGATCGGGCGTTTTGACAATCACCGCAGGATACAGAAGTTTTGCGTCCCGCACTGTCATGCCGGTTTTGATCCCGTAGCGTTTGGCTTCAATTGAGGGTGAGACAACGCAGCCGTTAGGAGAATTGTAGGCGGCAACAACAATAGGCTTGCCGCGAAGCAGGGGATTAGCCTGCTGCTCAACTGTTGCGAAGCAGGAGTTTAAATCAACGTGCATGATCCGGGGGTCGTTCCGGTTAAGCTGCAAGTCCATCTGATATTTCCTCCAAAGTCCATGACAGGGTTTCGGTATCAAGATTGAGGCGGAAAAACATGCTGCCCGTTGCAACGGAGAAGATGTGATGGAGGACCCGGCCAACACGCACGGTATGATGGAAGCCAAGCTTGGTGATGGTGTAGACCCGTCCGTGCCATTTCAGCCGCCAGGGGAGAGCCGTGCGTTTATCCCGGTTATAGACAGTCACCACGCTGATGTTTTCATTGATTGTCTCGGTCATAGAAGCTATCGAATAAGCGTTCGATAAACGAATACTAACTCTACTGGTATCAGTTGTCAAGAAATTTATACGAATACACCCTGACTGTTACGCTTTTCTTACCGTTTTCTGCTACAATTGCTCCCATGTGTGGCGCATACGGGTTCTCAATTAAAGATGCCAGAGAAGTCTATAACCGGTTCGATATCGTGAATACCCTTGATGATTTTACGCCCCGCTTTAATGTCCGGCCGGGACAAATGAACCCGGTGGTCGTAAGCCGCAGCCCCAACCAAATTATGCGAATGTTTTGGGGGTTAATCCCGCATTTTGCGCCGGATGAGAACTATAAATATAAGACGATCAACGCGAAAGCTGAGACGGTGGCACAACTTCCCTCGTTCCGGCAACCGCTACGAAACAAACGCTGTCTTGTCCCAGCAACCGGCTTTTACGAGCCGGATAAAGTCAATAAAGCTAGTCCTCCGTTTAACTGGCATTATTTTCAGCTTAAAGATCAGCCCTTGTTTGCCTTCGCGGGACTGTACGATATCTGGAAGGATAAGCAAACAGGCAAGGAGATTTATAGCTATACCATAATAACTACAACACCGAATGAGGTTGTCGGGAAGTACCATGAGCGCATGCCGGTGATTTTGAAAAAAGAAGATGAAGCAACATGGCTCAATCCCGATGTAACTGAACCGGAACATTTGCTGCCCTTGTTAAAACAATATCCAGCTCAGGACATGGAAGAGTGGCGAGTAGGGGACGAGGCCAGAAATCCCCGGAATGATTATCCCGAGCTTATAAAGCCAGTCGGGAACTAACTTCGGAACTTGACCTTTCCGGTGTAGTGAGCAAGAACTGTCTGTTGCTTTGCTCTGCTTTTGACCTAGTTGCTGCGGTTGGACTCTATAACATCCAATATTTCCTCCAGTGCTTTCTTCGTTTCCTGATATGCCCGTACCATTTTGTCACTATGATTACCTTCTTTCAAACGTTTATTCACGAGCTTAAGTACCTCATGTGCATCTGCAATATATTCTTCTAATGCTTTCCCATTGAGATTTGCTATATTCCGCGCCATTTCCTCAGCTTGCTTCATACAGTTGGGACAGTATAACAAATAGGTTGACCGTCAGCAAATAAGCGGGTCGCACTGATTTCATTCTCATGAGAAGATAGGGAAGCAAGCAAGCCGCGTCGCACAAGAATATTTTTACGATGTGGAACCAATTTGCACAGAAGCACCAATACTTGGCAAGGGTAAGAGAAAAAAATTAGACTGGAACATCATGTTCTTGAGCTTGCACACCCACGGTGACTGTCTTAATACGTTTTGGTATATCAAGGGTCAGTACGAAGTCTTCATTAAAAAAGTCCTTCAGGAGAGTGGGTCTTGGATGTTGTAAAAGATATGCACTTGGTATCCCAGCTAGCACTTGGGGAAACTGGGTGCTCGGATCACTAATTTCCTGGATTACAATTGGTAAATGAGTAACACCCATTGATCGAAGAGCGTGTACACGATGATGCCCATTACCAAGAATAATGCGTTTACCCACGTGATAGGCGTTAATCGACGCTACTCCATAACCGACAAAGGTGATGATAGCTGCTGCCGGTTGTCCCCCTTGTGCGTATTTAAGATCGTCTGGAGTTAGATGTTTCATTCTGCTCCCTAAATTGCGTAGGTCAGTATTTGGCGAGCTAAACACATGGACGGGGTTAGGGAATAGCTCTAAATGCTGTATAGGAGCTATTGGGCGGTTGGGAGATACACACATATCCAGCAGTTCAGCAAAAGAGGGAGGTTGAGAAACAGCTTCGCGTAACTCTCTGACATAATCAAGATTTACTATCCGTTGCGGGAAGATTAGCTTGTCAGCCTCAACAAGCTGAAAGCTCATAGGGAAGCTCGAGAATGTTTGTTCAAACAAAGGATCTTTTGCGAATTCGCTCAATTGAGCTTGGTACTCATCGGGGATCGGCTTCACCCCTATTGTCTCGGCAAGTCCTGCTTCGCTCTGTAGAACTCTTAACACCTGCGGTTGAATAGTTTGCCAGTTTTTCAAAATCTCGGGTAGCCGTTTATTCTCGTCCTCGTGAGCTTGTGTCCGGATGTAGTTTTGTATTTCACCCGGAGACGAAAAAGCATATAAAAAGTGCTGTTTGAAGACGTTTGTTGAAACGGCGATGTTGGGTAATGGGTTTTCCTCTATATCCATGTTGTCCACCCTTCCGATACTATTCTTTCTGTTTGGAGCACCTGTTCGTGCTTCTTTATGTTTCAACGTATCTCTTGCCATATCGTAACTTTATTGCAGGACTTATTGCATCCACCTAAATCCTAGCTCTGTCTGCTCGGCATCAGCCTAGGGAAAATGTTTATCTTACATCTGAAAAGCTTTTCGGCTAATATTTCTCGTACTCTTCCTGTTTTATGTAGACAACTCTTGTGGTTATTTCTGATTGGTCTTCCCGTAGCAACGGAGAATTTTCGTACTCAATGAATTAATTAGTCGAGGTCACACGCTTTACGAATACGATCAGCAACAGCTTCTAGGGTAGTATCTTCGTATTTTTTTCCTTCAATTGGCCAGATTCTGCCAAAGTTATCCCGTTGCCACCGAGGGACAATATGGAGGTGTAGGTGGAAGACGGTCTGTTCCGCTGCCTTACCCGAGGACGTTATAAGATTCATCCCCTCGGGTTTCAGTGCTATTTCAATTGCGCGTCCTACCCGAATCACTGCGGACATGAGATCTGACCCCAAAGGAGGCTCTACTTTCCAAAGGTCGGTTACGTGTTTCCGTGGAATGACAAGTGTATGCCCAGGGGTGGCGGGTTCTTTCGGAAAAAATGCGATCCAACTATCTGCTTCACATACAATCTCCACTGAGCGATCCTCGCCTCGCGCGATAGCGCAAAAATCACAATCTTCCATATTAACGTCAAATTTTGACATCACTTGCCCGCTGCCTTTGCAGCCACTTCAATCCAATCACCCATATTGTTATATCCGTCATCCTTGTTCCACAAGTAGATGTAGCCTTTAAGTATTATACCGCATCTCTCAGAAGTATTTCCGTCTAAGTCCTTGATTTTACTCACATCTATACCTAACAAGCCATGCCCAAGCTCCCCTGTTAAATATAATATTAAAATGTACATGGTTATAAAATAAAATTCGCCATAATAGATCTTGGTAGGCAGACCGGGGAGGAGGTGAAATACCAAGATCTTATGTTAACCATGTATAAACAAATTACTGTCCAAACACTGCATAAGCAAGGGAAAAACAAAACCGAGATTGCAATGCTCCTCGGTTGCCACCGCCACAAACCCTCAGTCCTTGATCCGTACAAACAGCAAATTGCAGATTGGCACAAAGGAGACATCAGCAGGCTGCGTATTTATGAAAAATTGCAGGAAGAATACAAATTGCATGTCAGCTACATCAATGTCTGTAAATATATGCAAAAACATTTCCCCAAACCCGTTGAAGCATTCGGCGTCCAGCAAACAAATCCCGGCGAGGAAGCGGAACTTGATTTCGGCTACCTGGGGATGCTGCCGGGGCCATCGGGAAAACCCGTGAAGACGTACGGGTTGGCAGTTGTGCTTGCGTATTCCCGCCTTGATTTTTACGCCATTACCTATGACCAGAAACTGGAAACGCTTTGTAAAGAGCTTGAGAATGCGTTCCGGTATTTCGGCGGGGTACCGCTGCGGCTCAAGGTTGACAATATGAAAACGGCAATCCTCAAGAACCAGCATTATGAACTTGATTTCAATCAGGATTTTCTGGAACTTGCCAACCACTACGGTACAATAATTGTTCCCTGTGAGCCATACAGCCCGGAGCAGAAAGGTAAGGTGGAGTCAGGCATCAAGTATTTAGAGATGAATTTTGTCGGAGGACGCACTTTTGCAGACGCTTCTGACTTGAAAAACAAGCTCCGGGACTGGATGGACAACTACGCAAACAAACGCATACACGGCACGACGAAAAAGGTTCCGCGTGAGGTATTCCAAGCGGAGGAACAAATGAAGCTGCAATCCTTGCCGGATACCCCTTTTTCCTTTTTCAACCGGAGTGTCCGGAAAGTTGCCCGCAACTGCCATATCCACTTTGAGAACAATTACTACTCCGTTCCGTTTCAGTATGTGGGGAAAGAGGTAACCGTCAGGTGGAATGAGGCAGTTGTCAGAATTATCTGCCGGAGTGAGCAGGTAGCGCTGCATACCAGAAGCACAAGCAAAGGAGAGTACGTGACCGTTCGATCCCATCTGCCCGAGCACAAGGTGTATTCCGAAACAGAACGGCAGGCAAAGTGCGAGGCACAAATGCAGGAGATCGGTGAAGACGCCCATGAGTATTTTTGTATGCTTCTGAAAATCAAACCGGGGTATTGGTCTCAAACCGTCCGGGGCGTCCTGGGTTTGTGCAAGCAATACGGAAATGAAGCGGTCAATCTGAGCTTGAAACGGGTGGTGTATTACCAAGCGGTTGATGTTACAACGATCAGGCACATTCTTGAGCAGAAGCTGTATCTGCTGGAACCGGAGCCAATCCTGCCGAAGCTGGTTGAGGAAAAGCCACTCATGTCCAGAGACTTAACGTACTACGCAGTCATCTATGACGCAAATTCTCTACCAATCCCAGCTTGAAGGACAGCTCAAAAGTTTCAGGCTTTCCGGTATGGCAAAAACCATTGCCACCCGGATGAAACAGGCGGAATCGGGAAACCTCAGTTATACTGAGTTTTTAGGCTTGCTTCTGGAAGATGAGGCAAACACGCGTGCTGAAAACAAACGGCTCAGGATGTTCAAGGGTGCAAAACTCCCTTTTGAGAAAGGACTGGAAGACTTTGACTTTACCTTCCAGCCGTCACTCAACAAACGGGAGATCATCGAGTTGGGAACATGCCAATTCCTGGAGGCAAAGAAGAACGTTCTGTTTATTGGCCAGACCGGCACCGGTAAAACCCATCTGTCCGTTGCCATTGCCCTTTCTGCGTTGGAACAGGGAAAGACCGTGCTGTTTACAACAGTGTGGGATATGATCAACAGACTACAACAGAGCAGGGCTGATCTGTCGTACCACAAAAAGATACAAGCGTATCTCAAGCCGGACTTGCTGATTTTGGATGAGTTAGGATACCGGAGCATGGCGGAGAAGACGGTTGAGGATTTCTATGAAATTATCTCCAAACGCTACGAGAAAGGCTCCCTGATCGTAACCACCAACCGGGAACTGGAAAGCTGGGACAAAGTATTTATTGACAAAACATTAACCTCAGCGATTATTGATAGGTTCCTGCACCACGCCCGGATCATCGAAATCAAGGGTGAAAGTTATCGGAACAGACATCGGGATTAACTACGCTCCATCCTCGCATTTTTGCTTTTTCGTTGCACGTTTGCTAAACTCAGCTTGCTTGTATGACAGAACAGCAACCGATTGACCTAAGACCAAAATGGCTCATTGTTGCCCAAGCAGAAGGAGCTCAACCAGGCACAGTGGAAGTTGACGGAAAACAATACCCATACACCATCGTAAAGACTGGATTAGCACCAGGGCTTCCTTATGCCGTAGGCTACCCAACTGAAACAGCACTCATGGTTTCAGAAGATGTACCCGAAGAAGATAGAGCCCCTATCATGAGCCATGAAGTACGGGAGAAAACCCGTTCGCTGAACTACCGGAAGAAGAGCGATGTCAAGCGTCTTTACAAGCAGAACTTGACGACGTGCGATCAAGAACTCCAGATCGATATGACGTTTATGTAGCAGGAAGAAGAACATTTTTCGATGCTTTAGTTACCTTTTACGAACAACCTACCCAAGTGACTGCGGTAACACCTCAATTCCGACAAGGTATACAATCATCAAGAGAGTATCTTCATCGACTTGCTTCAAAACCCCCAGGAGCACCTAAACCACAAACAGGAAGTTAATTCTTCCTCTCCCCTCTTTGCTAGCGTAACAGGTCGTTATCAACACAATGCAGAGTATATAAAACTCCTCTTGCAACCAAATAGACGGAGTGAAATAATATGCCTGCACTATGCCAGAAGGAGGAGAAAGACCACAACCGCCGGGGGAGGAAGTAAAACAGTTAGCGCGAAAGAAATTGGAACAGGCAGCAAGAGGCTTCGCTACCCACAGTTTTATGACCCCTAAACTGTCTCCTCATACCCCCCCGGATGATTTTTCAAAAAGGGTTGAGGAAGTAAAAACAGCATATAGTCAAGTTGAACAAGCAGCGGATGAACTTGGTGAAATCCCGCCTCATCTGAAAAAAGCCGAACGAGTCAAATGGATACATGAACACTACATTAAACCAGTCATAAAAGAGCTCGACGAAGAACGGAAAAGAATCTAGACCGCAATTTGCACTCAGCAGCCCACCAGCCGCCTTTTCCTATACAACTTTCCACTTCGAGCACATCGTAAAAAAAAAGGGGCGGTCTTAACGTGAAGAATTGTGCACAATTTTATATTCTGGTTCGATCAGGAATATGTATAATTTTATTTTATAATCCCGCCGAATAAGTGTATAATTTTATCTTATACTTGACACGTTCCATCCAGCGGAAAAATTCGTTAACCGGATAATACCCCTCGCAGAAAAGATGTTCTACATGAAAATTGACCAAAGTTTCAGATGGGTTTTTGGATGAAATGCCCAAAGACATTGGTTTTCTCAATTACTACCGAAAGGTCTTGTAGGCGAACTATCAAGAACACTTAGAAAGCCATTTAAGCTCGTCATGCATCCGTTTACATAAAGGAGTTTCAACTTCCGGTGGAGCATTCTTGATGTATATGCATGCTTTCGTCGATCCCGGCTCATCTAAACCGTTCAAGTATTTCTGAGCATTGTCAACTGTAAACTTCATGTGTGTCTTGTCGTAGAAGTTAGAAGGCAAGTCAGTCCAGATCACTGCATCAAAGTTGTTATTCTCAGCCCAGTCACGGATTTTGCTAGCTACAGAAGGTTTCCTGCTGCGATTTTCTTCACTTCTGCAAGTAACATAGCCGATATTTTCTGGGTTTGTGCCCTCTCGTCTGGCTAGATTACGAATTGCTTTGCCGAGATTATGAAAAGAACTTTCTGCGAAGAAAGTTGGATTCTCTGCTCCATTCTTTGTATCGATCACTAGAGTGAGCGCACCGCATCGGGATACTGACACGCGCGAAAACTCTATAGGTAGCTTAGGGCCACCTAATACCCATTTATTTGCTAAAGCAAGGTTGCCTTTCTCCCAAAGAAGCGAGCCCCATGCAAGGATAGCAATTTTCATTTCGACTTCCTCTACGAATACCTTATATAGACATCGTTACAACCAGGTGCTATATGCCTCAACCCTTCAAAGAAAATACTTTTATCACATCTGAAAAGCTTTTCGGCTGATACTTCTCATATTCTTCCTGTTTTATGTAGACAGGAACATATCTAACCTGATTTTGGATAGCATTGACATCCTCACACCAGAGTCTCAGACGTTCAATTTTGAGCGGATCGTCCAAGTCCTCACGTCCCTTTGTCTCGACGATATACACCATTTTCTCTGAAACCTTAACAAAAAAGTCCGGGTAAAAGTCGGAAATAGCCCCATCTGCGTTGCGGTAGTCAATGCGGAAATGGACAGCAAAATAGTTCTTGACATAAGATACAATATCGTCACACGCCTCAAGGAAGTAGGCGAACTCCAACTCAAAGTGGCTATCCCCTATGATTTTGTTAAACACGCTCTTTTTCGGCACAATGTAGCCCTGGTCTTTGGCGACAAATGGCCGGCACTGGCTGATTTTTATATAATCCCGTATTTCCGCCTCGCCCCGGTCCAGCACGGTCAAGGCGTTGATTTGCTTCTTGAATGTCTCCTGGATGGTTTTGCTCACCTCAAGCTCTGAGAGGTTCCGCAGGATGTTAAGATCTTCAAGCTCAACTTCCTTTGTGAACAGGTAGTTTTTAATGAACTCTTTGACCTTGCCATAGAGGACATCATACCCGCTTACCAAGCGCAGGTCTTTCATAAGCACCTGGGTGAAATAGCCCACCACGCTCTGATAGTTGGCCACGAGGTTGCTGTCCATCTGTGTGATATGGTTCACCTGCCCGCTGGAGATATCCGTAAAAATAATCTCCCGTTTTTCCTCTTCGGAAAACTCTCTGACAGGAAACTTCTGGTTACCGAAAGCCGCGACATTTAGCTCCGACAGGTTTTTATACTCACGGTAAATCCGTGGCGTTAAAACAGGAATTTGTATATCCAGCTTCTTGATATCTTTGTGAACATTCTCATTATCAACCTCAACCACTATCGGTGCAGTGGGTTTTGTCCCCTGCCCCATCTTCCGAAATTCAAGCTCAACCCCTTCGGTGCGGATGGACTCGACAAAATCCATAAACGCATCCGTCCCCACGACACTTAAATACTCCGGTATATTCCCGTCCCCATACATCCGGCGCAGTCCCCTGCCCAGGGTTTGTTCAGGCAGAATGTTGCTTTTTGCTGCATACGGACGCAGACCAACGATAGTCGTGACGTTTTTGACATCCCAGCCTTCCTTGAGCATGAGCACCGAAACAATTGCTTTATACGGACTGTCGAACTTATCAATGCTGTTTGCGTTGGCGCGAAGCTTTTCCAACTCCTCTTTTTTCTTGCCAACCGAGACTTCTGATATTTCTCCGTTATCCTTGGTGTGGATGGTCAGGACCGCTCCCTTGAACTCCGGGTATGTGCTTTCAAGATACGCGGCAACTTCATCGCAGTTCCTGGTGTCATCGGTCATCACGAAAAACACCGGCTTTTTCCCGACCTTCGTGTGTTCTTCATAGACCTTTTGCCATTCAAGGTAGCCCAGGTGGATATAGTCCGCGTACTTTTCGGTATATTTGATGCTTCCCCGCTCTTGCAGCTTTGCGCGGCTTGCTGAGTCCGGCAGCACCGGATGTTTGACCACATTCTGGTGGATCGCCTCAACCAGCGGGTAATCACTGATGGTCTGGACAAAGATCGCGCCGTTGGTGTGGCGCGGTGTCGCAGTGGTGTCAATCTGTAAGGCCAGCTCCCCGCCTTTCATCTTTAGCCGGTTATGAATATCCTCAATGGACTTAAACCAGGCCAGGCGTTCATCGTGGATGTGGTGTGCTTCGTCGTTGAGAATGACCAGCTCGTCAACATCGCGCACGATAACCGAAAGATCAACTTTGGACTCGTTGGTAGCGCCTACCGGACGCTTCCCTAAAAAGTAGTCAGTGGTGTCAGAGTCATTAAACGACGGGGGTGTCGTGTTTCCCTCGTACACCCGATGAATGTTGGTGAGAAACAGGTTGCCGGTTTTTCGCACGACTCCTATTTCATCCTGCAAGTGAACGGTCAATTGGAAATCATCCCGCCAGTTGTGTCCCTCATAACCGGTCTCAGGAAGAATTGGGTCCTGGTAAAAGATTTTGAGCCCGTCAAAGTCCGTGCGTATCCTGTCTAACACAATGATGTTGGGGGTAATCAGTAGGAAATTCCGCGCAAGGGTTGAGTCCGGCTCATAGAGCTTGTGGAAGTAACACCACGCGAGAACTAGGCTTAAGACTTTTGTTTTGCCCGATCCTGTTGCCATTTTCACGACAAACCGCCGCCAGCTCTCGGCAAACATTCCGGCTGCTACTGCGCCGCTGCTGTCAAAGCGCATGAGATCGTACTTGTCTTTGACCTTGACGACATCATAGAGATAGATAATCGTTTCCAGTGCTTCCCGCTGGGCAAAGTAGTAGCGAAACTCTGAGGCTTCACTCTCAGCGTGTTGGACAATGTGTGGGGTTTGAAACCACCAGCGAAGGAGCGCCTGGCTGGTTGCGCTCGCGTCTTTATAGCCGCTGTCGCGCCATGCTTTTACTCTGCTGCGAAGCGTTGCTACCAGCGGCGGCAATAATTTTTCATATCCCTGTACGCGAAGCGCCTCATCTGCCGGAAACCACCGGACTGCCGGATCAAGTATTTCGTATGGTGATGTTGGGAAATTAGGATGCAGCGCCATAGTTTATATGGTTACCTCAACTATCTTCATCGTGTCGTTGCCGAAAATATCAACCACTTTGACAGCGATCTTGCGCCGTCCCCGAATGGACTCATGGAAGACGCTTTTGAGTTCTAAAGCCCGGTCCTTTTTCGTGCGGAACGACTGCCATTCGTTCTCAAAAATATAATCTCCGGTCCAGACTTCCTCATAGGCATCAAGTCGCATTTGCGTGGGGTCTTCAGTTCCGTCAAGCCGTGGTTGTGACTGACCATCCTTTTTTACCCGGATAATCTCTTTTTTGTTCTCAAAGTCAAAATCTACAGCCCAATAATCAATCCAGTCCGTCCATGTCCGGGAAAGCACCTCGCGTGTGACAATGCCTGACTTGTCTTTTTCAACCTTGATAATCTTGCCGTTCTCAACCACCAGCTTTTTATTGCCATTGTTTAATTGCGCCTCAACATTGGCAATTGAGTCTTGGTTGTAGAAAACGGAGAAGTCGGTCAGTTCCACCGCAACTGAGCTTCCTTTTACATGGGGCTTGATCTCGACGTAGGCCACGTCGTAGAAGACAACCTGGTTTTTCTCAATTGCCCGCTTGTCAAACACTTCCGGCGGGATATACTTGAGCGCAAGGTCTACCCCTCTCGCCTTTGCTTCCTCCTGGATATGCGGGAACAATCCCATCTCAAATTCAAAAGCCAGGATATCGACCTTGGTGATTTGCTTTTCAATACATTCTTTTATCACTTCCTCAACAAACAGACGGGTTACGGGCAGATTGATTGGCCCGATGACAACCATCCGTGATGATTTTTTACCTTGGAACGTTCGGAAGCCTGTTACTTCCTGCGCCTGGTACGCTCGCAATATTAACTCAACAAATTCTTGTTCTCTTTGCTCGATCTGCTTCTGTTTTTCATCATCCCGCAGGTTTGGGTTAACGCCAATGTAGTGCTGGCGTTCGTATTTACCTAAGTTCAATATCTCAAACGCCCGGTAGTCCTTACCCTCTTTTTTCATCTGCCGCTGTACGGCTATCATCCTCTTACGGGTGGTATGGATGGAAAACTTTCCCAAATCTGATCCAATCCATTTCCTTCCCAATTTTTCAGCAACTGCGAGCGTCGTTCCTGAGCCAACAAAAAAATCTGCAACAATATCACCTTCATTTGACGAAGCTTTAATAATTTTTTCCAATAACGCTTCTGGTTTTTGAGTTGGATAATCTGTTCTTTCATTTGCAGCTTTATTCACAATTGGTATCGCCCACCAATCACGTGGCAATGTCCCATCTTTTACATATTGTCTATATGTTAATCCAGGATACTTTATTTCATGTTCCGGTCTTAAACCATCTGCTTTATTGACTGGACTTCCAGGTTTTCCTTTTCCTCTAATTTGATAATAGCCAATTTCATCTTTATATTTGAATTTGCCTGCCGTTACTTCAGTATAAGGCTCTAATACATCATTTGAATTAAAAATATGATTTGTATTGTCCTTTGCATAATAAAAAATAGTATCATGTTTTTTATTCCATTTATCTACAGTCATTTCTCTTTCTTTATAACACCAAATGATCTCATTAAGAAAATATTCTTCACTAAATATTTCATCTAAAACTAATCTTAAATAACCACTAACTCTCCAGTCACAATGAACATAAATACTCCCATCCTCTGCTAACAAATCTTTCATTAGCGATAGCCGCTCATAAATCATGGTAATAAAGCTATCGGCTCCTTTCCCCCATGTATCACGGTAAGCAAGCATCTCTAATACTGAAGGTTCTTTTGTGAGAGTCTCATCTCCAACCTCAATATCCATCGAAAAGTCAGCACCAACATCAAACGGAGGATCAATGTAAATAAGTTTTATGCCACCCTGCTCCTCTATTTCTTCCCGCAGCGGGCCGTTCTTGAGGCTTGAGAGGATCAGTTTGTTGTCTCCCCAAATAAGTTTATTTGTCCAGCCCTTAATCTGGCGTCCACGAGTATCGAAATCAAACAGTTCAAGCTGAAACTTCGTATCCTCCGGCTTCTCTGCTCGCGGCTCGTCAACCTGCTCGATCACTTGAAACGGCAGTACCACGTTGGTAACCTCATTCGTCTTGCCATTCCACACCAACTCCACTTCCCGCTTGTCCTCAAACAGCAGGAAGCGATATTTATCCGGCAACGGCTTTCCATCAGCCAGATATCTGTTTATATCTCGAATTTCGCTCTCTGTCAGTAGCATAAGGATCGTTTTCTCACTTAAGTCAATCAAACAATAAACTCGGCTTATAATAGCATCAATAATTCATTTTGTATATGTAAAACCTGACAAATAGGGCATAAGTCCCACGGAGTTCTTCTTACCAATTTACGGGCAATTCTTGACGATGCTTTTAAGAAGAGGGGTCATGCAGCTTTCAGGTTGACAAGCTTCATTTTCAGGTGTGGGACCCGTTCAAAATCACGGTCTGCGGTAATAATGGTTAAATTTCGCTCAATGGCTGTTGCTGCAATCAACGTATCCATATCGCCGATCAGTCCTGTGCCGTGCGGTGGCCGGAGTGTTCTTCTCAAATCAGCATAGCGTTCAAGAATAGCGTAAGTGAGAAAATACGGATAGACCTCCCGCAAGAGTTGCCGGAGATCATGTTGCCGTTTTGCGGAATTGGGAAGACCTTTTACATATTCGGTCACTTCAGCATAAACAAGAATACTGGTTGCGACTTCATGCCGCTCAATTAGGGGGGCAATGAGTTCTACGGCTGTCACCCGGCTTTGGAGGTATGCGGCTAACAGGCTTGTATCGAGGAGATACCGTTTCATAGATCAAACGCAATCGGCGGGGTTGGTTTACTGTCGTGCCGGATATGATCCAGTGCGTCCAGCATCACGTCAAAATCAAGGTCACTCCACGCGCCTGCAAGCGCAAGCGCTTTCTTTGTTGCGTCGTTTGATACGGCATGGTCTGCCTGGGTTTCTTCTGAGAAGTAGCGGATGACCTCTTTCCCGTTTTCCTCAAAAGGGATACCGATAAGCGGCTGGTTCTGAGTCGTGGTGATAAGCGGTTGGATGGCTGTCATAGCTGCAAAATTGTATCACGTTTACTGCTTGCCCGCAACCTGCTGCATACTAAAAAAGCTGTTCTCAAGTTTTTGCAACAGGAGAACAGCACAGAAAACTGTGGTTACGCTGTTCCTGCGTGGTGTTCCTGTTGTTCGTAGCTATCAAGAACAGGCTTGACAATGGTTGTGTATTTCGCATTTCCCCATTTGAGATACGAGCAGATTTCACGGCGCGGGATGCCTTGTAAGTGTGCTGCTATGACTTTGTTTCTCTCCTGGTCAGATACACTGAGGAACAGGGGTTCAGGCGGGATGAGTTGTTCTTCCGCTTCCCCAGCGGAGAGCTGTGTTCCTGACGCTGTTTCTGAAAGCCTGGGTGTTTCCTTCTGTTCCTCAGAAACCGTTGTTTGTGCGAGGAACATGCGTAACTCATTGATTAGCTCCGGTGTGAGCGCAGGAGAAGAAGACTGTACTTTTGGCTCTGCCGCTTTTGCAAAGTGGACATGCCGCATAGCATGAGCGACAATTAAGAGCACAATCGCGATTGACCTGATCCAGATTAACGCTTCAACAGGAACAAACACATGCAGGTAGGCATTCGCAAGCGTCACGTTAAGTGTCTGCTGGATCGCTTCAATGTTTGAGACAATCGCTGCGGTAAACAGGAGCAGGACAGACAGCAGCGCATAGAGCCACATCTTGACGCTCTCGCCTTCTGCCTGGTAGCGGAATGTCCGGATAATGGTTCCGGCAACGCTGGCGTCAATCGCGATACATTGCGTCCATGCCCAGATGTATTGCATAATAAGGTTGTCAGTTAAGACTGATCCTTTCGTGAGGACATTCGCCATTGACGCAATAAGCCCAAACGCAAGCAGCAACACGCTCACGCTTGAGGCAAGCTCGAAGAGGTAGAGGATGCCGGTATCAAGTTTTTCAATGGATGGGAATTGCTGCATGTGGAAGACTCCTTTCTACGCTGGTATCCGGTAAGGAAAAGCAGTAGTGGCGCGGAGAAGAATTTCCTGTAGAAATGCCATGATCGGTTTGGGGTCGAATGGCGTGTAAATTTCGTTACGTTGGCAATACAACGTTCTATGCGCTGCCATCCGCCGAAACGGTAGCACGTTGGAGTGTAGAGACGCCTGAAACCTTTCGCCTGTGCCCGAAGATTTCTCGGGCGATTAGTCATTCACCTGGCTTGGATACGAAAAAAACCGAAACACTCTTATTTATTGAACGGATGCGTGGGCTGGGTAAGCGCCTCGGCCCAATGTTTTTACAGTTGCCCCCGTCATTCGAACCGGCGCAACTTCCACAACTGCAAGCTTTTCTCGATTTCTGGCCTCCAGAAATACGCCTTGCAGTAGAGGTGCGCCATCCTGAATTTTATAAAGAGCCACATGCAGTCACTTTGAACACACTTCTCAGTCAATACAATGTAGCCCGAATTATGATGGATGCAAGGCCAATCCGAACTGGCTCTACTGAAGAAAAGCGGGTTCTCCAGGCTCGTGAGCGGAAACCTGATCTGCCACTTCAGGTATCTATCACCACCGATTTCACTTTTCTGCGTTATATCGGACACCCACGCATGGAAGTCAACGAGCCATTTCTTGATGTATGGACACAGCAATTGGCAAAGTGGATAGAGCAAGGAATCACACTCTATGTCTTCTGTCACTGTCCTTTTGAGGTACATTCACCTTTCATCTGTCTGGAACTCTACCAACGCGTGCAAGGGCTTGTGTCTATTCCCCAGCTCCCCTGGCAATCTGAGCAAGACGATGCACAACCAGAACAAGCTCGTTTGTTTTAATAAACCGGCGCGGGAAGTCTCATCCCCTTCAGGGGATTGAGATGGGAGCGCCGTTCCTTGTATGGGGAGGAGAAGCGGGGAATGCGGCAAAGAAGCGCACCCGCCCCCCGTCATCCACTCGTCACTCATCTCTCAGACAATCGGAGCAGGTCAGCAAGCCCTTTCAGCTCTCCCCATTAGGTTCTTGCCGATGCGCCGACACAGTCATCTGGCTGAGGTAGGAGTGGATGTCAGACTTCTGCTCTTGACTAGAACGGATGTTTGTGCTACACTCCTGGAAATGACGAAAGGCCAGGAGCGGACATGGAGACCGTACGCATCTATCGACTCGGTGGGCTCGCACCTTCCACGCGCCAGCGCCTGCAGGCGGCACAGATGGAAGTCGCCCGTGTCTGGAACGTGTGTCGCCAACGTCATCAAGACGCCCGGCTGCAGCAGCGGCCCTGGCCAGATCGGGATGAGCTGCAACAGGCCACCAAAGGCGGGCAGTTCGCCCTGCACTCCCAGAGTATTCAGATGGTCTGTCACCAGTTCCTCGCCAATGTGGAAACCACCCGACAGCTCAAGCCGACGCATCCCCGCATGCGCTATCCCTATAAGGCAAAGAAGTACATGACAGTGCAGTGGCCTGCTCAGGCGGTCTCGCGCCAGGGCAAACGGCTCATCCTGCCCATGGGCCGGGGACGCAAGGCGCTCTGCTTCCGCCTGAACCTGCCTGAGCGCATCGGAGGGGTCTCCCTGGTCTGGCAAGCAGGCTACGAACTGCATGTGGTGGTTCCCGCTCCTTCGGCCTGCGAAGTGGCAGGAGAGGTGAAAGCGACTATTGATTTAGGCGAGATTCACCTGGCAGCTGTGACCACGACCACCGGCAAAGCGCTGATCGTCAGTGGGCGAGGCATCCGCAGCCTGAAGCGCCGCCACAACAAGAGCCTGGGACAACTACAGCGCAAGCAAGCGCGCTGCACCAGAGGCTCGCGGCGCTATCGCAAACTGCAGTACGCCAAAGCTCGGCTGCGGGCACGTACCGAACGGCAGATCCGCGACCAACGCCACAAAGCCACCCATCACGTTGCCCAATTTCTCGCTCAAGAGGGCGTCCGGATGGTCTTCATTGGGGATCCCCATGGCGTTCGCACCAAGGCTGCGGGGCGCCATCACCATCAGCGCATGAGTCAATGGGAATACGGCAAAGATAAAGCTTACCTGCAGCAGAAGAGCACACGAGCTGGCATCATGAGCTTCACCGGCTCCGAACGGGGAACGTCGAGTCAGTGTCCGACATGCCAGCGCCGCCAGAGAGTTCATGGGCGGAACTGGGTGTGCAAGAACCCCCAGTGTCACTTTGCGGGCCATCGCGATATCGTCGGCAGCATGAACATGCACCGGTTCGCCTTTGGCCATTCGCTAGCGTACCCGTCGCGCATCACGTATCTACGACCCAGCAGGGACGTAGTAGCTGCCAGGGCACTGGCCTGTGGGAGGGGGAACCCGTTCTGACCACAGTTAGCTGGGTGTGCAACCCGCATCAGCCACCGGGCTCCTCCGGGTCTCTGCGGAGACAGGTCTCATGTGGGGCGGTTCGCCCAGAAGCCCATCCCCTTCAAGGGGATGGGAGTGTCACTAATTGTGCATTTCTTACAATCTTTGCTGAAAATTCCCTTGTAAGGTGGGAACCTTTTGACCTCTTTTTGACGTAGTTAATCTACAGAAGAGAGGAGACTTTGTTCGTGTCCACCTGCGAGGATGAACTGATTCAAAAGGCTGCTCATGGAGACCAGGAGGCATTTCGCCTGCTCTGGGAAGCACATCATGCTGTCGCAATGGCAACGGCCCTCCGCCTCAGTCATCATCGTTCACTTGCTGAAGATATCACACAAGGTACCTTTCTTCTGGCCTGGCGTGCTTTGCCTCGTTTCCAGCCTGGCAGTCCATTTCGCCCCTGGCTGATGCGCATCCTCTACCGTCATGCGCTTGATGAAATGGAGCGGCACAAGGTATACCAACGTCTTGTCTCTCTGGAGGAGATCATTGAGTTGGAGCCTTATACAAGCTCAGGCATTGGTAATACTGAAGACCTGCAAGAGCAAGTTGTTCAGCGTGAGGAAGTACGACTGGCTTTGGTACAGCTCAGTGCAGATCAGCGTCGTGTGATTGCCCTTCGCTACGGGGCAGATTTGACAGAGGTCGATATCGCGGAAGTGTTGAATTGGCCCGTTGGCACCGTGAAGTCGCGACTGAACCGTGCGCGTGAGCGCCTACGTGTATTTTTGGCAGATGAAAGGAGATGAATTCATATGCATGAGTGGAGTCACGCTGAAAAGGGACATGGAGAACAGGCAAGCCTGGACAATCGGCTCGCAGCTTATTATGGTCCTGAACTGCGGGAGCAGCCTTTATCGGAATCTGCATGGCTGGGTTTAAGAACCTATCTTGGGCCCCAAAAACTGTCAAAACGTCAACGTGTACGACAGTGGTACAATCGGTATCGCCCGCGAAGGGTGCAAATTCTTCGGCGTGTACACAGAAGGTCTACACCCGCCTATATTCAAGATTCTTTTGTACGCTTGGTATACGAAACTCGCCAGCAGCATCCACTACCGATCCTGCAATGCTCATTAAATTCCCGTACAAGGGTACCTGTAGTGCGTGTTTCTCCATTAGGGAGATATACCATTAAGCTTGTCTTGCCACCAGATACAGCACAGGCATTAGGGCCGTCTGAGCTTGAGGTGGTTTTAGCAACTGGATTAGCACGCCTTCATTACATTCGTAAACCTGCAAGTATACTTCTGCGACTGCTTTTTATAAGCACTGTATTGTTGTCATGTATAGCATTGATCTTGTTCGGTACACATAAATCTTCGATCGCCGGTTTTCTTATAGCCGCAACTCTATGTGGAGTAGTAGCCTGGCTTCTGTATCAATGGACGCGTAGATATACCTTCCAGGCGGATGCCCTGGTAGTACAATGGTTAGGGCGAAGCCGTACCTGTCAGGGTCTACACGCGCTTGCGAATCGTAGTCGTTCGCGGTATAGAGGGAGGTGGGGAGAGCCTTCGCTGGCAGAGCGCATAAAGCGAGTTTGTGGAATGCAGGTACCAATTGAAAATGACCGTTTAACGTTGGTGAGATGAACTTGTATTGAGGAAGAAAGGGCCTGAGTGAATATATGTCCATAAAGTATGCACCCGAGGTGGAGCAACCGGACGTTCCACCCCTCGAAACGAAGCCACAACGGTCCGGTGGTTGGTTCACGCGCTTGCAAAGGCGTGTAAAGTATGCGTTGGGAGGTGACGACGAAGCATTGATCATAGAGAATAAGACAGAGATTTCCTGGCGTATTTATCATAATTATCACTGGTTAGGTGTCATTGATGCGCGTGAACGCCAGGTCTTCCAACTGCATAAGCATGGATCACTAAGTGTGCGACCGACTAGCGAGGGGGACGAGGTTGAGTATCTTGTACTTCCCCTTAGTTATGATGTAACCCGCGTGCATATCTATCGACGGCAGATGGGCAAAGATGTTGAGATATACGATATGCGTATCGCCTGATAGTAGGTTCGTGCATCTAGTTGACTCCTCTCCGAGTAGTACATTTTTCCTCTTGTAAGCACACGTTTCATGATCCGCACTGTTTTAGAGTTCTCTTTTTTGAAATAGCAAGGTTGAAGTCTGCTATGTTGGTTAAGTAACCTTAACCAACATAGCACTATTGGGCTGTTTTAGGGATTATTTCGTGTGTTGTCCGTGACCTTTCGTTATACTGAACAGCAAAAGCTTCCATTGTGCACATGATGAAATAGTGAGGGTAACGTATGCTGTCTGCCGTAATTACGGCATTAGTATTCATTGTGATGCTCCTGCTTGTAGCAAGTTTCCTCGTTGGCGCATCACGTGAGCGTCGGCGTCATTTACGATCGCTGGCCGAACAAGCACAGGAGTGTTCTCAGCCTTCTGACCTCCAGGTAACGGCAATTTTACAGCTCCAGGATGGGACAGTTATTGGAGTAAAGAAGACTAGATCCCCGTTCGTATTTTCCTTACCCGCCTCCTGGTATAGGCGTCGACGTACGCTCGTCTCCGTTGGCCTACTACTCATGTTATCACTCACATTATTTTTACAGAGCGGCCTTGCGGATGGGGCTATGCAGGGTATAAAACAGGAATTTTCACTGCTCAATATCAAACAGCACACTTCCGCTTATGACCTCTCAACGTCTTCCCTGCCGCTAGATGGTACCGCCAGTAGCCGCATAATACGCGTTGATTCTGCCGATCGTGGACAATATTATTCGGATTACCAATGGCGTGTCTGGTCCTATGCCTCGTGTTCGGGCATCGCCATGGAGGAAGTGATGAATGCTTACGGTCGTCATTTCATCGCTGCGGATATTTTGCAGGTGGAAGCAAATTTAGGAGTATGGAACATATATAGTGGGCTGACAGGTGGTGAAAATAGCATAGCTGAGGCCGCAAATTACTTTGGTTTTAAGGCGGTTCCTAATCCTCCTCGTACTTTGCAGGCTTTACTTGATGTTGCGAACAAGGGTTTTCCTGTGATAGTGGGCATTCCTGGGCACATCCTTGTGGTGAGCAGCGGAGATAGCAATTATGTCTATCTAGTCGATTCGGCTCCTGCGAACCGCAAATTTATGACCCATGGGGAATTTCTAGCTGTGTGGGATGGTTTCACTGTGGAATTGGTACCACGCTAGAAAGCAAATAGTAAAGCAGACGATAAGCCCGCTTTCCTAAGAAGGCGGGCTTATCGTCTGCTTTTAATTAGTAGATAAGCACTCTCGTATAGAGTTGGACGAAGTTATATAGCCAGGCAGCATTATCTTTAGCAAGATTCACACAGCCGTGTGAACCCTGGGCAGAGAATGGGTCCCCACTCGCATCCTGGTGTGGAAAGTTCGTGCCGGGTCCATAGTCCGCACGCCACCAGCTGTCATGTAGAAAGTACCCGTCGCTGTGATACTGCATCGCGTAATTGATAGGCGTATCAGGGTACCAGTAAGGTGATGTGGGTGGAACATTTGCCTTGAAAACTGTAGGTGATTTTTTCCCTTCCACCCACCATGTTCCTGGAAGACTTGGCCTATCGGGACGGCCTGTGGTAACTAAAAATGCATTAACCAGTTTGCCATCCTGGTAGACACGCATAGCTTGCTCATGCAGCGAGACGACAACTACCTTTTTATTCATAAATCCATAGTGTTGCATCAGTTGAAGATCGGTCTGGTGAACGTTGTTATAGGGCGTATTATCAGCCGCATTGGTCATCATTGCCTGGAGGTTGGTCAAGTACATGTTCAGATCTTCGATGGACTGTTGATAATCAGCAAGGGTCTGCGCGGTATTTAACTCTTGTTGTACCAAATCGCCAATGCCGTTTGGTCCGTACTCAAAGCCAAGCGGATAGTTAGTATTGTTATAATCATCATGATACTGGTGCGTCTGACTCCAGCTCACAACCTCCTGCTGCAATTGATGCTGGATGCTCTGACTCTCAGTCTTCATTGCCGGAACTTTAATCGCCTCCTCGTGAGCATTTAGCTTTGCCAGGGCAGATTTATAAGCATCCTCCGCCGTGGCACTGTTCAGTGCTTGCTGGTCGGCGTTATACTGCTGCTGAAAGGTGGTAGTAT
>WNFI01059922.1_pt1 | contig 26722 bp, 18 predicted proteins | sample 5400471 | NCBI WGS metagenome assembly WNFI01 (sample SAMN13153348, study PRJNA577476) | soil metagenome | isolation source: 100 cm saprolite on Douglas fir-dominated hillslope | place: USA:California | collected 2013-09-17 | reverse complement strand
GCCGCCGGTGGCGAAGTGAAGGGCGACACGACTACGCTCGAAGATTTCAGCGTGGTCGCTAGCCTTCAAAAAGAAGAATAATGCTTAGGCCGTGGACGATATTATCTTGTCCACGGCTGGGTCGGCGCAAGGTCATAGCTATTGGGTTATAGTTAGCGCTTTTAGCTGGTTTGTTAATTATAACCACAGAATCTGGCCTTCGAGGGAAGGGCAGAATTTCAGGGCTCTAGGCGCGCCGTCGCGGGACGCGACGGCGCACCTACAGAACGCGACACCGTGCGCACGTACCGACCTATACCTTCTTCACCCGCTTCATCGTTCCAAGCGAGAGCAGTACGGGTAGCACGATCAGCACGACCGGCATTTGCAGGATCAAACCGGAGATGATGGCGATCGCCAGCGGCTGCTGCATGGCCGATCCGGTGCCGATGCCCAGGGCAAGGGGTAACAGGGCCAGAATGGCGGCAAAGGTGGTCATGGCGATAGGCCTCATTCGATTGATGCCCGCTTCGACCAACGCCTCAAAAGGATCTTGTTCCACCGGCAGAGATACTAGCTCGGAGACGTAGAAGATGGCGACCTCCGTCGCGATACCGACGATCATGGTCATGCCCATCATGGACGAGATATTGAGCTCCGTGTTTGTGATCCAAAGACCGATCGTGACAGCAGACAGCGCGAGAAGAGTGCAACTCAGCATCGACAGCGCGGTACGGAACCGTTCATAGAGAAACAACAAGAGCAGGAAGACCAGTGCTACAGCGGCAGCAAACACCGCGATCAGTCCGCTAAAAGCTTTTTGTTGTTCAGCGTAGGTTCCACCGAGCACGTAGTACACGCCGTGGGGAACCACATCCGGTTTTGACAAAATGGACTGCACTTCGCGAATGGTCGAACCAAGGTCGCGACCGGTGATGCGGCCGGTGACCGGCAGCATGCGCTTCAAATCGTCACGGGCGATCTGCGGCTGGCCGGTGACGGTCGTTACGGTGGCGACGCGGCTGAGTGGAAAGAAATGACCGTCAGGTGCGCGAATCCGCAAACCGGATACGGCGTCAACTGTACGGCGCGAACTCTCTGGGATCCATGCACGGATGCCTATAAGTTTTGGACCGCTCTCGACTTTGGTGGTCGCGGCAGAACCGGCAAGAAGACCTTCCATGGCCTGGGTCACCGAGTCGGGATCCATGCCTTCGACAGCAGCCTTTGCGCGGTCGACGACAATATTGAGCGCGTCGCCGGCAAGCACGATACCGCTCTTCACATCGACTACGCCCGGGATTTGGCCGATGGCCTTGGCAATAATGGGCGCAGTCTCTTGGAGCAGGGCACCATCATCCGAATAAAGTTTGATTTCGATCGGTTGCGGAACAGCCGTGAGATCGCCGATCAAGTCTTCCATCAGCTGCGCCATTTCAACTTCGAGACCCGGCACCTTCTTTTCTATTTCTTTGCGAACGTCGTCGATGATCTCGTCGATCGGCCGTCGTGGCTGTGGTTTCAGCCGTACAAAAAAATCGCCTTCATTCGCTTCTGTGATGCCTCCGCCCAATTGGAGGCCGGTGCGTCGGGAGTAGGTATCGATCTCGGGTGTATTCTGCAAAATCTCTTCCACTTGACGGAGGAGCCGGTCAGTTTCGCTCAACGATGTTCCGGATTCAGCACGGTAATCCAGAATGAAACCGCCTTCATCCATCGAGGGCATGAAGCCGGAGCCCACATTTTTGTAGCAAAGAAAAGCGATCACCAGCAGCGGAATGATGCCGAGCAGGATAAGAAAAGGACGCATCAGCATCTTCTTCAAAAAACCGCCGTACCAATGGTGCACGTGCTCAGTAAGTCGCCCGCCTTCCTTTTGGTTGGCATCTTTTTCACCGAGAAATTTGTCGGCCAAAATCGGAACGGCGAGCCACGCGATGAGAAATGAAATGATCAGGCTGGACGCCATCGTGAGCGACAACGCTTTGAAAAAGGCTCCGGTTACGCCTGAGAGAAAAGCGAGTGGTGCGAAAATAACGATGGTCGAAAGCGAGGAAGCGACGAGGGGACGTGTGAATTCAGCGGCTGCGCTCCACACCATGCCACGATGCTGTCCTTTGTGACCGCGGAGGCGTCGCATGACGTGTTCAACCATGACGATGGCGTCGTCGATGATGAGTCCGACGGCCGCCGCCATGCCACCGAGTGTCATGATATTGAAGCTGCTGTTCAGCGCTTTCAATAAGAGCACCGTAGCTGCGAGCGACGCGGGAACGCACGCCATCGCAATGAGAGTGATTTTACCGTTGCGGAGAAATAAGAACAGAACGGCTCCTGCGAGAAGAACGCCGATGAGCACGGCATCGCGCACGCTCGCTGCAGATTCAAGGATGAGCTGGCTTTGGTCGTACCAGTTCGCAATTTTTAGACTGCGCGGAAGCTGTGAGTGGTACTGCTTGAGCTTGGCCTGCACATCTTGGGCAATTTGCACCGTATTGCCGGCGGGCTGTTGATAAACTTGGAGAATAACCGCATCGCGGCCATCCGGCGTAACGCGCGTCCATTTTGGAACAGTGCCCAACGTTACCGTCGCAACATCCGAAACGCGCACGAGTCCATTCGGACTTTTCTGCAGCACGGTGTCGCCGAGCTCGTTTGCGTTTGCCGCGCGATCGTCGACGAGCGCGAGGTAGAGTTTGTAGTGATCTTCCAAACGACCCACCGCGGCGATGGTATTGGAAGCAGACAACGCTTTGCCGACGTCGGCTGGAGTCAAACCATGCGCTTCCAATTTCGCCGGATCCATCGTGACCCGATATTCCGCTTCAAGACCACCTAGTATGGCGACTTTGGCCACACCTTTGATGGTAGAAAGAAGCGGGCGCAATTGGTAGTAGGCGACGTCGCGCAGATCGACGAGGGACATTTTGTTCGACTTCAGACTGTACGCAATGACCGGGAATACCGTCGGATCCATGCGACGAATGTCGAACACGGTCCCTTGGGGCAGGGTGGGAAGGACGCGGTTGACCGCGGACTCGACCTGCAACATCGCCGAGATCATGTCCTGACCCCAATCGAAGTTGACCGAGATTTCAGAACTGCCGCGCGTTGAGGTCGAACGAATGCTTCGCAGACCTGGCACCGCCCGGACCGCCTCTTCGACTGGCATCGTGACTTCAACCGTCATGCGCTCGGCCGGGCGATCACCCGCATCGAGATCAACCACGATTCGTGGGAAGTCGACGTGAGGGAAAAGCGCAACCGGTAGCGTCCACGTGGCGATTGTGCCTCCCAGCGCCAGCAGAGCTAGCAAGAAGAGGACAGACCTCCGGTGTGCCTGCATCCAGGAAACAAAATTCACGGTTTTTCCTCCTTGGCCTTGTTTTGTTCTTTCTGGTCTCCGGAGGTAGCTTTGGTGTCCTTGGAGTCTTTCGTGTCGGGGGACGCCTTATCTGCGGCGGCACCTTTGGCGTCAGCCGCACCTTTTTCCGATTTCGCGTCTTTCTCGTCCTTTGACACCTTTTCCACCGCTTGAACCGCCATGCCGTCTTCGAGTTCATAGTTGCCGAGTACGACGACCTGATCGCCCTCCTGCAGACCGGCGCCTTTAACTTCGACCAGCTCATCAGTCGCGATGCCCACGGTGACCTCATGTTTCACCGCTTTGCCGTTCTTTACGGTGAACATAATTTGTTTTTCGTCATCGGGGAGTACCGCGGTGCGCGGTGCGATCAACGCTTTTTTCTTATCGAGTTCGATCGATCCTTTGACGTGCTCACCGAGCAGAAGCGTGGCGTCTTTCGGTACGGGAACGCGGACCTCCGCAGCACCCGTTGCAGGATCGATGTTCCTGCTGATTGTGCGGATGGTCGATTGAATAGGTTTAGGTTCGACGCGATTGGCTGAGAGCAGCGTAACGTTTTGCCCCGGGGTCAGCTCGGGCGTCTCGGAAACTTCAACACTCAGGCGCACTTCAAGATTTTCTTCACCGGTAACCGTGACCAATGGAGTTCCAATGGGAACGAGTGCTCCTGCACTCATCGTAAACGTGCTGACCAGGCCATCCACGGGCGCGACAATCTTCCCGTCGGTTTGCAGGCGCTTTTCATAACTTGCGGCTTTCAGTTCGGCATCTTGTTTCAACTGCTGCGCGGCAATCAGGTCTGTGCTGTTAGCCAACTTGAGGTCGTAGCGTTCCTGAGTCGCGACCAGGGATCTATTGGCCAGCGCGAGCGCGGATTTCGCCGATTCCAAAAGAAGGCGCGCATCGGGACTGGGCTCGATCTCGAGCATGACGTCACCTTCGTTCACCTTCGTGCCGGCGGAAACGTAGACCTTGCTGATCAAGGTCTCAAAGGTTGCAGAAATGACGTGGTCACCGGCCGGAGCTTGGGCAACAATGCCAAAGCCTTCCGAGGTATCGGTGATATAATCCCTCTTGAGCGTAGTGACCTCGACCTTGGCGATCGGGCTTTTCTCTTCCTCGGCAGGCGCTCCAGCGCCGCGACGTTTGATCACGTACCACACGCCGGCGCCCAGCAGGGCGATAACAATTAAAATGAGGACGAATCTTTTCATAGTTGGGTCAGTTCACTGCGGTGCGATTGAGAAGGGGACGGCCCGTGGCGATTTCGAGTGCCACGCTTAGCTCCAATAAACTCTGCTGTAATTGGCTGAGATCCATTCGCCGCGTCGCCAAGGCGCCGCGGGCATCACGATAAGAGGCGATGTCGGCATTGTGCGTCGTCATCGCCTTTTCGTAAGCGGTGACCAGCTGTTCAAGAGCCGGCAGGGATGCGGTCACTGTCTTCAATTGAGTGCGCGTCATTTTAACGTCCTCTAGAATCTGTACGACTTCTGAGCGGGATTCCGCGACGCGTTGTACATATTCATCGAAGAGCTGCTGCCGCGTGGCTTTCTCAATGGCGATCTGTCCGTGATTGCGATCAAAGATCGGGATATCAATTGTCACGCCGTATCCCCGCGTCTTGATGTTGCTGGTATCATTCGCTTTCGTGAGCGTTAAGCCGATGCGAGGGAACTGCGAAATGACGGCAGAACGCAGGGTGGCTTCTTCACTTTGATAGCCGAGCGTGAGAGCGACAAGATCGAGCCGACGAGTTTCCAAACCTTGAAGAAAGGTCGCCGCGACAACGCTGTTGTCGTCGAGTAATTCGGGGAAAACGGGGGCGGGCTTTATTTTCACGGGCTGGTCCGGTGGGAGCCCGAGAGCGAGGTTCAGCGCGAAACGCTCACCGTTGATCTGTTGGTTAAGGGCGAGCAGGGCATCTTGGGCAGTACTCCACGCTGCGGTGGCGATCGTCAGATCCGACCCGGTTTTATGACCCAGAGAAAGGGCTTTTTGGATCAACACAATATTGTCCGCCAGATCCCTTTCGATTTCGCGCGCAAGAGGCAAGCGCTGTTCGAGCGAAAGAATACGGAAGGCGCGTAACCTCGCATCCTGTGCCGCGCCCCATTCCTGCCACGCAATATTGAGATCGAGTGATTGCGCACTCGCTTTGGCCGCCGCGAGCTTCGCGTGATGCGTCAGCAGCGAGGTGATCTCCCAACTGAGGCCTAGATTTTTTGCCGTCACCAAGTCAGGAATATCGTTGGCATGTGGACGATCCACGGTGTAACCGAGTTGTGGATTCGGAAGCAGACCCGCTTGCAAAACCTGAGCCTGAGCGATGCCGCGCTGATCGCGAATGGAGCGCAGACTCGGACTCACGATCACGGTCATCAACGCGATCTCGTCAGGCGAGAACCCGTCCTGGCCATCGATCACGACCGGTTTAAGAATTTTGTGCTCGAACTTCGCGGCCGCGATTTTGACGTCGTCAATTTTGGGAGCCTGTAGTGCGGCGTCGACCGCTTTTTGATCGAGGGGCTTAGCCTGATAGAACGTGCAACCGCACAACCCCAAAAGGCTGGCTGCGATTGCTGATCCGTAGCCGGCCACGGCGGAAATTTTGTGAGGAAACCGAGTTTTCATCATGCCGTGTGTAAGAAGAATAAGATTCCTAGAATAGTGTGAGATTATGGCGGAAGCGGATTACGAAACTATTACATGCATAGTTACACGTTCGTAATGAAGTCCAATCGATGCCCACAAAGTAAGTTTCATACGACAAAAATGCCGAATTGTGAGAAATTTGCCGAATATCGATCCGACGAAAGAAGAAATAACTACGCGGTAGGTGGGGCCCGCCGTTGGAGTCATCATGATAAAAAAATTAGATTCTACGTTAGCAGCTTGCGGCGATCAAAGAGTGGGGCCGCATTTTCCGCGGGACGGCGGGCCCAGCAGTCCCGCTCCGCCCTCGAAGCTGCGTGAATGCGCTCTGTCTTTGTGTGGAAAAGACGTGATCCTTCAGGATATTTCCTGGATCGGCCCACTTTCTCTGCTGTCTCCTTTGATTGGGTATGATCACTGGCGGTATATTTTATCGAGCGGCAAATGTGATCGTTGCGTTCTTTTTCGGATTTGGTCTCTGCGTATTTTCGAGCGCAGCGCAATCGGTTGAGCGTTCCATCCGGGTGTGGTGTCATCAAGGTCAGGAAGCAGAGAACGAGGCCATGCGCCAAATCGCGCATGCGTTCAACGAAGCCCACGTGGCTCAGCATGTCTGGGTGGAAATCACTTTTTTCCCCGATTTTCAGTACACGGAAAAAACGGCGATCGCAGCAGCGGCTCATGATCTGCCGGATGTTTTTGATTTGGATGGACCGTTGGTCGCTCGATACGTGAATGCAGGTTTGCTGACGCCGCTCAACGGATGGTTCGACGAAACCACGGTTCGTGATTTTCTGCCAAGCATTGTCGAGCAGGGGACGATCGAAGGAAAATTATATGCCTTGGGATCGTTCGATTCCGCGCTGGTGCTTTATTACGACCGGATGTGGTTCGAAAAAGCGGGTGTCCTGGCTCCGCCAGAAAATTCCAGTTGGACTTGGAGCGAGTTTTTGGATGCGAGCAAACGCTTGCGCGCGGTCGGTATTGAGCCGGTGGCCATGCATATGAACGAGAGCGCTGACGAATGGTACACTTACGCATTCACTCCAATCATTTGGTCGCTGGGCGGAAGTCTTATCTCATCTGATGGGCACACGGTTCGCGGGATTTTATCCAGCGCTGCAAACGTGCGCGGTTTGTGCGCGTGGCAACAGCTCTTCAAGGAACATTTTGCCGCCACCGATCCCGTCGACACGGACCCATTTGGCCATGGCAAGACAGCCATGGATTGGAGTGGGCATTGGATGGCGCGATCCCATGTCGTCGCGAAAGGCGACCGGCTTGGTGTGATGCGACTGCCGAAGACAGGAGAGCGATCAGTGGCGCCGTGTGGAAGCTGGTGTTGGGGAATTTCGTCTCAGACGACGAATCCGGTTCTGGCCGCCGAGTGGATCAAATGGGTGACCGATTCTCACAATGGTATTGCCCCGCTCGTTCGCGCAAACGGAGCCGTTCCGTCCCGGATATCCGCATTTTCTTTATTTCCCGAGTACGGGCGGCCGCCTTATGAACTTTTTCGCGCGCAATTGGAAAACCAGGCTCAGCCAAGACCGCGTACTCCCTACTACGCGACACTCACGCAGGGTTTCGCAGCGGCGTTGAGGGATATTGCGCATGGGGCGGAAGTCGAGGCACGACTCCGGCTTGCGGAGGACCAAATACAAAAGGTCATCGATCGCCGAAGTGCGGGCTCATTTTAACCCAAATTCAGCATAAGAATTTGAACCACAGAGGCACGGAGATCACAGAGGCCAGAGTTTTGGACAGAATGTACAAAATAAACACAATTGAATCGGTCGGATCAGAGAGTGCTTTCCGATTTTGCCATTCTCTGTGAGCTCTGTGGTTCAATTGCATTTTTAGACGCTAAATTTTTCGCAAAGGCTCCTATGATCGTCTGGCAAAAAGCACGCAATCGAGCGGCACCGTGGTTTTTGCTACCGGCTCTTGCCTTGCTCTTGGTTTTCACCGTTTGGCCATTGCTGCGTGCTGTATTTTGGAGTTTTTCCAATGTGGATTTGCTAAAGCCTGAAACGGCTCGATGGGTGGACTTTCGAAATTATTCCGATCTGCTGAGCGATCCGCAATTCCGTCGCGCTTTTGGCAATACGGCTCTGTTCGCGCTGATGGTCGTTCCCCTCCAAACGGTATCGGCGTGTTTTCTTTCGCTTTGGCTCAACCGTCCGGAACCCGTTTGGCGCTGGTTGCGTGGCGTGTTTTTCCTGCCAGTCGTCGTTTCGATGCCGGTGCTCGCGGTGCTTTGGACTCTGCTCTATCAGCCCGCCCAAGGGACAGAGATGGGACCAATTAACGCTGTACTGTCAGCTTTGGGTGTTGGTCCACGGGCTTGGCTAACCGATCCTCAACTCGCTTTGTCCGCTCTGGCCTTTATGTCGATCTGGCAAGGTGTCGGTCTCCAGATGATGATTTTTTTGTCTGGATTGCAGGGGGTTTCTCCCGAACTGCTGGATTCCGCTCGCATCGACGGCGCAAACGGAATTCAGCGCGTTCTTTATGTAATCATACCCGCGCTCAAGCCGACGATTGTTTTCGTGGTCACGGTGACGACCATTCTGGCCTTCCGATTGTTCGTGCAGCCTTATCTCATGACGCGCGGTGGACCGGGCAATAGCACGCGTTCGCTGATTCAAACGATCTATGAGATGACTTTTATCGGTGGAGATCTCGGGCGAGCGTGCGCAGCAGCTCTGCTCTTTCTGATTTGGGTGGCGTTTCTTACCCTGCTGCAGCGGATTTTCTCACGGGACTCTGCTCTATGAAGAAAACGGCTTCAGTCATTGTTAGCCTGGGCGTCGCTTTTATTTTTCTCTTTCCAATTCTCTGGATGCTGCAGGCTTCTTTTTTGGAAGAGTCGCGAATTTTTCAACCGGGGACTGCATGGAAAATCGATAGCAGTCTATGGACTCTACATCACTATGCCGATGCTTGGCGTCGGGCAATGCTCGGACGGGCGCTGGCGAATTCTGCACTTCAGGTGATTTTGATCAGCGGTCTCGGTCTTATCATTAACGCCCCGGCCGCGTATGCTTTCGCGCGGCTGAATTTTTTCGGTCGGAATGTGCTCTTTGGTGCGCTGGTTATTCTCATAATCTTGCCCGTTGAAGTATTGGCCGTGCCCATGTTTCTCACCGCACGCGATCTCGGTCTCACGGGTGGTTATTCGCGGGCAATGGCAGGACTCACCGTCCCATTTTTGGCCAAGGCATTTAACATCTATTTTTTGCGCCAGCATTTTCTTTCGATCCCTGTGGAATTAGAAGAGGCCGCCGTGATAGACGGGGCTGGGGTTTGGCGACAATTTTGGAATGTAGCGCTGCCGGCGATCCGGCCTGCCCTCATTACCGTTGTTCTGCTCGATGTTTTGACTCACTGGAGCGATTTTCTTTGGCCTTTGATGATTAGCACACGTGAGGAAACTCGGACCGTCCAACTCAGCTTGGCCAATCTCTTCACCCAACCTCCTATTCGCTGGGGCGACATTCTGGCCTGCGCTACAGTGGCTACGCTTCCTGTGATCGCGCTCTTCTCCTGGTTTCAGCACTATATGGTCCCCTCGGAAACAAGCGTAGGAATTAAATGATGATTCCAGGGAAGTGTTTTCGAAATAAGTGCCGGGTGAAAGAAAAGCATGGTGGGCCGAAGCGTCCCGCGGCGGCCCACCTCTCTGCCAGTAGAACAAACTATTTCGCGGCTAGCCTCAGTCGCAGCCGGGAAAAGCGGGCAAACCTTTCAAATCTGTAAGGTTCGGGAAAGGAGGCAGCAAGGGCACCCCTGTACTTTAGCGCCACTTCAAATTCTTCTTTATATGAATACTCACTCCTTACTCTCACGTTCCAAGGCCTGGTGGGCCGCTGGGACAATACTCGCCGCCGCCGGCATGTGGGCCGGTGTAGCGGTTGCCGAAGATGTCGTTCATCCCAAGGTCACTGTCAAAGTCGACGAAGCGCCGTTGCCACGATCGGATATTCGTGAAGGCGGTAGTTTCGCCCCGATCGTCAAACGGGTTTCACCCAGCGTGGTGAAAGTGCTCGTTACGGAGAGGGCCAAGACGGTGCAGGCGCCGGATATGCCGCAATTTTTTAACGATCCGATGCTGCGCCAGTTTTTCGGCGACCAGTTCGGAAATCAGGGCAATCAGAACGGACGTCGCACGCAGCGTCAGCCCGCCCAAGAGGGACTTGGCTCCGGCGTTATCGTCAGTTCAGACGGTTATGTCCTGACCAATAATCACGTCGTTCACGATGCGGATTCGATCAAGGTCACCTTGTCGGATGGTCGCGAGTTGCCTGCAAAAGTAGTGGGCACCGACCCGCAAGCCGACTTGGCGGTGGTCAAAGTTGATGCGCACGATCTTCCTGCAATTACCTTCGCCGATAGCGACAAAATCGAAGTAGGTGATCGCGTTCTTGCAGTGGGAAATCCCTTCGGCATCGGTCAAACCGTGACAAGCGGTATGATCAGTGCGCTCGGACGCGCCACGCTCGGTTTGGACTACGAAGATTTTATTCAAACGGACGCAGCCATCAATCCGGGTAATTCCGGTGGTGCCTTGATCGATACAAATGGTCGTCTCGTTGGTATCAATACCGCGATTCTCAGCCGCTCGGGTGGTTTCCAAGGCATCGGTTTTGCGATTCCGAGCAATCTCGCTCGCAACGTGATGGAGCAGCTCGCCGCTCACGGCAAAGTGATCCGTGGTTTCCTCGGTGTCAGCATCCAGGATGTAACGCCTGAGCTCGCTCAGGAATTTAAGATCGATCAACATTCTGGTGCTCTGATCGCTGAGGTCACGCCGAACAGCCCAGCGGCGAAAGCGGGTTTGAAGAGCGGTGATATTATCACGAAGATCGCCGACAAGCCTGTTCATGATGGTCGTCACCTGAAACTCGAAGTGGCTAATCTGGCTCCGGGCACAAAGGTTCCTGCCGAAGTCCTTCGCGACGGTCATACGACCAAAGTAACGATTAATATCGGCGACCAGCCGAAGAATCGCGCGGTGGCCAGCAATGATGGCGATAATAACTCGTCCAACCGTATGTCCCCCGCGGATAAGGATCAGGGCACGCTGACCGGCGTAGAAATAGCCGATCTCGATTCACAGGCTCGTCGTGAATTCGATATTCCAGCCCGTGTACGTGGTGCGCTTATCACGAACGTAGATCCCGCGTCTGCCGCGGCGGAAGCCGGACTTCAGCCAGGCGACGTGATCCTTGAAATCAATCGTCACTCGATCAAGTCAGCCGACGAAGCAGTCAAGCTCACGGAAAGCAATGATTCCAAGAAGACCTTGCTACGTGTGTGGAGCCAACGTGGTTCACGCTACGTCGTGGTTGACGAAACCAATTCCTCGAACGGCGCTCCGTCACAATAACCGTTCTGTATCTTTGTCCATAGTGTGTTGTGTTAACCTGCTCCGGGCCGATTCAATTGGCTCGGAGCAGTTTTATTTTCCGGAGAGAGACAACGAAACACACCGAACTTGAGCTATCCACGAATAACACGAATCGACACGAATGAAATCGGTGAAGAAAATCGGCGGTTTTTGAACTCGCTTAACGGCGAAAGACGCAGTCTCGCTTTTTTCTTCCTACCTTCCGTTTCTGATTCGTGCCAATTCGTGTTATTCGTGGACAACCTCCGGTGTATTGCTTGCGGTGTTTACCCGCATTTAAACCTTCCGCCTTCATTCAACCGTTACCAAACTTCCTTTCGTGAGAGTTCTCGTCGTAGAAGATGATTCCAAGATAGCCTCCTTCGTGGTCAAGGGCCTGAAGCAGGAAGGCTACGCTGTCGACCACGCGGCCGACGGCGATACCGGCTTGGCTCTGGCGACCAACACCACGTACGACGTCGCGATCGTTGACGTGATGCTTCCAGGACTGGACGGCTTGAGTTTGGTACGACGACTCCGCAGTGCACAAGCGACACTTCCCGTTTTATTTCTGAGCGCTCGTTCGAGTGTGGATGACCGGATCAAAGGACTTCAAGCCGGTGGAGATGATTATCTCACAAAGCCTTTTTCTTTCGCTGAATTGGTGGCGCGCTTGCAGGCCTTGATTCGTCGCTCGACCCGTTCGCCTGAGGCAACTCGCCTCAGTATCGGCGATGTCTCGCTCGATCTCGTTTCCCGCGAAGTCACCGTTTCGGGGCGCGCGGTTGAGCTTCAACCTCGTGAATTCTCTTTGTTGGAGTATCTCTTGCGACATCCGCGTCGGCCCGTCACCAAAACGATGATCCTTGAACACATCTGGGACTACAGTTTTGATCCGCAAACAAACGTAGTCGACGTCCTGATGTCACGTCTTCGAAGCAAAGTGGACCCTGAAAAAACCCGCATCGAAACGGTGCGCGGCGTAGGCTATGTCTTCAACGGAACAACTTAAACGGCTTTCCCGTTCTGTCGCGGCTCGGCTGAGCCTTTGGTTTGCCGCCCTCTTCACGCTGGGCTTTACCGCGATCTTTGCTTTGCTTTATTGGATCCTCCCGCATCAGCTCGAGGCGCGCGACTACGAAGCGTTGCAGCTCCGGTTAAAACAATATGCGGGTATCTACGCTCTGAGCGGCCTCGACGGTTTGCGAGAACGACTCGCTGAAGATGGCGAGACGCCCCACGTAAAATCACTCTTCGTCCGGATCGTTGGACCTGGCGGCAGTGCTGTTTGGGGAAAAATTCCGCCAGATTGGATTGATGCCGATGCGCGGCGCATCGCCGTACCCGACGGCTGGGGTGGCTGGACCGAACAGCATGTGTACAATGTGCGCGTCCCGCGCGATCAGGAGCAGGATCTTGCGGTCGTGTCCGAAGCACTACCCGATGGTTTGCTGCTTCAAGTGGGACGCAGCACAGACAGTCGGACGGTGTTGTTGTCTCCTCTGCGCAGGACGTTTCTGTGGGTGGGGGGAGCAGTCGTCATCTTTGGTTTTGCCGCGGGCTTTGTCGTGGCCTTTCAAGCGACACGTCCGCTGCGTAGCGTCGTGGAAACGGCGCGGCGTATCATCAACAACGGTGCATTGGACGCGCGTGTACCTATGCCGAAGCGGCACGACGATGTCGCGGAGCTCGTTCAATTCTTTAATACCGTGCTCGATAAAAACGCATCTCTCATCCGGGCAATGCGTGAGGCGCTCGACAATGTCGCGCACGACCTTCGGACCCCGTTGACCAGTTTGCGCGGCACGGCCGAACTTGCGTTGCGGCAAAATGATCCGAACGTCGCGCGCGAAGCGTTGGGTGATTGCGTTGAGCGCGCCGATGAAGTGCTCAGATTGCTGCGCGCCTTGATGGAGATTTCCGAAGCCGAGGCTGGCATGCTCCCGTTGGATAAAGCCCCTTGCGACCTAACGGAACTCGCCCGCAGCGCGGTCGAATTGTATAGCTACGTAGCTGAAGCATCTCAGCTCACGCTGGTGATGGAAGGCAGTGAACGCGTTCCGGTTGTTGCGGATGCGACCCGCATACGTCAGGCCATCGCAAACCTGATTGATAACGCAGTAAAGTACACGCCGCCAGGTGGCCGAATCGTTGTTAAGACTACCGTTCAAGACAAGGAAGCGGTCCTTGAAGTCCGGGACACGGGTCCGGGTGTTCCGCCACCCGAGCAAACACGCATCTGGGATCGTCTCTATCGGGGCGATCAAAGCCGATCCAAGAGTGGACTTGGTCTTGGACTCAGTTTGGTGAGAGTTATCGCGCTGGCCCACGATGGTCGCGCCACCGTTCGAAACGGAGAAACCGGTGGGGCGATCTTCGAATTACGCTTCCCGCTCGCGAGCACACCGGTGCCCGAACCAGCTGTGGTTTGATACTACCTATTTATTTTTAACCACAGAGGCACAGAGACACGGAGGTCGGATCTGAAGAGGTCAGAGGACGGATGACCGAAATCTATTTCTGAGCGCTGTCTTCCGTAATTCTGTGCCTATTTCCGTGTTCCGTGGGCAACTATTCATGGCTCTGTGCCTCCGTGTCTCTGTGCTTCAATTGCTTGCTTCCGGCTTGGAAAATTCATCGCCTCGAATCCAGAGTCTTCGCCCCAAAAATAAACCAAGCCTTGGCAATTCTTCCATCTCGCACTTCATAAAGTGCAACTAACTCCAAAGTCCCGGGACCCTCAGGAAAAGTCCGGGTTATTCTTTCGTGATCGATGACAATGTGGCCATTTACGATGCGGTTGACGAGCTGGGCGTGAAGATTCGGCTCTTGAAATCGGGCTATCGCACGTTCGCGGATTTCTGCAGAACCACGGGCCAATAGTTTGGTGGGATGTTCGAACTGCTCGGCATCATCGGCGTAGATCGCAACGAGCGCATCGACATCGCGTGCGTTATAAGCATCGAGTTGGCGTTGAACAACTGCCTCAGGATCATTGGATAAATCAGCCATCGTCTAGAAATGAACAAACATCCGATCAGCAAACGATAAAAAAGTTAAACACGGAGCACACGAGGGCATCGAAGCCGCAATCAAAGCAGGCGGGGCGGATTTTTAACCGCGAAAGAGCACATAGAGCACATAGAGCACAAGGAATTTTTATTTGAGATCCTTGTGCTCTTTTGTGGTTAATTTCTGTGCCGCTGCGATTTAGTGTATGGTCTTCTCTTCGTGTCCCTTCGTGTACTTCGTGGTTAATCAGAGACGGCCTCTGCGGTTCAATTTCCGACTTCTGGCTTATCTAATGGAAAATTGAGCGATTGCGTGTAAGCTCCTGCCCCATGGCAGTTGAATTTAAAGATTATTATGCGGTTCTTGGCGTCCCGCGTACCGCGAGCGACGACGACCTAAAAAAGGCATTTAGAAAACTTGCTCGGCAGTATCATCCCGATGTGGCGAAAGATAAAAAAAACGCCGAGGAGAAATTCAAAGAGATCAACGAGGCCTACGAAGTGCTCAGCGATCCACAGAAGCGCAAACGCTACGACGAACTAGGCGCCAACTGGCAGAACGGAGCCGACTTTCAACCTCCTCCGCAATGGCAGCAGCGTCCGAGGGCAGGTACGCCCGGTGCGGGAGCGGGACGCGACTTTCATTTTGGAGGCACGGGTTTCAGCGATTTTTTCGAGCAGTTTTTTGGACGTCAGGGCCGGGGCGGTTCCTCAGTGAATGAAGAAGAATTTGGCGGAGGGGCGTACGGGCCCGAGCGTGGGCAGGATATCGAAGGTGACATCTCGGTCACGCTGGACGAGGCAATGAATGGATCCGTCCGCACCCTTTCTTTGGAGACAATAAATCCACAAACAGGCGAACGAGAGATCAACACGTTCAAGGTTCGGATTCCTCCGGGCGCTCAAGATGGATTGCGAATTCGCGTACCGAGTAAGGGACATGAAGGCAGCGGCGGCGGGCCTGCCGGCGATCTCTTCTTGCGTGTGCGCTTGGCCGCTCATCCGGACTTTCGCGTGAGAGGAACCGACCTTTATTACGATTTAGCTCTCGCTCCATGGGACGCCGTGCTCGGCACGACCGTGAGTATTCGCACGTTGACGGGTCGTATCAAGATGCGGATACCGCCGGGAACGAACAACGGCCAGGAATTGCGCGTTCAAGGACAAGGGCTGCTCAAGGGAAAATCCGGCGAGCGAGGCGATCTCTACGTCGTCGTGACGATCGAAATGCCCAAAGAAATCCGCGAAGAAGAACGCGCTTTGTGGGAAAAATTAAAGAATACGTCCTCGTTCACACCAGGATCGGCCTAAGTGAGATAACCGGATGTATTATTTTAAAAATCACGTACAAACACAAAAAAGATCTCAAAGGAATTCCCTGTGTTCTATGTGATCCTTCGTGGCTAAAAACCCGCCATCCGACATCCGCCCTCCGGGATTAAGCGGCAAGAGCGTGACAATAATAACTAAGCTCCCGGTCGCTGATCGTCGGTTTGCGCTGCAGGGCGAAGATCACCTCGGGGACCCAGAGAATCGTACGCAGCGGTTCAAGCAGGCGTTTCGGCACATCGGGATCGGCCACATGAGCAAGGATCGCGAGCGTCTGCCTCGATGCAGGCAATCCGATCCATTCAAGGATTCCGAAGACGCCGTTGCGTTCGAAGACCGCGGCGATTTCTTCCCAGCGAGGACCCGGCACCCCGCGCAAACTGGCGTGAAAGGTCAGAAACGATGTGAGCGCGGGAGTCTCGCACAAGGCGGATAGCAACGCCGGGCAGCGAGCAAGCAGTTGGAGCGCGGCCATGCGACCGAACCGGAACTGCATCAAAAAGGTGCGCTCCACGTTTGGAAAAAAATCAAGAAACCGACGCCACGCGCTCTCATCGAGCGCAAGCGGAGTGGAGAAAAATGCGTCTTCTTCGGGACAGGCGGACGCCCAACCCGCGTCCGTTTGGCGTTCAAAGCGCAATTCCGGCCAAGGAGTCACGCGGTACATCGATCCGTTATAAAACCATGTCAGGTCGTTGGAAGAGGCTGTTTTCGGCTGTTTGATGGAAACTTTCATGGTCGCATATTACAGGGTTGGGTGGGACATTTGTTGTCCCAGGCTTAAAAATCTGATCTTTTTTTGTATGCCTCCCTCTGTTCAACGTTCCCGCCCTCCGCTGGCCCGCATGCTCAAGATTCACGACGAATTGCAGCGTGATACTTTGGTGAATTGTTCCAAGCTGGTGAAGGACCTGGAGGTCTGTCGAAAAACGGTGGTGAGAGATATCGCCTTCATGCGCGATCAGCTCGATCTTCCGATCGAATACGACGGCAAGATCCAAGCGTACCGATACACGCATCGCGTGAATTCGTTTCCGACCGTTCACGTCACCGAAGGGGAATTGCTCGCCCTGCTGGTCGCGCAGCGCGCGCTGGAACAGTACCGCGGCACGCCCTTTCATCGACAACTCGAAGTCGCATTTGCGAAATTGTCCGAGGGCCTGAAGGACCGCATTTCGTTTTCACCTGCCGACGAACTCCAAACGGTTTCGTTCAAGAACATCGGTCTCGGAAAATCCGACCTCACGGTCTTCAACGCCCTGAGCGGCTGTGTCCTCCGATCCGTTGAGGTGGAGTTCGATTACCGAAAACCGGGCGACACGAAGGCCCGTCGTCGAAAGGCGAGACCTTATCATTTGGCCAACCGTGAGAACCTTTGGTACCTCATCGGGTTCGATTTGGAAAAGCGCGCGCTACGAACCTTTGCGCTGCCTCGCATCACCAACGTGGTACCCACGAAGGAAAAATTTGTACGCGCGGCGGACTTTTCCCCACAAAAATTTTTCGCCAATGCCCTCGGTGTCCTCGGAGGCGATGGAGATTATCGCGTAGTGATTCGATTCAGCGCCAGCGCCGCCGACCTCGTCCGCGAACGCGAGTGGCACGAGTCCCAGGAGATTCGCGACCTGCCTTCGGGTGAACTCGAACTGCGCCTGCGCCTTGGAGCCCTCGCCGAAGTCGAGCGTTGGATACTAGGCTGGGGTGCCTCCGCTCAAGTGGTGGAACCTTCCGAACTGCGGAACCGCCTGCGCGACACGATCGCCTCGCTCGCAGCGAACTACAGCGGTCGATAAAACCGCAGAAAGCTATTGAACCACAGAGGCACGGAGGTCGGAACGGAAGAGGTCTGATATCAGCGAACAGCCAGTTAGAATCAGATTTCTGTCATTCGTGCTCTGACTTCTGTGATCGCGTTCCTATTTCCGTGCAATTCCGTGTGTTCTGTGGGCAATTAATTCAGTGCTCTGTGCCTCTGTGGTTCAAAAATCCGGAGGTGGCTCGCTGATGACAAGGGTAACGACGCCGAGACAAGCGAAATCCCCACAGGAAATCTTATGCGTGTGTGAGGTAAATCTGTCGACAGCCCGTTTGCGGAATCTAGCCTGCGTGCCGTGGACTCGTCCTCTTCCGAACAAACGACCGCTGCCAGCCGCTCATCGGCGGAGTGGTTCACGGAGGAAGTTCACGCGCACGAATCCTCGCTCAAGGCGTATTTGCGGGGCAGTTTCCCGGCGATGCGAGATGTCGACGACGTCGTCCATGAATCTTATCTGCGCATTTTAAAGCAGAAGGCCGTGGCTCCCATACAATCCGCGCGAGCCTTGCTTTTCACGGTGGCTCGCCACCTTGCCCTCGATCATCTGCGCAGTGCGCGTCGTTCTCCCGTACAAGCCGTCGCGGATCTTTCCGCGGTTGAGGTCCAGGACACGCGCCCGAGGGTTTCTTCCGCCGTGAGTAAAAACGAAAAAATCAGGTTGCTGACCGAAGCAATCGACGCATTGCCAGCAAAATGCCGGGAAGTGGTCGTGCTTCGTAAACTAAAATTGCTGTCGCAGAAGGAAGTCGCGGCTCGGTTAAATATTTCGGAGAAGGGCGTTGAAAATCAACTCGCGCGTGGACTTGAGCGCTGCCGTGCCTTTCTGCGCAAACGGGGAGTGGAAACATTGTTTGAAAGTGAAACCTGAATCTTCCCATTCCGATCAGCCCTTTTCTCCGCACGTCAACGAGAATGCGCGAGAAATTGCCGTGCGGTGGGTGCGGCGACGCAGCAAAGGTTTGACCGCCGCGGAGCGAGAGGAACTGAAAGCTTGGCTCGCGTCCGATCCCGATCACGCGAAAGCATTCGCCGCGGCTGACTCAGACCACTCATTGCTCGATTGGCCGCTGACCGCCGGAGAGACTGAAGCGGTCCTCGCGGGTTTGGAGAAGCGCCGGCGCAATCGACGCGTCCGGCGACAGACATGGATGGGAGTTGGTTTAGCAGCCTTGGTGGCCATCGGATTTTTCTTTAAAAAACCGAAGGACGTCCCGGGTCATCCGACGATTGCTGCTTTGAAAGTCATCGAACCGAGTAAAAAGATACTCATCGACGGTTCGGAGGTCGAACTGAAGGACGGAGCGCAAATTACCACCGATTTTTCCGATGTGGAACGGCGCGTATTTCTCACGAACGGAACGGCGCACTTTAAGGTGACGAAGAATCCGCAGCGGCCCTTTATTGTTTCCGCAGGCAGTGTTGCCGTGCGAGCAGTCGGCACGGCCTTTTCGGTCGAATTTGAGCCACAGGGCGTAACTGTATTCGTCACGGAAGGTCGGGTTGCGGTCGCGTCGGCGGCACTCCCGGCAGGGGCCTCGTCCTCGGATTCCGCAACTTCAGTAGCCGACGTTGACGCTGGCGGGGGAGTCGTCGTCGCTGCGGCGGACAAAAGCATTCAACGGCTGCCTGAATCCGAGCTCGCAAATCGTTTGGCTTGGATGTTACCGCGTTTGGAATTTTCCGGCATGCCGCTCAGAGATGTCGCCCAAACCCTCAACCGTTACAACCGCGTCAAGCTGGTACTCACCGAGCGCTCGTTGGAGGATTTGAAAGTAAGCGGTGCGCTACGGGCCGACAAAGTGAACGCTCTCGTCGCTATGCTGGAGTCTGACTTCCATCTTAAAGTGGAGCGTTCGGACGACGCTACGATCAAGCTGTATCCTGGTCCTTGACGGGAGCTCCTAGGGGTAGGGCGGGCCCGCCGTCGCGGCTATGGTGATAGAGAATTAAGATTTTTCGTAAGCAGATTGCGTCCATCGATGACTAGGTCTGTATGTTCCGCGTGACGGCGAGCCCAGCCTGCTTTGCTAGAGCGCCGCAGGCCGCACGCGGTCCCGCCCTACCTTCAGAATGACCGTTCGTTGTGCGATTTTTTAGAGACTACGTAATCGTAGATTCAGCAGATCGATTAGCCGCAAAGAGGCGCAAAATGATTTTGTTCTGCAGACTAAAATCATCCGTGCGCCTTATCGGCGCCTTGGGAGCTTCATTCGCAAAGAGACTTTTTGCGCTTTTTTGTGGCCAATCCCTTTCCGTGGAAAGTAATCAACTGGAGATTGTCTGAAAAATGCTGTGGGGATTTGGAAAGCTGTGGCGTCGTTCTTCGTAAGCGCAATCCTGCGCCTCATCCTTTCCACATTGTCACCGAGCTTAATGAATATTGAGTTTTTCCGTCGAGCGATCTGCTCCCGACTCCTTGTTTCGATTCTGGCGTTTGCCACGACGACTTCCGTGCTCCTTGCCGCGGATACGACAAAGAAGACATTTTCAATTCCCGCGGAAACGGCGGATAAATCGCTAAAAAAATTCACCGATCAGTCGGGTCTGGAATTGCTTTACTCGACCGAACTGGCGGCAGGGGTGAAGACCAACGCCGTAAATGGTGATCTCGAACCCGCAGAGGCGATTTCTCGATTGCTCGCAGGCACCGGGCTTTCCGCCGTTCATGACCACGACAATGGCGTATTTCGCGTAGTACGCGTCCCCAAGCCTCCGGCATCGGCACCTCCGGAAAAAAACGTCGTAAGCCGGACGCAGCCCCGAATTCAAAGTGAGGCGTCTGGCGTTACCGATAGTCTTGTTTTGGATACGTACCAAGTGACGGGCTCCCGCCTCGGGCGGCTTGAACACGAGGGTCCTCAACCCACCTCGACCTTTACCAAGGGAGATATTGAAGCCCGGGGCTTTGTCTCCACCGGAGATTTTTTGCAGAGCCTTCCCTTCAATAGTGGAACGACCAATTCCATCGGCGTTCCGGCGGCGAATCCCGTCAGCAATGCGCCCTATGCCCGTGGCGCCGTGACGTTGAACCCTCGTGGATTGGGCGCGAACCGCTTCCTTGTGCTGATCGATGGAAAGCGTCCTTCGAGCTATGGACTGGCAGATAACAAGGGCGGCGCGGTTTTCGACTTCAATAGCATACCGGTCGAGGCGATCGAGAGCATCGATTACCTGAAGGATGGCGCATCGGCTATCTATGGATCCGATGCCATTGCCGGTGTGTTGAACATCAAACTGAAGAGCGCTTACACCGGCCTGACGACGACGGCCTTTATTGGAAACACATTGGGCCACGATACCTTCACGCGCAGCGCGTCGTTGATCACGGGAGAGACCGGAGCCAAAGGCAGCTATTTGCTTAACGTAAATTGGTTCAAACAGAACTCCAATTTCGCCAACGATTACAGTCGATCGAAGTCCACCGATTATTCGGTGCTCGGTTCTCCGCGTGGTCAGAACAACAACAGCCCCAGTAATTTTCCGTTCAATATCACCCTCACCGCCGCGCAGGCGACCGCTGCTGGATTCTCGGGCGGCGCCGGATTCTACGTCATCGCGGGAGGGCAACCCGTCGCCAATCCGTCTGTTGGAAACTTTAGTCGTGCGGGTGCGGATCAAAATGCGGCCACCAATGCGAACCGCTACGAGTTTGCTCCCGCGACGCAACTGACTCCCAAGCAGGAAAACTTCAGCGCGCTGCTCAACGTGAAGCGTACGTTCAGCGACTCCCTGCGCGGTTCTGCGCAGGTGCTCTTCAATCGAAATATCACGAACATTGTTTACACCCCGATTTCGATCAACAGCCGTTCGGTCACCACGAGCACGGGCGGATTTCTGACGATTCCCGCGAACAATCCCTACAATCCTTTCGGGTTCGCGCTGGATAATTTCCGTGGACGCGGAAATTTTGGGCCACTGAGAACCTTCGACGTGGATTCCAGCGGCCTCACGGGCATCTTTGGATTGGAAGGCGATCTCTGGGCGGATTGGAAATGGGATGCAAACCTGGTTTATAGTTACAGCTCGGTGGATCAGGTGGCTGGAAACCAAATCCGTACCGACGACATGCAGGCGGCGCTCAATGGCACGTTGCGGGGCTTCACCGGAAAGTTTTTCAATCCCTTCGGACCGTCGTCCAGTCAGGCTCTGGTGGATAGTCTTTTTGTGAATTCCAATACCAACTCAAAGAGCACGACGACCGGTGCAGAAATTTCGGCAAACGGACCGCTCTTCGAAATGCCCGAGTTGCTCGGCCAGAAATCTGCGGGTCAAGTTGCCCTGGCAGCGGGCGCGGAGTGGAGGCAGGACGAATTGGACAATCATTCGGATCCCGTGGGTTACCTCGTAGCGGTGGGAGATTTGCCTTATCGTGGTCACCGGACCGTTACTTCCGGTTACACCGAGCTCGCCGTGCCGGTGCTGCCGAAGTACCTCACGCTGCAATTGGCCGGACGCTACGATCGTTACGATTCTTTCGGAAGTACCGTGAATCCCAAGTACGCGGTGATTTCCCAACCGTTCGAGTTCTTGAAGATTCGCGGCTCCTATTCGCAGTCGTTCAAGGCGCCCGATATCGGTCAACTCTATCAACCGGGGGTGACCACGTTCACGACGGCGATCGCCGATCCGCGCAATCCGTCTTTGGGCCTCAACACGTATCCGTTCATGTCGTCGGGTAATCGTAATCTTAAACCGGAAAAAGGGCGTGTTTGGTACGGCGGCGTCGTGCTTGATGTGAACAAGTGGGTGAAGGGACTCAGCTTCACCTTCGACTATTTCGACATCGGTTTGACCAATGTGATCACGTCATTCACGACGCCCACCGTTTTCTTCAGTTATTTTCCCGACCGCGTTGTGCGCAACAGCGACGGCTCGATCCAGTACTTCGATGCGCGGACGATCAATGCGGCCGGATACAAGTGGCGGGGCTTCGATCTCGGGGAGGAAAGACAAGATCGGCGCTTCGCTCGGCATGCAGTTCAAAGGTTCTTATTTGAACGATCAGTTTTCACCGGCCTACGAAGAGCACGCGCAGTTTCTCTACAATGGCTCCGTATCGGTCGAGGCGCCCTGGCGTACACGCGTGACACTGGGGTGCAACAATCTTTTCGACACGCAGCCGCCGCAGAACGGAAAAGCGATCCCCAGTTATGGTTTCGATATTGCGACGTATGCCGCGTGGTCGATGGGGCGATTCGTGTACATGAAGGTGTCCAAGGATTTTTAATCGGGTTAACCAGATCTGCACAGCCGGAGTCCTATGCGCCTTTTGTCGTTACGCTGGTTGGAGGGTGTCTATGAAATAAGGGGCGCGCCGGCCCACCTTCACCGTGATCGCTTGCATCCTAAACACCGAGACGTATTTCGAAAACACACTCTGGCGCTGACAATCATGGTGGTGGCGACGTTTCACTCTGCCACAAGCGGGCAGGTCAAACCCGCTACGGTTACTTCTCTTCGACTCATTGGCTCGGCACATCTTCCCGGAAATACAGTCGCGTCGGGACCGCTCGTAGGCGGGTTGTCGAGTTTGGACTACGATGCGGCCGCTGACCGCTGGCTGGCCGTATCGGACGACCGCTCCGATCACGCACCCGCACGCTACTACACACTTCGAATCGATTATTCCAGCGATGGCGTTCGCGGAATGGCGGTGGAAAGGGCAACGTTCTTTCGTCAGGAGAACGGTACGTTATATCCGAACGGGCGTGATGTGGTGAGCGCAGGAGGAGAGGTGCCTGACTGCGAGGCGTTGAGGATCGATCCGCGCGACGACACCTTGTGGTACACCAGCGAAGGAGATGGCACGCGACGAACAGATCCTTGGGTGCGTCACACGAAACGCGACGGAACGTTTTTGGGAAGCATGCCGTTGCCGGCGCTGTTCAAATTCGATCCCGCGGGTAGGGTGGGAGCGAGGCCCAACCTCAATTTCGAAGGCCTTTCGTTCACCCCTGACGGAGAAAATCTTTGGCTGGCGATGGAGGCACCGCTCGTGCAAGACGGTGCGCTTCCCTCAGGCGAGGCGGGAGCGAACGTTCGGTTTACTTTGTTGAGCCGCAGGGGAGAAATTCGCCGACAGGTCGTTTATCCGATAGATGAGTCTTACTTGCGCCCTGCGCCGGGTAAACTTGCTTCGAATGGAGTATCGGAAGCCTTGGCTGTATCCGAAAAAGATCTTCTCGTATTAGAGAGAGCGGGAGCTCAGCGGTCGAATGGAGATTGGCACTTTGGTGTGCGTCTCTATCTGGCGGATGTTTCGACCGCCACCGATATTAAAGCGGTGAAGTCATTGGGTGACGCCGCGTATGAGCCGGCTCGCAAGAAACTACTCATTGATTTTTTGAAGCTTCTGCCGGGCGGCGTGGATAATCTCGAAGGGCTCGCCTGGGGCCGAAAACTGCCGAACGGCCACGCCACGCTCCTCGTGATTTCAGATGATAACTTCGTTCCGTATCAAGTGACCGAAGTTCACGTATTCGAAATCATCCCATAAACCTGCGAAAATGCAGTTTGAACCACACCTCGCAAGCGCGAGGTGTGGTTCAAATCTAGGTCTAGTCCAACCCGCTATGAAAGCATCTATTTTAAAAATCCTCATACTAAGTCTCTTCATTTACGGGCTCACGGCTGAAGCACAACAGACTCCGCCGAAACGCAATTGGGACGATCTCTTTGAGGGCGTCGTGCATGATGACAAACGTATCGCCGGTTTTGTGGGTGAGTACCGCTGGTTGAGCAATTTCTATTCGTGCCGAGTGGAATTCGAGGGATTGGTGTACCTCGCGTCGGAAGGTGCGTACCACGCGAGCAAATACCCCAAGGAAGAGCGGGGCGCGTTTACGAAGTTAGATCCGGACTCGGCGAAAAAACTTTCGAGACAAAAAGGCGTGGACCAAGTGTGGTGGGATGCGCGTAAGGATCAGGTGATGCGCGATGTGGTGTGGGCTAAGTTCTCGCAGAACAAAGACCTCGCCGAAAAATTGATAGCCACCGGCGACCGGCAGTTGGAAGAAACCAATTGGTGGGGCGACAAATACTGGGGCGTCTTTAAAGGGGAAGGGGAGAACGTCCTCGGCAAAATCCTGATGGAAACCCGCGCCCGTCTTCGGGTAAAACCGCGAGCTGAACCATAGAAGCAGATTTTTTTGGCCAGAATGCACAAAATAAATGCATCAGTCGGATCGCCGAGCCCTGTGGTTAAAACCTTGGAAGGAATAACCGCAAAGAGGCTCAAGTAATCCCAAATTAGCCACCAGAGAACACAAAGATCCCAAAGAAGATCCCTTGTGTTCTATGTGATCTTTCGTGGCTAAAAATCCGATCCTATTGCTTTCGCTGCCGCTTAGTCCTTCCGCGGTGGTGCGGGAATCGGGTTCAATTTTCGACCTCTTTTAGACTTCGAAAAGCAGCTAAAAAACTACCTAAAAATCGGTCTCGGAAGGCCGTGCTTTAGGGCGCTATTTTTGAAAGAAAAGAGCTCAAAATCAGGATCAAAATCAGGCTCGGAAAGCCCTGGTTTTGAAGGCCTTTTCGTGACTACGAAGCATGCCTAAACAATGTTTTTTGGGAGCCTTTTTGAGCCTATTTTTCGAGTCTTTTTCGATGTCAAAGTCGCTTCTTTTCGAAGTCAAAAATAGCCAGTGAAAGGCGATTTTCGGGGTCAAAAAAGACCGTTTTGAAGTCGCTTTTTAGAGCTAAAAAGGAGTCGTTTGAGCTCCGGGTAGGGCTCTTTTTTTCGAATAAAAATGAGGCCGAAACCGGAGTTTTTTTGTCGATTTCTGAGGCTTTTTTTGGGTCGGAAAAGAGCCCTAAAAATGTGCTTTTATACGCGCAAAAACGGGTCGAAAACTCGCCGTCAAAGCCCTCGAAAGAGTCATTTTTCAGGGGCAAAACAGGTCTGAAATGAGACGTTTTGAGGCAATATTTTGACGCGGAAAAGGGCCTTCGAAAGGCACGAAAAACAGCTTAAAAGAGGCCTGTTTTAGGGTCATTTCGAAGCCCGATTTTGTCTGCAAAACGGACCTAAAAATAGAGATTTTAAGGGCCTTTAAAAGTGCTTTTCGCCTTCCGAAAAATGTGCGAACCAAGCGCCATTTTATGCGCAAAATGAGCATGCAAAACGGGTTTTAAAGGCACGAAAAATGGGGCTAAATCGAGCTTTCGAGACCCTCATTAAGCCCCCCCCCATTTGGGGGGTAAAATGAGCTCAAAATGACGAGTTTTGAGGGTGTAATTTTGATGCAAAAAGAGGTATCGAAAGGTCTAAAAAAGAATTTAAAGACGTCTGTTTTCAGGCTGTATTGCAGCCCGATTTAGGCTCTAAAATGAAGATGAAAATGAGGATGAAAAGGGCCTTTTTTAGGCGCTTTTGGACGTCGAAATGCGCGTCATTTTGATAACAAAAAAGCGTGCAAAAAGATGCTCGAAATAGGCTTCAAAACGTCCTTCAAAAGAGGCTTAATGTGGGACTCAATCGACGTCTGTACGGAACGTGCGTTAGGCGCGTTAATGTAAATATATAAGTGCGAAAGAGTGGGGTAGTGACGATTGCCAGCGGCCTGCGCTCCCACGGGCTGAAGACTTGTCCACGAATTGCACGAACTGCCACGAATTTAGGAGAAGTCCTTTGTGGACGTGCCAAAGAAGGTACGCGAATAATCCGAATGGAGTTATTTTTCCGATCCGGCCTCCGTGCCTCTGTGCCTCACTGGTTCAAATGGTTGGTTGGGGTATGCAGAGCTCGGAGGCAGAAATTTTAGCGGTAAAGAGGCGCAAATCGGAGGATCGGCGATTGACGCCGATCCCGGAGAGGCCGACAACCGCGTCAATCGCGGTTGTTCCGTTTTGCGATCCCGCTCCTGCGGGACGGCCAATCACTTCAGGGGGGGTGGCTTTCGACCCTCGACGTTCGACTTTCGTCACGCATATGCGGACCTGGCAGAACCACGAACGACAAACCGTGAACTCGAGGCGCGTCTGGCGCCGAGGGGCTTTTGTAAGGTTATATGTGCTACTTTTGTAAAAATGGAATGTATAACCTTACAAAACGGGCGGAGCCCGGCGGAGAGTTAAGAGAGCTAGGGAAAGGAGACCTCACGCCGCGGTCGCCAAGGACGCGTGCCTGGGAGCGCAGGCTGCCAGCCTGCATCCTCTTCAAACCTGCAGGCCAG
>WNFI01462943.1_pt2 | contig 26727 bp, 23 predicted proteins | sample 5400471 | NCBI WGS metagenome assembly WNFI01 (sample SAMN13153348, study PRJNA577476) | soil metagenome | isolation source: 100 cm saprolite on Douglas fir-dominated hillslope | place: USA:California | collected 2013-09-17 | reverse complement strand
GCCATGCGCTTCAGCGATGGAGCGGCTGATGGACAGTCCCATGCCGGTCCCGTGAAGCTTCGTCGTGAAGAACGCGTTGAAGATCTGGTCCAGCTGCGGGGGCAGCCCCACGCCGGTATCGCAGACGGACACAAGAAGGTGCCCGTCTGCCGCTCGCTGGGACTTGATGGCGAGCTCGCGCGTCCCATGCATGTCCTTCATCGCATCGATGCCGTTGATGATGAGGTTCATCAGGACCTGTTGCAATTGCACGCGATCTCCCATGACCTGGGAAGGATCCGCCGCCAGCTCCGTCCGGATCGAGATGGAGTATCGCGTGACCTCGCTGCGCAAGAGGATTCGGCTGATGATTCCAGCCGCACGCGTTCCGTCCTGCACGATTCTCATCGCGGCCGCGCGCGCCTCTTGGAGATTTGGGGTGTCGCCCGCCAGCCAGCGCAAGCAGGCATTGGCGTTGGTGACGACGGCCGCGAGCGGCTGATTGATCTCGTGAGCGATCGACGCCGTCAGCTGCCCCAGGTTGGTCACGCGGGTGATGCGCTCTAGCTCCGCCCGGGCATCGAGCAGCGCTTCCTGAGCCTGCTTCCGCTCGGCGATTTGCGCCTCCAATGTCGCATTGGTCAAAGCGAGCTGTTCCGCACGTCTGCGCACCGCGGACACCAACTGGGTGATCACCGCTGACACCGTGAAGAACGCAATGATGGCCGCGAGATTGAACGGGTCGTCTACCCGGAAAGAGAAAATCGGTGGCGCAAAATAGTACGCCAAGCATGCGACTCCGATGAGCGAGACGACGATCGACGAGAGGAGGCTGCCCTGGAGAGACAGCAGAACGATGATCGTCAGATACAGACACGCGGTCGTAGCGAGATTGAGCCGGAGTTGGAAGCAAATGAAGGTGACGGATGCGAGAGCAGTGCTGCCGGCCAAACACCGAGCAGCTTCGCGGCGGAGGCTATGGCTGTGGGTCTGCAGCATGGTCAGCACAGGAACGCCTCCCGGCGCCAGAGTTCCTGGGTCAGCCCTCCTTGCTCCGTTACGTCCATCGCGGGACCCCGGGCGATAGGGTCGATCAGCCGGCACCGCCGCGCGCAGCACCTGCCGCCAAGGTGATACTGTGTCGGCAATCCTACGGTCTGCAAACCTGGAACAGATCTTGGATGCTTCTACACGACCAAGCGCTGGGGCAGGGGGGTGTCCACTCGCTTGCACTTCCAGTAGGAGACCATGCCGGAGCTGGACGCAACCGTGTTCGTCGTGGATGACGATGCCTCGATGCGAGAGGCCCTGCTCGAGATTCCCATCGTGTTCATCACGGGGCATGGCGACGTTCCGACGTCGGTGCGGGCGATGAAAGCAGGGGCCCTGGAGTTCCTGACCAAGCCGTTCCTGGAGCGGGATCTTCTGGATGCGATCGCTCAGGCGATCGAGCGCGATCGGGCCGCACGCCTGCGGCAAGCGGAGATGGGCGAGCTGAACGCCCGGCACAAATCCCTGACGCGGCGTGAGCGAGAAGTGATGGAGCGGGTGGTCTCAGGGCTGCTCAACAAGCAGGTCGCCGCCGAACTGGGCACGAGCGAAGTCACCGTGAAGGTCCATCGGGCCAAGGTGATGCACAAGATGCGCGCCGGCTCGCTGGCGGACCTGGTCAGGATGTCCGAGAAGCTGGGGATCCGGCGCGCCAAGAAGGTGTAGGACCCGCGGCGCGACTACCTATACCAAGGTGTAATGGATTTTCTCCCCTCGACGATGATGATGGGGGTCGGGGCGCGAAAGGTTCCGAGTGACGAAGATTCCTCTCATCTCGGTCGTCGATGACGACGACTCCGTCCGCGAGTCCCTTCGGGCCTTGCTCAGGTCCGTCAGGTTCGTCGTGGAGGTCTATGCTTCGGCCGAGGAGTTCTTGAACTCGGATCGCTTGCGCGAGACGGACTGCCTGATCCTCGACGTGCGCATGCCGGGAATGAGCGGGCTCGAGCTCCAGCGCCGTCTGGTGGTCCGCCATCCGGAGATGCCGGTCATCTTCATCACCGCACATGGAGACGACGAACTGCGGTCGCGAGCCCTGAAGGGCGGTGCGGTGGACTACTTGCTCAAACCCTTCAGCGAGGAGGCGTTGCTGAATGCCGTCCAGACAGCTCTGAGGCCGGAATGACGTGAAGCGCCGGACGATCGGCGGAGGTGCGGCATGAGCGAGACATACCCTCCCGTCTACGTCGTCGATGACGATGTCTCGATGCGCGAGTCCGTTGGGAGTTTGATCCGGTCAGCGGGTCTACGGGTGGAGACTTTCGCGTCGGCGCAGGAGTTCCTTGCCAGGCCGCGCGGCGAGGTGCCGAGCTGTCTGGTGCTGGACGTGAAGCTACCTGGGCTGAGTGGACTCGATCTGCAACAGGAGCTGGCCAAGGCGGACGTCCAGATTCCCATCATTTTTCTCACGGGGTGCGGCGACATTCCCATGTCGGTGCGAGCGATGAAGGCAGGCGCCCTGGAGTTCCTCACCAAGCCTTTTGACGATGAGGCCCTGCTGGACGCGATCCACCAGGGGATCGCCCGCTACCGCAAGGTCCCGAACAAGCGGAGGAAGGGTGCGTGGCAGGGGCCCGAGGACATCATCGGCACCAGCCCCGCATTGAAGTTCGTGCTGAACCGCGTGGCGATCGTGGCACCCGCGGATTCGACGGTGCTGATCCTGGGAGAGACTGGAACGGGAAAGGAACTGGTGGCGCGTGCGATCCACGGGCGGTCGCAGCGGTCCTCGCGGCCGCTCGTGTGCGTGAATTGTGCCGCCATCCAACCCTCGCTCATCGCCTCGGAATTGTTTGGGCACGAGAAGGGAGCGTTCACGGGAGCGCTGCAGCAGCGCCTGGGCCGCTTCGAGCTGGCGGAAGGAGGAACGATCTTCCTGGACGAGGTCGGCGACCTCCCCGCGGAGACCCAGATTGCCCTGTTGCGGGTGCTCCAAGAGCGCGAATTCGAACGGGTGGGCGGGAATCAACCCGTCCGGGCTGACGTGCGGGTGATCGCAGCCACCAATCGCGACTTGCACGCTGCCATGCTTGCCGGCAGCTTTCGCAGCGACCTGTTCTATCGGCTCAACGTGTTTCCCATCGAGGTTCCACCGCTGCGGAAGCGAAGAGAGGACATCCCCTTGCTGGTCGAGCACTTCGTTCGAGTCCATGCAGTGCGAGCGGGGAGGACGATCCGCGGTGTGGACAAGAAGACCTCGGAGATGTTGCAGACGTATTCCTGGCCGGGCAACGTTCGAGAGCTACAGAACGTGATCGAGCGCTCGGTGATCGCCTGTGACACCGAGGTGCTCACTGTGGAGGAGAGCTGGTTTCCCCGGGAGTCTGTCCAAGCCGGACCAGCAGGCCAGCCGCTCGTAGGCGAGCTTGTCAAGCAGGAGAAGGAGATGATCGAAGCGGCCTTGGCTGAAACCAGAGGGAAAGTGTCAGGGCCTTCGGGTGCGGCAGCCAAACTCGGTCTTCGGCCGAGCACGCTGGAGTCGAGGATCAGGTCGCTGAAGATCGACAAGCATCGCTTCCGTCCATCTTGAGGGCGTCCCATCGTCCCGGCAGCGCTCGGTTGCCGCGGCGTCCATGCTGCTCATCGCAACCTCCTGCTCTTCCGCAGCGGTGCGCGCCCACGAGCAATCACGCGCTCGCTCAGGTCTGCGACCGTATCGCGGCAGCATTCTTGCTTCGCAGACAAGCGCGCCATGAGCGCGAGGCGACGTTGTCTGGGTCTTGAACGAGTGGGGTGTCCCTCATGTACAGCACTCAAACAACCGGATCGAAGCACGGGAGCACGCCGTGATCGCGCTCGTTGCGCTGCTGGTCGCCCAGGCGGCCGCTGCGCGCGTGCTCACACTGCAGGAGGCGGAGCGAGTCGCCCAGGAACGCCAGCCGCAGATCAAGGAGGCGCGGGCCGGCACAGAGGCGGCGGAGGCGCGCATTGTCCAGGCGCGCTCGGGCCTCTTGCCCCAGGTCGCGGCGACGGCCGGATATGAGCGGACCACGTTCAACCGGGTCTTCCGTGCGGGCGCGCAGGCCATCTTTGGAGGGCCCGGCCCAACGCTCGATACCGTCAATTTCTACAGCAGCAGCGTAATCATCTCGCAGCTGATCTGGGACTTCGGCCTGACCAGCGACCGCTGGCGTGCCTCGCAGGCTAGCGCGCGGGCTACCGCCGACCAGGAGCGCACCACCTGGCAGCAGGTCCTGTTGCAGGTTCGCGTCGCGTTCTTCAACGCCCGCGCCTTCAAGGCCCTGCTCGCGGTGGCGCGGGATACGCTGGCCAACCAGCGCAGGCACCTCGTGCAGATCGAGGGGTTCGTGCATGCGGGCACGCGGCCGCCCATCGATCTGTCGCAGGCGCGGGCCACGACCGCAAACGCCGAAGTACAGGTCATCAACGCCGCCAACTCGTACGCGACGTCCAGGGCGCTGCTCAACCAGGCGATGGGCGTGGAGGGGCCCATCGACTACGACGTCTCGAACGACGCTCTGCCGCCGGAGCCCGGTGAAGATGCCGCCTTCGACAAACTGCTGGAGAGCGCGCTCGCGGCGCGGCCTGAGATCGCCGCCGCAGCCGAGCAGGTGCGCGCCCAGCAGCTCACCCTCCAGTCTGCGCGCGGCGGGTACGGTCCGGCATTCAACGCTTTTGGGACATTCACCCAGGGCGCGATCTCGAACGACACCACCAACCGCTGGAACCTGGGCGCCGGGGTGACGCTCACCTGGCAGCTCTTCCAGGGCGGGCTGACGAAGGGGCTGGTGAGCGAGGCGGAAGCGAACCTGTCCTTCTTTGTCGCGCAGCTCGACCTCCTGCGCCAACAAGTCCGGGTGGACGTGGAGCAGGCGATGCTCGCCGTGCGCGCGGGGAAGGCGGCGCTGGCCGCGGCGAGGGACTCGCTGGTTTCTGCGCTCGACCGGCTCTCGCTGGCGGAGGGGCGCTACCAGAACGGCTCCGGCAGCGTGATCGAGCTGGGCGACGCGGAGAACTTCGAGACGGCGGCGGCCGCGCTGTTGGTGCAGACCGATTACCAGCTCGCGACGGCGCGGGCGCAGCTGGTCCGGGCGCTGGGCCGCCCCTGACTGGGAGCTACCGCTCCGTTACTTCGAGGAGACTGTGGCCCGTCGCAAGGCGCAGCTGCACGCGCGCGTTCATCAGATCGGCGTCCGCCGTGATGCGGTTGACCTCCGCCGTGAAGGCGTCGCGCTGCGCTTGCAGCAGGTCGAGTTGCGTGATGGTCCCCGCCTGGTAGCGTTGCCGAGCCAGGGCGGAAGCGTGGACGGCATACGCGCGGCCGGCGCGCGCCGACCTGCTGCGGGCGATGTCGGCGGCAACGGTGTTCCACTGCCGGTGGATGGCGTCACCGGCGTTCAGCCGGGCGCGCAGCTCGCGGGCGCGCGCGGCGTCCAGCGCGCCGTCCTGTCCGCGGATGTTGCCGAGGTTCGTCAAGTCCAGCGTCCAACTGAGCGTGATCGCGGCCTGGTAGTACCACTTGTGTCCGACGAACGCCGCCGTGTTGCTCCCGAACTCGGTGAAGGTGCCCGCGATCGACGGGGCCAGCGCGAACCTCGCCGCCTGCGCCAATTCCTCCGCGGCGCGCGTGTTCAAGGCGGCGGCTTCAACCGAGGGCAGACCTGCGACGCTTCTCTCGAAGACGGACAGCTCGGGCTCGGGATGCAGGTCGTCGGCGAGCTCGACGGCGGTGGAGACGTCGGGTGTGACGCCCGATGTGGATTGCAGGGCCCGGGCCGCGAGCGCTACTTGAAGTTCCGCCGAGGCGACTTGCTGCACCTGCTGCTCGACGTCCGCGCGGGCACGGTCCACGTCGAGGATCGCCGCGGTGCCAGCCTTGAACTGCGCCTCCGCAATCAGAAGACCCTGCCTGGAGACATTCAGCGCGGTGTTCGATGCGTCGACGAGCGCGAGATTCGCGACCACCTGGAAGTAGTTCTGCACCACCTGCGCCTCCACCTGCAGGCCCGTCGCAACGCCCGACTGGGCGATGCTCGCCGCACTCGTCCTGGCCGCTCCGGCCCGGCGGAAGTTCGCCAGGTCCACAAGCGTCACGGTGAGGGTCCCGGTCCCACTCCATAGGTTGATCGGGCTGATGGTGATGGGCGTTGGAAATTCGAACAGGGTGAGCACCGAAGCGTACTCGGTCCGCGTGTACCCACCCCGAGCGGACACGCCGGGCAGGACCCGACCGAGCGCCACGTCGGCCTGCGCATCCTGCTGGGTGACGTTCGCCTGCGCTTCCAGCGCATCGGGATTGTGGGTGCGCGCGGCGGCGGCGAACGCCCTGATGGGCTGCAGCGCCAAGGAAGGAAGAGAGTACAGAACGAAAAGCGCGAACAGCAGCGCCGCCAGAATGAAGGTGTTCCTGTGTGCCATCGGCTGCTCACGATTGCTGCGTGACGTCGCCCTGCAGGCCGACGACCTGGTCCTGTGCGCGTCCCTCGGCGTGTCCCTTCTCCGCTCCGCTCAGGCGTTCCACGAGTACGAACAGCAGCGGAATGATGAAGATAGCGATCGCGGTCGCGGCCAGCATGCCGGTAATGACCGCCGTTCCCAGCTCCTGCCTCGAGACAGCGCCCGCCCCCGAGGCGATCCACAGCGGCAAGAGTCCGAAGACGAACGCGAACGAGGTCATCAGCACCGGCCGGAACCGGAGTTTGGCCCCGGCGAGCGCGGCCTCCACCAGCGGACGGCCTTGCTCGAGCTCCCCCTTGGCGAACTCGATGATGAGGATGGCGTTCTTCGCCGCCAGACCGATGAGCATCACCAGGCCGATCTGGCCGTAGACGTCGAGCGGGAAGCCTCGCAGGAGCAGGCCGGCCAGGGCGCCGAAGATGGCGACGGGCACGGAGAGGAGGACGCTGAAGGGGAGCGACCAGCTCTCGTAGAGAGCGGCGAGGATGAGGAAGACACAGGCCAGCGAGAGCACGAACACGGAAGAGCCGGTTCCGGCGGCCTTCTGCTGCTGGTACGAGAGGTCGGCCCATTCGAAGTCCATCTCGCGCGGTAGGACCTCGCGAGCCACCTGCTCGAGCGCGCTCGTCACCTGCGCGGAGCTATAGCCGGGGGCGGGGCCGCCAATGACCTGGGCGGCGCGGAAGAGATTGAAGTGGTTCGTAAACTCCGGCCCGTAGGCCCGCCGCGTGGTGGCGAGGGCGGAGAGCGGGACGAAGTCGTTATTGGAGTTGCGGACATAGTAGCGGTCGATGTCGCTCGCGGTCGCGCGCTGGTCCCCCTCCGATTGCAAATAGACTCTCCACTGCCGGCCAAAGCGATTGAACTGGTTGATATAGGCGCCGCCCAGGAATGCCTGCAGGGTCTGGTAGACGTCCGCGATGTTCACGCCCTGCTTGATGACCTTGTCGCGGTCGACGTCGGCGTAGACCTGAGGTACCGCCGGACGAAAGAGCGGATTGATCGACCCGACCTCGGGCCGCTTTTTCGCGGCGGCGACGAACTTCTGGAGGTTGGAGTCGAGGAACTTCACGTCGCCGCCGCTGTGGTCCTCGATCCACATCGAGAAGCCCCCCGACTGGCCCAGGCCGGGGATCGCGGGGGGCGCGAAGCCAAAGACGATCGCCTCGTCGATCTTTCCCGCGAGCTCCCGGTTCAGGCGCTCGAGCACGGCCGCCGCGGTGTGCCTAGCGCCAGGGCGCTTGTCCCAGTCCTTGAGCGTCACGAAATAAAACCCGCTGTAGGTCGCCGAGGTATAGGTCAAGAGCGAAAAGCCGACGATCGTGTTGAAGGATTTGACCTCGGGGATAGTGCCGAGAATCGCATCCACCTTGCGGCAGACCGCATCGGTCCGGTCCAGCGAGGCGGCGTCTGGGAGCTGGACGTTGAGGAAGAAGTACCCCTGGTCCTCCTCCGGTATGAAGCCAGAGGGGACCCGGCGGCCGGCGAGCACCGCCAGTGCGGTGAATCCGACCAGGATCGCGACACCGAGGACGGCCTTGCGAATCAAGAAGCGCGAGGTGCTCACGTACCCCCGCGTCGCCCGCTCGAACAAGCGGTTGAAGCCGCCGAATACCCACGCGAGGGCGCCCTTCGACTCGCCCCGGGGTCGCAGAAGCAGCGCGCAGAGGGCGGGGGAAAGCGTGAGCGCGTTGAAGGCGGAGATCAGGACCGAGATGGCGATGGTGAGGGCGAACTGCTTGTTGAGGAGCCCGGTGATGCCGCCCATGAGGGCCATCGGGATGAAGACGGACGCAAGGATCACGGCGACGCTGACCACTGGAGCCGAGACCTCCTTCATCGCCTTGAGCGTCGCCTCCCGTGGCGACTCGCCCTCTTCGATGTGGCGTTCCACCGCCTCCACGACCACGATCGCATCGTCGACGACCAGACCGATGGCGAGCACCAGCCCGAAGAGAGACAGGGTGTTGACAGTGAAGCCGAGCAGCGGGAAAACAACGAAGGTGCCGACGAGCGAAACCGGCACGGCGATCAGCGGGATCAGCGTTGCGCGCCAGCTTTGGAGGAAGATGAAGACCACGACCAGGACCAGCAACGTGGTCTCGAGCAGGGTGATGAGAATATCGCGGATTCCTGCGGTCACCGGCAGCGTCAGGTCGAGAGTGATGGTGTAATCGACGTCGGCCGGGAACCGCTGCTTCAGCCGCGCCATCGTCTCCTTGACCGCTTTGGCGACCGCGAGGGCGTTCGACCCTGGGGCCTGGAAGACCGCGACGGCGACCGCCGGCTTGCCGTTGACGCGCCCGATCTGGGTGTAGGTCAGCGCCCCGAGCTCGATGCGGGCGATGTCCTTGAGCCTCACAGTCGAGCCATCCGTGTTGAGACGCACGACGATGTCGCCGAACTCTTCGGCCTTGACGAGGCGCCCCTGCGCCCGGACGGTGTAGGTGAACTGCCGGTCCTTCGGCCCAGGATTGTCCCCCACGCGGCCCGAGGGGTTGACGGTGCTCTGTCGCTGCACGGCGTTTACGAGGTCGGAGACGGTGAAGCCCAGCTTGGCGAGCTTGTCCGGCTGTACCCAGATCCGCATCGCGTAATCGGCCGCGCCGAAGTTTTGGACCTGACCGACGCCGGGCAGGCGGAGGATGGTGTCGTTCAGGTTGATGTTCGCGTAGTTGGCGAGGAAGACGGGGTCGTAGGTGTTCTTCGGCGATTGGAGAGAGATGATGAGCATGGGAAGGCCCGTGAACTGCCGATAGGTGAGCCCGTAGTTGTTGACGTCGGTGGGCAGGATCGCCTGGGCCTGGGCGACCCGGTTCTGGGTGTTCACCTGATCGAGGTCGACGTTGGTGTCGATGTCGAAGGTGACTTGCAAGGTCAAGGACCCGTCGTTGGCATTCGTCGACTGCATGTAGAGCATCTTTTCGACGCCCGACATCTGCTGCTCGATGGGAGTCGCGACCGCTTGTTCGATGGAGAGGGCATCGGCCCCCGTGTAGTTGGTCGTCACCCGGATCTGCGGCGGCACGATGTTCGGGTATTGGGCCACGGGGAGACTGGACACGGAGACCAGTCCGAAGATGACGGTGAGGATGGCGATGACCATCGCCACGATCGGTCGGTCGACGAAGAAGCGGACCACGAGCTACGGCCCCCCGCCCGCGGGAGCCTTCGGTGGCGCAGCGGCGGAGGCCTCGGTGGAGGCAGGGGTCGCGCGCACCGTCATGCCGGGCCTCAACCGCGTGAGGTCCGAGACGATCACCTTGTCGCCGACGTTCAGCCCCTTCTCGACGATCGAGAGGCTCCCGACCTGCGGCCCCGTCTGCACCACCCGGATGTCGACCTTGCTGTCGGCGCCGACCACGCCGACCTGGTACGTGCCTTGAAGCTCACTGACTGCCCGTTGCGGCACGAGGAGGGCGCCCTTTCGCGTTTCCACCACGGCCCGCACCTTGGCGTATTGACCCGGTCGGAGGATGTTCCCAGGGTTCGGAAAGGAGCCCTCGATCGTCATCGTGCCGGTCGTTAAATTTACCTGGCGATCGGCGATGATCACCTTCCCGTGGTGAGGGTAAAGACTGCCGTCGTCGAGGATGATCTCGAGCTCGGGGGTCGGATCCTGCTCCGGTCCGGCCGTTCTCTTCTGCTCGGCAAAGTGTAGGTACTCTCGCTCGCTGATGTTGAAGTTGGCCTTGATGGGGTCGAGCTGCGAGACCGTCGTCATGACGGTCGTCGTGCTGACGAGGTCGCCGACCTGCTGTCTCGCGATGCCGGCCACGCCCGAGATCGGCGAGGTCACCCGCGCCCATTCCTGGTTGAGCTGCGACGTTACCAGGGTGCCGCGCGCTTGCACGACGGAGGCCTCTGCCTCACGCAGCGCCGCGAGGTCGTTGTCGTACTGCTGCTGTGGGATCGCCGATGAAGCGATCAGCTTCCTGTCGCGCTCGACGTCCAACCTTGCCTTGTTCAGGGCCGCGATCAATCTGTTGAGGTTGCCATACGACTGGGTGGCGACGGCCCGGAACTGGCGCGCGTCGATGTCGAACAACAGATCGCCCGCGTGGACGTACGACCCCTCTCGGTAGGCCTGCTTCACCACGTAGCCCTGGACTTGTGGATGGATCTCCGCGTTGACGAAGCCATCGAGGCTCCCAGTCCACTCCTGGTGGAGAGGGACGTCCTTTTGGACGACGTCGGTGACCTGGACGGCGGGAGGCGGGGGCGCGGGGGGAGCCGCCTTCCGACAGGCGGCGATCAGGAGGAGGAGCACCGAGGCGAGCGCAATAAGGGTCCGCGGTTTCATCGTCAAATGCACTCCACGAAGCATGCCAATCCGATGACGCCGGAACCAGGCCGCTTGCTGTGTGATCGGCGTACGGAGGTGCGCCGCCGTTCGGCACCAAACCGTCCGCCAAACCGACAGTCGCTGGGCTTGGAGGAGCACGAAGCGCTTTCCTGAGCCGATGCGCCGCCGCCGCGGTGCAATCACTCGGCGAGAACGCGGTGGACGAGCTGCACGCAAATGGATCCTTCGCCCACCGGGTTCGCACGAAGCCCTTCTCGTCGAGGGCAAGGCTGCCGCGCAGCCACTCCGTATTCGGGGACGCTCCGGTCATGAGGAAAACGCAGCGCACGGGCACTGTCTCCTCCCGATTGGCGCTTGCGTAGCGGATGCGGACGCGCTCGACCCGGCCGTCCCCTTCGAGCCCGACGACCTCGGTGAAGCTGTGCAGGGTGATCTTCGGGCTCTCCTCGATGCGGCGGATCAGGTAGCGGGACATGCTGTCGGCGAGCCCACGCCCACGGACGAGCACGTGGACGTGCTTGACGCTGTCGGACAGGAAGACGGCAGCCTGGCCCGCCGAGTTTCCCCCTCCCACGACGATCACTTCCTCGCCCTGGCAGAGCTGTGCCTCGATTTGCGTCGCACCGTAGTAGACGCCGAGCCCCTCGAAGCGCTGGAGTTCGGGCAGCGGCAGCTTGCGGTACTGAGCGCCGGTCGCGATCACCACCGAGCGGGCCAGGACGACTCCGCCGCCCGCCAGCTCGATCTCGTAAGGCCTGCGGTCGCAATCCAGCTTCATCCCCGAGCGCGCGATGGCGACCTCCGCGCCGAACTTCTGTGCCTGGGTGAATGCCCGGCCCGCGAGCGCCTGTCCGGAGATGCCGGTCGGAAACCCGAGATAGTTCTCGATCTTCGAGGTGGAACCGGCCTGCCCGCCGGGAGCGTTGGTCTCGAGCACCAGGACGTTGAGGCCCTCGGACCCGCCGTAGACGGCGGCGGCCAGGCCGGCGGGTCCGGCGCCGACCACCGCCAGATCGCGCACCGCCGCCGCATCGATCGAGACGTTGAGCCCGAGGCAATCGGCGACTTCCTCATTGCTCGGGCTCTTCAGCACCTTCTCATAGCGGCAGATCAGGACGGGAACGTCATCGACGGTCAGCGCGAAGCGGTCGAGGACCGACTGGACCGTCGGGTCCTTGTCGACGTCCACATATGCATGCGGCTGTCCGTTGCGGGTGAGGAACTCGCGAATGCGCAAGGTGGCTGCCGAGTGCGACGAGCCGATCAGCACCGCGTCGCCCTGAGCGGTGGCGATCAAAGCGACGCGGCGGAGGATGAATGCGCGCAGGAGGAGCTCGCTGAGCTCGGAGTCCGATTGGACGAGGGCCCGTAACGCCTCGGGCGAGACGACCACGAGCTCTCCGTCCTCGCGCATGCGGGCCCGCACCAGGCTGCGCCGCCCCGAGAGCATGATGGTGTCACCGGTGAACTCGCCCGCTCCGTGCACGGTGATGGGAACCTCCTTCCCATCCGCGGGCTGGACGATCTCCAACTCGCCAGAGATCACCACGTAGAAGTCCGATTGCGCGTAGCCCTGCTCGACCAGGATCTGCCCGCGAGAGACGCGCTGGCGCTCGCCCACGCGGGCGATCCGATCGATCTGCGCCTGCGTCAGGCGCGGGAACATCTGCGCGCGGCGCTCCTTGTACACGTCTGCCATGCGTTCTCCCAAAGAGGCATGATGCCGGTGGTCCACGCGTGATGCCGAGAATCGTGGGTTGGATGAACATGGCGAGATACAGACGTTCCGTACGGCTACACACGGGAACTGCGAGGCGTGTCCTTCGTCTCGAGCGATCGAGCGAGCCAACGATGCTCTGAAGAACGAGGGGTTCGGGGTTCTTACCAGCGTCGATGTAAAGGACACGCTGAAGAAGAAGATCGGCGCGGACTTCAGGCGCTACGTGATCCTGGGCGCGTGCAGTCCGCAGCTTCCGCACCGCGCACTGGGCACGGAGCTCGGCGTCGGCTTTCTCTTCCCCTCCAACATCACCGTGTTTGAGGGCGACGAAGGACAGACGGTGGTCCAGGCATCAAGCCGCAGGCGATGTTCGAAGTGGTGCGAAAGTCGGGCCTCGAGGGCCTGGTCGCTGGGGCGGACCAGAAGCTCAGGCGCGCTGTCCCCAGCGTGTCGGGGGTGTGGCCGCTGAGCAGCGACCCCGGGTGCTGGCCCCTTCGGCGGCCCCGTGGCCCGCAGGCCAAGGTGTTCCAGGATCTCCTCCACCACGGCCCGCTCGGTCAGGAGCGCGAGCATGGCGACGATGTGCGCCTCCTGCGCGCGCGGCGAGATGCCCTATGCGCCGCCCGCGAGGTCTTCGATCGGGAGCTCGGCCGCAACCGCGCGAGAACTCTTGACGCCGCCCACGGAGCACATTACGCTACGTTACGTATCGTCTCGTTCAGCTGGAGGTGGATTCATGGCAGGAGTGTTCTTAGGCATCGGCGCCGGGCCCGGGATTGGACTAAGCACAGCGCGTCGCTTCGCGACCGAAGGCTTTCGGGTCGTGCTTGCTGCCCGCAAGGTCGAGCGGTTGGAAGCCTTGGCGGATGATCTCAGGCGAGGGCCCAGTGCCGGCGTCGAAATTGCGTCTGTGGATTGCTCCGACAGTCTTCAGGTGGGCGAGCTGGTGGACCGCTACGCCCCGGACCTGGAGGTCATCCACTACAACGCCGCTGTCCTTCGGGCTCAGACCCTCCACGAGCAGAGCCTGGCGTCGATTGCCGAAGATATCGAGGTTGATATCGCCAGCGCTCTGGTCGCTGTCAGGCAGGCGGGTGCAGCGATGGTGTCGCGGCGCGGCGGTTCGATCCTCCTCACGGGCGGTATTCTGGGCGTGAAGCCGATGAGCAATCTCCTCACTCTCAGCGTCGGTAAGGCCGGTCTGCGTTGTGCCGCGGAAGCCCTCTTCCCAGGGTTTGCCGCGCAAGGGGTGCATATCGCCGTACTGACCATCGGAACAGGCATCGCCCCGGGGTCCAAGAGAGCTGAGGCAGTCGGAGAGGCCTTTTGGCATCTACACGCCCAGCCGCGGGATCAGTGGGTGTGGGAAGCAAACTACGGCTGAGCCACCACAAGTCCCGCCAAAGCCCTGGGCAGGCTCAACCCGACGCCACAACTCTTATGACTTGAGGTACTCCATGCCGAGCTTGAACGACCCGATCCGGATCGGTGACCTGGACCTTCCAAATCGCGTGCTGATGGCGCCCTTGACCCGGGCGCGTGCGACCGAGGATCGAGTTCCGAACGACTTGATGCTTGAATACTATGTGCAGCGCGCTTCAGCGGGATTGATCATAAGCGAAGCGACCTGCATCAGCCCGCTCTCCGTCGGTTACGAACGGACTCCCGGGATCTGGTCGGATGAGCAGGTCGGTGGTTGGCGCAGGATCACGGACGCTGTTCATAATGCTGGCGGCCGTATCTCCCTGCAGCTCTGGCATGTCGGTCGAATTTCCCATCCGATCCTACTGAATGGTGAGACGCCCGTGGCGCCTAGTGCCATCGCACCGGACGGACGGGTCAGTCTTCTGCGGCCCTATCAGTCTTACGTCACGCCTCGAGCCTTGGAGCACGCCGAGATCGCTGGAATCGTTCAAGAGTATCGCCGCGGGGCGGAGAACGCCCAGAGGGCGGGCTTTGATGGGGTCGAGCTGCACGGCGCGAACGGCTATCTTCTCGACGAATTTCTACAGGACAGCACAAACAAGAGAACAGATGAGTATGGCGGCTCGCTCGAAAACCGCGCGCGGCTGATGCTTGAAGCGGTAGACGCGGCAATCTCAATCTGGGGCCCCCAACGGGTTGGACTACACCTCTCGCCACGTGCCGACATCCACAGTATGGGCGACAGCGATCTGCTGGCGACCTTCACCCACGTTTCGCGGGAAATGAACAAGCGCAATCTTGCCTTCCTCCTGGTGCGAGAACATCAGGCCAATGACTCGATTGGCGCTGCTCTCAAGCAGGCCTTCGGCGGCGTGTATGTGGCGAACGAGCAGTTCACTCTCGCACAGGCGGAGCAGGCGATCGCCGAAGACGCGGCCGATGCGGTTGCGTTCGGCGTGAAGTTTATTGCGAACCCCGACCTGCCAGCGCGCGTCAAAGCTGGCGCGCTGCTGAATGATCCGAATCCCGAGACTTTTTATGTCGGTGGCGCGAAGGGCTACGTCGACTACCCCGCTCTGCAGCAGAGTCCGGCAGTATCCATCTCTTCACATCAACCCCTGTATTAGGAGAGCGCTATGGAAAAGCGCCCGCCACAACCTCGGAGTATCGCTCAGTGACCGCCATGCCGTCCACAACCGCCTTACGTGGCCGAAGGCGCAGCGAAGCGTCGCGCAAGGCAATTCTTGACGCGACATACGAACTGCTCAAAACCATCGGCTTCCACCAGATGTCAATCGAGGGCGTCGCCTCTCGCGCTGGGGTGGGAAAGGCGACGATATATCGCTGGTGGAGCAGCAAGGGCGTGCTGGCCATTGAGGCCTTCAAGGAAGCCGTCGCACCTTCCATTGCGTTCCGAGAGACAGGTTCGGCCCGAGCCGATATCGAGCGCCAGATGAGACATCTTGCCGAAGCGTATCGCGGTCGAACCGGCGAGATCCTCACGGAGATGATTGGATTCAGCCAGTGCGACGCCGAAATGCGAGAGGCTCTCTTCGTCGGATACTTAAAGCCGAGACGCGAGGCGGCCAAGGCCGCACTGCAACGCGGGATTGACCAGGGGGAATTCCTACCCAATCTCGACTTGGAAGCGCTCGTCGACGCACTCTACGGGCCGCTGGTCTATAGAATGCTCACTGGATACTATCCGATCGACAATCACTTCGTTCATCAGACAAGGCGGATGGTGTTCGAAGGAATCGTGCGTCGAGACACGTGATAGGAGGTCGTCATCATGGCGGACGCAGCGGTCGTAGGTCTGGAGCTCCGGTCGAAAATTACGTCGGGCGGCGCGCTCGAGCTGTCGCTGGCGGAGGTGACGGCGCCGGCGCTGGCGGCGGACGAGGTGCTCCTGCGCGTCGAGGCGTCGCCGATCAACCCGTCGGACCTCGGCCTCTTGCTGGGCCCGGCCGATCTGTCGACGCTGCGCGCGCGCGGCAGCGCCGAGCGGCCGACGGTGACGGCGTCGGTGCCCGCGGCGCGCCTGGCGACCGTCGCCGGCCGGCTCAATCAGTCGCTGCCGGTGGGCAACGAGGGCGCCGGCGTGGTCATCGCCGCCGGCGCCGAGGCGCGCGCGCTCGTGGGGCGCACGGTGGCGACGCGCACCTTGGGCATGTACGCACAGTATCGCGTCGCGAAGGTGGCCGACTGCCTCGTGCTCGCCGAAGGCACGACGGCGCGACAGGGCGCGTCGGCGTTCATCAACCCGCTGACCGTGCTCGGCATGGTGGAGACGATGCGCCGGGAAGGCCACCACGCGCTGGTACACACCGCGGCGGCGTCGAACCTGGGGCAGATGCTCCAGCGCATCTGCCTCGCCGAGAGCATCGCACTCGTCAACATCGTGCGCAGCCCGGAGCAGGCGGCCCTCCTGCGCGGGCTCGGCGCTCAGTGGGTGGTCGACAGTAGCGCCCCGACCTTCGCGCGCGACCTCGACGAGGCGGTGGCCGCGACCGGCGCTACGTTGGCGTTCGACGCCATCGGCGGCGGCACGTTGGCCGGCACCATCCTGACGAGCATGGAACAGGCTGCCAGCCGCGCGCTGACGACCTACAACCGCTACGGCTCGGCGACGCACAAGCAGGTCTACATCTACGGCGGCCTCGATGTCGGGCCGACGACCTTCGCGCGCAACTTCGGCGTGGCCTGGGGCGTGGGCGGTTGGCTGATGACCTGGTTCCTACAGAAGGTCGGGCCCGAGGTGGCGCAGCGCCTGCGCGACCGCGTCGCCGCCGAGCTGACGACGACGTTCGCCAGCCACTACACAGCCGAGCTCTCGCTCGCCGAGGCGCTGTCGCCCGACGCCATCCTCGCCTACAGCAAGCGGGCGACGGGCGCCAAATACCTGATCACGCCCGATCGCCGGTAGCGACTCAGCCGCAATTGCCAATATTGCAGGGTCACTCGATGCGACCGCGCAGGAGCGAAAGACGGCCCCGGCAGCCTAGGCCGTGCGTCGGCGTGAGGCTCGCTTCGCGGGCTGCTTTTTCAGGCTGGCCGCGGAGTAGCCTGCCATCACGGTCGCGAGGAGGCGCTTTGGCGCCGCCGGATCCTGCGATTGCTCGCCCACCCAGGCTGCTGCGTGCGCCGCCAAGACGATGTCGTGGGGCAGCGCGTCCGCGCGCAGCTCGCCGGCATGCTGCGCGCGGCGGACCAGCGTCTCGCCGATCCCGGAGATCGCGTCGCATCCCCGGCAGAGCGGGTCGCCTTTGCCGCCGTAGGCCTCGGCGACCAAGCCCGTCAGCCCGCGATACCTCGTGACGTGAACAGCCAGCGCCTCCAGCCACCGCGTCAGTCCATCTCTCGGCGAGCGGGCCGTCAGGAGCTCCTTGCCGCGGGCGACGATGGCCGCGGTGCCCTCGTCGAGGATGGCGGCAAGCAGCGCATCGCGCGTCGGAAAGCGCCTGTAGAGCGCACGGAGTGCGCCTTCGGCCGGGACCGACAAGGCCGGAACCTCGCCGACGCAGGTGTCCGCGCGGGACGAGAAGGAGAACCCGAGCATCGCGGCGCAGAGGAGGATGCCGCGGGCGTTGGCGACCGCCCTCCGATCGCGACCTGCGGCGTCCGGCCTCATGGCAGGGCCGCCCTCGCGCGATCGACGGGGCGGGCCTCGAGAAACCGCTCGAGCCGCTGCAGGTCATCGGTGCTGAGCAGGTCGACACCGGCGTCGAGCGCCTCGCTCCAGACGCCCTCGACTTCGGGTAGCCGGTAGAGGCGCAGCCTGCGCCCCAGGCGATGGACTGCATCGACCAGCGCTCGCAACCGGTTGCGCTCAGCACTCGGGATGCGGTCCTGCCCGTCCTAGGAGAACCAGTCCGTCCAGCTCAGCGCGTACCAACGGTGGAGCGGGTCGCGCTTCTCCTCCACCAGGAGCTCATTGGAATCGCGGTACGCGTAGCGCGCGCCTGGTCCCGCGGTGTAGGCCCGCTTTCCATTCTCGTCGCCGGTGAGAATGACCGTGACAGCAGCGCGCTTCATCATTCCGCCGTCCATGCGCGTCAGCATCGGATAGCGAGGCAGCAGGCGCCCAAGCTCCGAGACGAGCTCCGGTTCGCCGGACTTGAGGTCGAGCCAGAGCAGGAACGGCTCGCCGTCGCCGTGCACCTCGCCATCGCGCAGCCAGATATCCGCCTCGACGCTCCGATAGCCGAGCGCCAGCGAGTCCAGGAGCGGCCGTCGCTGCTCATAATCGTTATGCGAGTGCGCCGCGGTCATCGGCGTCGCCGGCCAGGGAGCGTTGGGAAGCGGCGCCGAATCGACGATCAGCGCAGTACGCGAGGATCTGGGTGCCATGAGATTTGCCAGCGAGCCGCAGCCCGCGAGGGGAATCGATGCGGAAAGGAGGAGGAGGATCTCGCGGCGACGCATTCGAGCACGTTGAACGCGCTCCCTGTCATTCCTCGATCGAATGCGCGGCGCTCCTGTGAATTGATGCGGCTCGATGTAGGTGGACCCGACGCATTCGCGCACCGTCGCGCGACCGCGCTCCGCCAGGACCAGCACCGCCATCGCCGCCAAGGGCACGCAAGCCTCGCCGAGCGCGGCCACCGGCTCCAGGTTCGCGATGCCATGGTTGACAATCGCCTGATCTTCTCGGCCTATTCCGCGCGGTCCACAACCGCCGGCCCGCACCATCCCTTCATCCACGCCCGCGCGCTTCAGCTCTTCCGCGCTGTAGCCCGTGTGGCTGAAGAGAATGGGCAGCGACGTCAGCGTTTCGGTCGTGACCATGCCGCCGAACCCGTTCATCTGCCGCGCGGTGAGCGCGTGGTCGGGATGGCTCGAGCCCCGGGTACCAGACCCGCTTCACCGTGGGCTGCTCCTCGAGCCAGCGCGCGATCTGGATCGCGTTCGCCGAATGGCGCTCCATCCGCACCACGAACGTCTTGAGGCCCCGCCAGGTCGATGCCCAGCTCCAGCGGCCGCTGCACCATTGGCGCGCTCAGCGAACCGCGTAGAACAACGAAAAGGCCTTCAGGGCCGCCAGCCAGGCGATCAGGGTGGCTGCATGACGTAAATATCCCAATCGTACCCACCGGAGCGCTTTCCGGCCTGCGTCCGCTTCCGAAGGACCGTCGCGGCGCATCAGGGCGATCATGGCGGGAATGAAGTAGCCGAAGGTCATGGCTCTATCCAGCAACGCAGCCAGCGCGGCGACCAGCCACCAGCCATGAACCGGGCCCGTCATCCACCACGCCGTGACCAGGCTGGCGAGCGTCAAGAGCGTGAGCGGCATGGTCGAGACATAGGCCCAGAATCTCAACCCGACGTTGTCCTCGAGCGCCGCCGCCCGATTCCAACGATACCCGGTCTCGGGCGAACCCGTTAGCCATCGCGGTACCGAAATTCTCGTCTCGTAGAGACCGGCTCCGAAAGCGACGCCGAGATTGATGACGAACAACCAGAGGATGATGGCGCTCATCACGACTTGGACTCCTTCTTCACGGCGGACGGCGTCATGCGGAACGAGCGGGCGGCGGCCGAGAAGCCGGAGAGCTCGACGACCCGCGCGAACACTTCCATCTCACCTGAGCGATTCCGATCCAGTCGCGCCATTGTGAATTCATCTCACAGGTGATGTGCCCAGCGGAACTGCCCTCCGGGCATCCATCCGAACGAACCTCGGCAAGGAGCGCGATCATGGAGTACAGGCAGTTGGGCGCATCGGGACTCAAGGTCCCTGCGCTGAGCTTGGGGGCCGGAACTTTTGGCGGCAGCGGCCCCCTCTTCAGCAACTGGGGCAACACGGACGTTCACGAGGCCAAGCGGTTGGTCGACGTCTGCCTGGAGGCGGGCGTCAACATGTTCGACACCGCCGACGTCTATTCGGGCGGCGCCTCCGAGCAGGTGCTGGGCCGGGCGATCAAGGGGAAGAGAAATCAGGTCCTCCTGTCCACCAAGACTGGACTCCCGATGGGCGACGGCCCCGCCGATGCAGGCACCTCGCGTCGGGTCGGACGTTGGTGATCACAACCAGCGCGGGGCAGGCGCTGCTCCAGAAGAAGGACGGCTGAGCGGCTGCCGCCTGCCGGATCAATCGAGCGCGAAACGGGACACCGCCTCCTCGTTCCATTCGAGACCCACCCCCGCGGCTTCGTCCGGGCGCGCCTGGCCGTCGGCGATCTCGAGCGGCCGGGCGAGGATCGGCGACGCCCAGTCGACGTGCTCCAGGAAATGGGCCGTGGGCGTGACGGCAAGGAGGTGCGCGCTCACCTCTACGGCTTGACGACGTTCTGGATCAACCGGCCTCGCAGCCGGGACCCTCCTCGACTGGGCCGCCCGAGGAGATGCGCCAGCGGCGGTTGCAGCACCACGCCGGCTGCGCAACCGTCAGCTCCCTACCTGGTCAGGGCGTAGGGGCGCATCATTTCGTTGTCCTCGTGCTCGAGGATATGGCAGTGCCAGAGATAACGGCCGATGGTCGGGTCGAAGCTGAACCCGCTGTACGGCCCGTCCTGTCCCGGATCCTGCGGCTTGAAGCGGATGAGGAAGCGCGTCACCGTCTCCTTCTTGACCCGGATGGTGTCCTTGAAGCCCGCCTCGTTCGCGCCCGGCGGGATGGACTCGGCGACGAGATACGGATCGACCGGCGGGACGAGCTGCGGGGAGGTGGCGACGCCGGGCGGATTCACCGGGTCGGTCATGGTTGGACAGTACGGCTTCGGCCCCGGCAGGTTGCCGCCGCCGTTCAGCGAGTTGTAGGCGGCCAGGTAGGCGGTTTTGTCGAACCGTTGCCGGTTGAGAAGGTTGAACTGCACCAGGTGAACATGGATGGGGTGCGTATCCGGCGTGGTGTTGGTGATCTCCCAGATTTCGGTCGTGCCGAGCCGGGGGGTCTCGCTGATCGGCTCGTCCCAGCACGTGTTGTTGATCAAGCCGACCACCGGGTTGCCAGTGATCGGATCCTCTACCTCGGTGAGAGTGAGGTGGCGCACGCGCGAAACCGCCGATGGATCGATGCGGGTGGAGAGCGGGTTGAGCTTCGCAGGGAGGTTGCTCGCGTCCGCGCCCGACGCCGGGACCACGCGGAAGAGCATCACGCTGCCGTTCGACGAGGGATCGGGCCGCGTGCCGTCCGGGAACGGCGCCTTGGCGTCGTTGGTCAGGAGCAGCGTGGTGCCGGCGGGTAGCTTCGAGAAATCGACGACCACGTCGGCGCGCTCCGCAGGCGCGAGGAACAGCTTGGTCGAGCGGTCGGCGGCGTCGTTGAGGCTCACCGGCGTCTGCGAGAGTTGGACCGGCTCGGCGAGGTAACCGCCGTCGCTGCCGATCTGCCAAACGTTCTGCCAAATCTCGCCGGTCGCCTGGTTGACGAGGCGCAGGTTGTACATGCGAGCGTTGGAGGCATTGAGGAAATGAAAGCGGTACTTGCGCGGCTCGACGTTGAGGTACGGCCAGGCCACGCCGTTCACCAGCACGAAGTTACCGAAGAACTCCGGCGCAAGCTTCGGGTGGTAGGGGGTGCCCGGCGTATTGACCATGTTGAGGTAAGAGAGCGAGCCGTCCGTGTTGAACATGCGGTCGGCAATCATGAGCGGGATCTCGTACGGCCCGCTCGGCAGATTGAGCGAGGCGTCCAGCGCCGGCTCGCGCACCAAGAAGAAGCCCTCCTGCCCTGTGTAGACGTCGAGGCGGGTGATGCCGAGCGAGTGGTCGTGGTACCAGAGCGTCGTCCCCGGCTGCTCGTTCGGATAACGGTAGAGGGCGAAGTTCCCGGCCGGGCCGCCCAGGCCGTTCGGGGGCGCGAGCGGGTTGGGCGTAAACCAGTCGTCGGGGAAGCCGTCGCTGTTCGTCTGCACCTCGGCCCCATGCAGGTGGACCACCGTGCGCACGTGGGGCTCGCCCATGCTCGCACCATGGATGGTCGTGTCGTAGGCCGACTCCAACAAGTGCGTGGTCATCGGCGAGCCGTCGCGGTTGCGCAGGTCGTTGATCCACTTCACCACCACGGGCCGGCCGCGCGTCGTCTCGAAAGTGGGGCCCGGGACCGAGCCGGTCTGCAGGAGGGCGTTGCCGCTCCCGTCGCGCACGCCGACGTCGTAGCTTTGGCCCACCGCCCCGTAGCCCCAGGAGGTGGTGTAGATCCGCTTCAGGGTGCCCGGCTCATACAGGCCCATCCACTGCTTGAATTGCGTGACGCGGACCTCGTAGTAGTCGGCGCCGGGATACGCGGGGCTTGCCGTCGGCCGGAGCACCTTCGGGATGGGGAGCTGGTTCACCCAGCGTGGCTGCGTGCTGGGATCGAGCAGTGTCTGCGACTGGGCCCCCGCCGGAAGATGAACAGCCAGCGCGAAGATGACGGCAAGCGTTGCGATCGACGAGCGCATCCGGTCCCCCCGGTGTGAAATATTCGGTTCACATTGTTACGCCTCCGGGGTAACACGCGCCGTCGCCTGAGCGTCAAGGCCCCGGTTCGGGGGCAGCGTGCCGCATTGTGGCCGCTGGTGCGGAGCCAGGGAGGCGCGGACCTCTCTCTCCTCCGATGCGGTGGCGCAAGTCCCACCCGGGCGGAGAGACGCGAGCGCAGCCCCCTCGACCGCCTTTCGCCACGCTTACTGCAGGCTGCAGGCGTTCGCGAGGTCGGTCGGACCGGCCCCTTGCGGCCGGGTGATGGTGTGGCTCGCGGGCGGCTGCGCGCCGGACTCGACCCAGGCGGCGAGAGCGTCGATGGCGGCGCGGACGCAGGGCAGCATCGGCCGCAGCACCGTGTTTCCGTACGAATCGACGCCCGCGTGATCGTCATATTGCGGGTCGACGTGATTGCCGCCCTGCACGACGTAATAGCGGTAGCGGTCTGCTTTGTGCGCGCGCGCGACGAGCTGCGCGTACAGGTCCGAGTCGGTCGCGATCGGCAGCAGCGAGTCCTGGTCTCCGTGCAGCGTGATCAGCGGGTGCTGGATGTTCCCGGTGTTCGCGACCTCCTGCAGGCGCGCGAGGATGGCCGGGTTCTGCACCACTCGCGTTGCATAATCGTAAAGCGCATCGGGATCGGTGGGCGGCACCGTCAGCGCCGGCGGCATCACGCAGGAGGGTCCGGCGCCGAGCGGAGTGGAGCACGTGTACCCGGTGTACTCCGGATCGAATACGAGGCGGAAGATCTTCTGCGTGAGCCCCCAGTAGATGCTCCAGTGGTACGACCAGAGCGGTTGCGACTGGGGATTGAATCCCACCGCCGCGAGGGCGGCGACCGACGAGGGCACTCCCGCCACGTCGCCCGGATAGTTGAAGAGCGCGGCAGGTAGGTAAGTAAAGAGGTTGTAACCCGTCGTCGGCGTCTGGGTCTGGATACCCGCAGGCAGCGAGGCGAGGAAAAGGGTGCCCTCCCAGTCCACTCCTCCGTCGTAGAGCTGCTGGTGCCGGAAGTCGGTCTCGAGAGCGCGCCGGGTCTGATATCCCCCGTTCGAGATGCCCGCGGCATAGGAGCGGGTCACTCCGGCGAGTCCGTACTGTGGCGCGAGGCTGTCGAGCAACCGGCGCGCGGCGGCCGTGGCCTGGCGCATGCGCACGGTCCATTCGTGCACCGCCGCCCCAGGAACCCAGGGCGTCCCGCTGGTGGCGGTCTCGTCGGTCCCGGCGCGGAAGAAGTTCGCACCCATGTTGCCCTTGTCCTGCGAGACGTACGCCCACCCCTTCTCGAGCGCGTAATCGGAGAGGATGAAATCGCTCGCGAAGGCATCGCGGATGCCGGGCGTTCCCGCGGTCAGTAGATGACCGTCCCAGGAATCGGGGATCCGGATGACGAACTGCGCGTCATGGTGGCAACCCGAGGCGCAGGTCTGCCCCGGGACCGGCGGCGGCGTGCAGCCACGGATGAAGAGCGTCCCGTCCTTGGCGGTGAGCGCGGGCTCCGCCTGGAAGGCGTTGCAGGCGTCCGGGAAGTAGCCGTCGATCTGCAGGCCGGAGACCGCGGGCGAGGTCGGAGCGGTGTAATGCGAGTTCAGCGTACCCGATCCCGGAGGCGGGTAGCCCATTCCGGTGAGGCTCTGCGGGTCGGTGAACGGATTATTCGTCGTGGTCAGGTCGGGGACCTGGTGGCAGTCGATCCAGTCGGCGCCGAGGACCTGGCGCCAGCCGTCCAGGCTCGGGGGGCAGGTGTGGGGCGCAGCGTAGGCGGGGAAGGCAACGAGCGACGCGACGAAGAAGAGCGATCTCATGGCTGGTCTCCGGGGTTCCGCGAATTGCCGGGCTCCCTTAGCTCAGCTCGCGAAGCGCACGCAACAGCTCGGCGGCAATTGCAGTCATGTTTCGAATCGGGTGTTAAGTACGAAATATTGCGCGCAGGCGATGACCTACGGCATTGCTGCCGATGTCGTTTCCTAGAGAATCCGGTTAGCTAGGCTCAGCTCCAGCTGGAGCTGAGCCGTCCGCTTCCAGCTTCCGAGCCCCTGCTACACACCTTCACGCCTCCGGGGCTCGAGGAGATCGCCGAGGCCGATCCGCCGAAGGAATTCGGCGCGAATCCGATCGGCGACGGTATTGACCACCTCGCAGCCGTCTTGCGCCGGATCGATGTGCATGCGGAACGGGCGGGTGCCGAAGGGCATCGCCACCACCTTGACGATGGCGTCCGCCACCGCGCCTACATCCGCGTCGGGCGGCACCGTCCCGGCGAGGCCCTTCTGGATCTTCTCGGCGAAGCCTCGATAGGCGTTGGTCTTGTATTCCGAGGCCCGCACGGTGTCGTTGGGGGTGCCGGCGTTCTTGAAGTGGTTGGTCCCCGTGGTGAACGCGCCCGGCACGATGATCGATGTCTCGATCCCCGCGGGGGCCAACTCTCCAGCGTAGCTCACGGCGAGCGCATCCATTGCGGCCTTGGCGGCGAAATAGGGAGCGAGAAACGGGGGCGTTCCTCCGCGCACGCTGCTGCTGGAGACCCAGACGACCAGACCCGTGCCCCGCGCGCGGAGATGAGGAAGCGCGGACCGGTTGACGCGCTGGGTGCTGAGCACGTTCGTGTCATACAGCTCGGCGAGCTGTTCGGGCGTGAAAGCTTCCGCCGGACCGAAAACCATGTGGCCGGCGTTGTGCACGATCACGTCCAGGCGCCCGTTCTCATCGATGATCTGCCGGATCGCCGCGTCCGACGATTCCTGCGACGACGCGTCCAGCTCGATTGCGCGAATGTCTACCTTGTGCTCAACGGCATACTTCTTGACCTCTGCGACCTGGGGCGCGTTGCGGCCGGTGGTTTGGCGCATGCTGGCGTAGACGGTGTGCCCCGCGCGCGCCAGAGCGCGGGCCGCGAGCGCGCCGAACCCACTCGATGCTCCAGTAATGACGATGACCTTGTTCATGACCTTCTTCTCCTCAGGCGAAGCCGCCATTGGCGCGGACGATCTGACCGTTGACCCAGCCTCCGTCAGGACCCGCAAGGACCGAGACCACACCGGCGATGTCGTCCGGCTGCCCGAGGCGTTCGAGCGGCGGGATTTTGCTCATCTGCTCGATCTGGGCGTCGCTCTTCCCGGCGAGGAAGAGCTCCGTCGCCACCGGGCCGGGCGCCACCGCGTTCACCGTGATGCTGCGACCGCGCAACTCGTTGGCGAGCACGTGGACCAGCCCTTCGACCCCCGCCTTGGATGCGATGTACGGGCCATAGGTAGGGAATGCTTTGGCGATGACGCTGGAAGAAAACATGATGATCCTGCCGCCGGCCGAAACCTGACGAGCGGCCTGTGCAAGGACCAAGAACGAACCGCGCAGGTTCGTCGCGATCACCTTGTCGAACACTTCCAGGTCGCCCCCTTCGATCGGCCGAAGCGGCATGATGCCCGCGCAATTGACCACCACGTCGATTGTGCCGAACCGTTCCAGCGCTTGCTTGAAGAGACGCTCCACGTCCTTCGGGTTGGCGACATCGGCCGGGGCCGCAACGGCGCGCCCACCGGCCGCTGTGATTTCGGCGACGGCCTCCTCGGCCTTGGCGGCCCTGCCCGCGTAGCTCAAGACCACCCCGAAGCCGTCGCGCGAGAGCCGTCTGGCTACCGCGCCGCCGATCCCGCCCGATGCGCCGGTGACGATCGCGCTCTTCATCTGTCTATCCGTCATGGCTTGCTCCTTTTTTTGGCTCCGCTTGATCGCGTGAGCCAACGTGGGATGCGTTGCCTGAGACGCCGATCCATGCATATTTGCGATGAGGATCATGCGTCTAACGCAGGTACGTCAGGTCGACCTGAATCTGTTGGTCGTCTTCTGGGCGCTAGCGGAAGAGCGAAGCGTCACTCGCGCGGCGGCGAGGCTCTTCTTGAGCCAGCCGGCGCTGAGTCGCGCGCTGCAGAGACTCCGCGACATGTTCCAAGACGACCTGCTGATCCGCACCCCCGCTGGGTACGAACCGACGCCACGCGGTGAACGCTTGATGGAGGAGCTGGCGGCCATCCTGCCTCGTCTGGATCGTCTGCTGAGCGGTGCGACGTTCGATCCGCGGGAGGAGACTTCGGCCTTTCGCATTGCCGCCACCGACAATGCGGCGCAGGTTCTCTGTCCCCCGCTGTCGCGCATGATGCTTCCGTACGCGGAGAAGGTGTCCGTGCAGTTCGTCGCGTTGCACGAGGGCAGCTACGAGGCGATGGAGCGGGGGAGACTCGATCTTGCGCTCAATGCAGACGACGGACACACGCCCGCCCGATTTCAGCGCGAAGCGATCTACCAGGACGACTTCGTCTGCGTCGTCGCGAAGAAGAGCAGATACGTTCGCCGGCTCACGTTGAGGCAATACCTGGACGCCCTCCACATCGGAGTCGGTGTGCTGGCGGGAAGGCAGACCATTCCC
>WNFI01070905.1_pt1 | contig 26735 bp, 30 predicted proteins | sample 5400471 | NCBI WGS metagenome assembly WNFI01 (sample SAMN13153348, study PRJNA577476) | soil metagenome | isolation source: 100 cm saprolite on Douglas fir-dominated hillslope | place: USA:California | collected 2013-09-17 | reverse complement strand
TCGCCGTCCATGTCCTTGAAGTAGCGCTCGAGCGAGCGCTTGACGCAATCCGACAGCTCATTGCTCCGTTTCATGCGGCGAGTCTCTCGAAATAGTCGTTCACTGCTGCGCACTGCGCCGCCGCGGCATCGATCCTGTTCACCGCGCAGCGCAGTGCCTCCCCACCGGGCAGCTCGCGCACCGTCCAGCCGATGTGCTTGCGCGCCACCCGGGCCCCCTGCTCCGACCCGTAAAGCGTGTACAGCCCCTCGAGATGCTCGATCAGGACCGAGCCGATCTCCGTCGCCGGCGGCGGTGCCAGCCGCTCGCCGGTCTCGAGGTAATGCGAAATTTCCCGGAACAGCCACGGCCGTCCCTGCGCCGCGCGTCCCACCATGATGCCGTCGGCCCCGGTGAGCTCCAGCACGCGCTTTGCGTCCTCGGGCGTGCGGACGTCGCCGTTGGCGACCACCGGGATGCGCAGCCGGGATTTCACCTCGGCGATGGTCTGGTACTCGGCGCTGCCTTCGAACATGCAGGCGCGCGTGCGGCCATGAATCGAGAGCAGCTGAACGCCGGCCGATTCGGCGATGCGCGCGATGCGCAAGGCATTGCGCCGTTCCGGCGCCGGGCCGGTGCGTATCTTCAGCGTGACGGGAACCTGCACCGCCGCGACTACCGCCTCCAGGATGCGCGCCACCCGCGGCTCGTCCTCGAGCAGCGCCGAGCCGGCCGCGACGTTGCACACCTTCTTCGCCGGGCACCCCATGTTGATGTCGATGATCTCAGCCCCGCGCTCGACGTTGTAGCGCGCCGCGTCGGCAAGCAGGGCGGGATCCGAGCCGGCGATCTGCACCGAAATCGGGCCCGGCTCGCCGCAATGGTCCGCTCTGAGGCGGGTTTTGCGCGATTCGCGCAGCTCGGGTCGCGACGACAGCATCTCGGAGACGGCGATCGCCGCACCGTAGCGCCGAGCGAGCCGCCTGAACGGGCGATCGGTGATGCCCGCCATCGGAGCGACGAACAACGCGTTGCGCAGTTGATGCGCGCCGATTCTCATTGCGTGATTGGCGTTCGAGGGAAAGCGATTCTAGCCCGTTTCCTTCCGAAAAAGAATCACGTTTTTTCAGGGTAGCGCTGATGGACCGTAGATCATCCGGCGCGCGAAAAAACGCCGCGCCGGCGGAAAAACGTCAAGCGCCGCGAGGGCCGCGCCGCGCGCGCCGCGCGCAATCCGATTCGAGCCGAGGAAGGCGCCCGCCAGAAAATCGGTGACCCGGATGGTGGCGGCCGCGTCGAGGCGCCGGCGCGCGGCGTAACGCCCGAGCGTCGCCGCATCGCCCGGGTCGCTTGACCTGCTCCAGACCTGCGCCAGGTCCCAGGCATCGCGCAGGCCGAGATTGAGCCCCTGCCCGGCAACGGGGTGCAGCGTTTGCGCCGCGTTGCCGATGAAAACCGCGCGCGGGGCGATGCGCGTGGCCCGCACGCGCAGCACGAGCGGCTGCACCGCGCGCGCTTCGACCTTGACCGGCCGGCCGGGACGGTGGCCTGCGGCAGCGGCCAACTCGGCGAGAAATTCCGCGTCCGGGGCAGCCGCCAGCGCCCGGGCTTTCTCCGGCCGGCGGCTCCACACCATCGCATAGCGGCCGTCGAACGGCAGGAGCGCGAGCGGCCCTTCCGGCGTGAAACGCTCGAACGCTGCGCTGTGCGCAGGCGGGTCGGTCTGCACGAGCGCCACCACCGCGTCCTGCGCGTAACGTTTCTCTTCTGCCTCCGGCGCCGCGCCTTCCGCATGCACCACGCATTTCGCCGCCAACTCATCTTTGGTAATGAATTCTTCGACTTGGCTTCGCAGGCTCTTGGCCAGCGTTGAATAGTCCGTGACATACCCCAGGGCCGGAACGCCGGCATCGCCTGCTTCGAGGCGCGCATGGCCGAAGCCTCCGGCCTGGGAGACGTGGATCGTTTCGATCGGTGTCGCGGTTTGCCATGCGCCGACGCGCTCCAGGATCAGCCGGCTGGCGTACGACAGCGCAATCGGACGGAACGGAGCGGCAAAGGAGGTCTTGTCGAAAACCGCGACGCGCAATCCCGTGCCGCGAAGCGCCAGGGCGAGCGCGCAGCCGACCGGCCCGGCGCCGTGGATGAGAACGTCAGTCTCTGGCGCGGGCATCGCGCATCAGCGCCTCGATGTCCTCGATGCGCTTCGGCGCTTCGGCGGTAATCACGTCGCAGCCGCCCTCCGTGACAAGGACGTCGTCCTCGATGCGGATGCCGATGTTGTGCAGCGGCTTTGGCACATCGCCGGCGGCACGGACATAGAGGCCGGGCTCGACCGTCAGCACCATGCCCGGCGCGAGGCTGCGCCACTTTCCCGAACGCTTGTAATCGCCGGCATCGTGCACGTCGAGGCCCAGCCAGTGCCCGGTGCGGTGCATATAGAAGCGCTTGTAGGCTTCCTTCTCGAGGACCTCGTCGAGCGTTCCGGAAAGAAGCTCGAGGTCGAGCATGCCCTGCGCGAGGACGCGAACCGCCGCGTCGTGCGGATCGTTCCAGGCGTTGCCGGCGCGCACTTTGCCGATCGCCGCGAGCTGCGCCGCGAGCACTACCTCGTAGGCGTCGCGCTGCGCCGCGCTGAACCGGCCGTTCACCGGGAAGCTGCGCGTCACGTCCGAGGCGTAGCCGTCGAGCTCGCAGCCGGCGTCGATCAGCAGCAGGTCGCCGTCGCGCAGCGGCGCATTGTTGAAGACATAGTGCAGCACGCACGCATTCGGCCCCCCGGCGACGATCGGCCAGTAGGCGGGGAACTGCGCGCCGCTGCGCCGGAACTCATAGAGCAGCTCGGCCTCGATCTCGTACTCGTTGCGCCCGGGGCGCGTCGCCTGCATCGCGCGGCGGTGCGCGCCGGCGGCAATGCGCGCCGCGCGCCGCATCACCGACAGCTCGTGCGCATCCTTGACCAGGCGCATGTCGTCGATCAGCACGCGCACGTCCTGCACGCGATCGGGGGCCGCGACGCCCGCGCGCGCGCGGGCGCGCACGCTGTTCAGCCAGCTCATTGCCCGCGCATCCCAGTGCCCGTCGGCGCCGAGGGGGTAGAACAGCGCCGGCGAGTCTTCCAGCAGCTGGGCGAGCGTCTCGTCGAGCTTGCCGATCGGGTGCGCTTCGTCGAACCCGAAGCGCTCGCGCGCGGTCTCGGGCCCGTAGCGGTAGCCGTCCCAGATCTCGCGTTCCTCGTCGCGGCTGCGGCAGAAGAGCAGCGACTTCGGCGTGCTTCCGGCGACGATCACCAGCGCGGCGTCCGGCTCGGGGAAGCCGCTCAGGTAATAGAAGTGGCTGTCGAAGCGATAGGGGAAATGCGTGTCGCGGTTGCGCACCCGCTCCGGCGCAGTGGGAATGACGGCGACGCCCGCCGCCATGGCTTCAGCCAGCCGCCGGCGCCGCTCGGAGTACATCGATATCGAATCAGTCGGCTTCATTTCGCGATGCCAGGCGCGCGTTCAGTTCGGCAAGCCGCTCGGCGGAGCCGACGTCCTGCCACAGGCCGGTGAACACCTCGCCGCTCAGTCGCCGGAGCCCCGCCGCCGCGCGCAGGAGCGGCGCAAGGGGCGCTCTTTCGCCGGCCTTCACCTGCGCGAAGAGCGCCGGCGACATGACCGCTACGCCTGCGTAAGTGTAGCGCCGACCAGGGCCGTTGCCGATGAAGCCGTCATCGAGCGTGAAGTCGCCGTCCGGGAGGTGCGGCGGGTTGGGCACCAGCACCAGGTGGCCGAGCCGGCTGGCGAGAGAATGCTTGAGTAGTTTTTCGAAGTCGATTTCGCAATAGACATCCGAATTGACAAGCAGGAATGGCTCATCCCCGAGCAGCGCGCGCGCCTGGGCGAGACCGCCCGCGGTTTCGAGCGGCTGCGGCTCGCGCGAGTAGGCGATGCGCAGGCCGTAGCGCGCGCCGTCGCCGATGCGCTCCACGATGCGCTCGGCGAGGTGCGACACGTTGATCACGGCTTCGCGGCAGCCGCTCTTCGCCAGCCGCTCGAGGTGCCAGGCCGCCGAGCGCATCGTGGAGCGCGTCGGCGATGGCGCGCGCTACGGCCTGCGCATCGCCTACTCGCGCGAGCCGCAGCCGCTCGAGACCGCGGGCGGCCTCGCTCAGGCGCGCGCGCTGCTCGGCGATGAGCGGCTTGCCGCCTGCCTCGACCAGCGCCTTGGGGACGGCGTCGGTCAGGGGACGCAGCCTCTCGCCGCGGCCCGCCGCGAGGAGCATGGCCTTCATTCGAGCTCGTCGAGCAGCCTGGCGAGCGGGGCGAGCGCGGCGTAGCGCCCGCACGTCGCGCGCGCGTAGCGGATGAAGCGCGGCGTGTCCTCGAGATATTTCGGCTTGCCGTCGCGATAGTTGATGCGCGCGAAGATGCCGAGGACCTTGAGGTGGCGCTGCAATCCCATCCACTCGAGCGCGCGCCAGAACTCCGCGAAGCCGGTCTCCACCGGCAGCCCGGCGCGCTTCGCCTTTTCCCAGTACCGCACGCTCCAGTCGAGCACCCGTTCCTCGTCCCAGCTGAGAAAGGCGTCGCGCAGCAGCGACACCAGGTCGTAGGTGATCGGCCCGAGCACCGCGTCCTGGAAGTCCAGCACGCCAGGGTTGGGATCGCTCACCATCAGGTTGCGCGGCATGTAATCGCGATGCACATAGACTGCGGGCTGCGCCAGGGCGCTCTTCACGAGCAACCGAAAAATGCCTTCGAGCCCGGATTTCTGGGGCGTTGTCCGCATTGAGCTCCTGCAGGTAGGTCTGCGTGCCGAGGTCGCCGAGCAGCAGAAATCCCTGAGCGAGGTCCTCGGCGTGCACCTCCGGCGCATGCACGCCGGCCGCGCGCAGCAGGCGGGCGACGTGCACGAACGGCCGGCAATCTTCCTCGCCGGGCGGCGCATCCATGACGACGTAGGAGCGGCCGTCGGGCAGGGTGGCGCGAAAGTAGCGGCGGAAGCTTGCATCGACCGAGGCGGGGGCGAGGGAGAAGCGCGCGCCGCGCAGCTGCGCGGCGAGCCAGGATTCCACCGCAGCGCGCCGAGAATCGGCGTGTATCATTGAAAATTCTAACATCGAGAGCATTTCCGCTCGCTCCATGGGGTACCGCTTCGCGACGCTGGCGCTCGCGCTCCTCGCTGCCGCGCCGGTCCTCGCGCAAACGAAGAGCGCAGGCGAGCAGGGCCCCATGACGATCGACGCCGAGCACATCGAGGGCGTCAGCGAGATCGAATTCACGGCGCGCGGCAGCGCCGAGATCAAGCGCGACGAGCTTTCGATTTTCGGAGACGTCCTCAGGTACAACGCGGAATTCGGGCGCATCGAGGGCGATGGCGGCGTGCGCATGCAGCAGGGCGTGGACCGCTTGTTCGGCCCGCACCTGCTCTACAACACGCTCGACGATACGGGCGCGTTCGAGCAGCCCGGCTTCAGCATGCAGCGCGCTCTGCCGGCGCACGGCAGCGCCGAGCACATGGAGTTCCTCGGCAAGGACAAGTACCGCTTCAGGAACGCGACCTTCACTACCTGCTCGCCCGCCAAGGAAGACTGGCGGTTGGAGGCGGCGGAGATCGAGCTCGATTACGAAGCGGAGGAGGGCAAGGCGAAGAGTCCGCGCATGCGCTTCTTCGACCACACGCTGATCGCGGCGCCGTTTGCCAGCTTCCCGCTCGAGAACCGCCGCCGCAGCGGCATTCTCGCGCCTTACTACTCCCATACCTCGACGCGCGGCCTGGAAGTCGGTCTGCCGTACTACTGGAACATCGCGCCCGAGAGCGACGCGACGATCACGCCGGTCACCATGCAGAAGCGCGGCTTCCAGCTGAAGAACCAGTTCCGCTACCTCGAGCGCAGCTATGCCGGCGACCTGAAGCTGGAATACATGCCGGAAGACTCGATCCTCAGGGACAAGCGCTACGGTGTATCGCTGCAGCACGCGCAAACCTTCCGGCCGGGCTTTACCGGGAACGTGGATTACAACAGGGTTTCCGACAACCGCTATTTCGTCGACCTCGCGTCGCAGGTGCGGCAAGTCTCGGTCGGCAACCTGCAGCAGGACGGCTACGTCACCTACACCGGCTCGGCTGCGGGAAGCGGCTACACCCTGCAGGCGCGGGTACAGCACTTCCAGACCCTGCAGGACCCTCTCGCGCCGATCGTTCCGCCGTACCATCGCGTGCCGCAGCTCAACTTCAGCACCGGCAGGAACGACATCGGCGGCTTGCTCGACGGCGCGCTGGGCGCCGAGTACGCGGCGTTCCGCCATGAAAGCCTGGTCCAGGGTTCGCGCTCCAGCGCCAGCCCGAGCTTCGCCGCGCCGATCATCTCACCCGGCTGGTTCTTCACGCCGAAGGCGGGGCTGCGCTACGTCGGCTACAGCCTCGATCGCCTCGCTCCGGGCCAGGAGGCCGGGCCGCACGCCACGATCCCCTGGTTCAGCGCCGACAGCGGGTTGGTCTTCGAGCGCGACTCGCGCTGGTTCGGCGAGAACCTGACGCAGACGCTCGAGCCGAGGCTGTTCTACGTAAAAGTGCCCTTCCGCAACCAGGACCAGATGCCGCTTTTCGATACCGCCCTCGCCGACTTCAACTATGCGCAGCTGTTCTCGGAGAACCGGTTCGCGGGCGGCGACCGCTTCGGCGACGCCAACCAGGCCACCCTGGCCCTGACGACGCGCTTCTTGCAAAGCGGCGGCCAGGAGGCCTTCCGCGCCACGGTCGGACAGCGTTATTACTTCGAGGACGAACGGGTCGGGCTGACGCCCACCTCGGAGCTGCGCAACTATCACGCCTCGGATGTCCTTGCCTCGGTGGGCGGGCGGCTGTTCCGCTACTGGTCCTTCGACGCCACCACCCAGTACAACCCGCGCGATCAGCGCTCGCAGCGCTACACCGTGGCGACGCGCTACGCGCCCGAGCTGGCAAAGGTGGTCAACCTCAGCTACCGCTTCAACCGCGACCCGGCGACTCTGCTCAAGCAGGTCGACGTGTCGGGGCAATGGCCGGTCGCGGCGGGCTGGTACGCCGTCGGGCGGTACAATTACTCGATTCTGGACAAGCGCCTGCTCGAAGGCCTGGCCGGCTTCGAGTACAACGCCGGCTGCTGGGTGTTTCGCGCAGTCGTGCAGCGCATCCAGGCCGCGGCACAGGTGAGCTCGACAGGTTTTTATTTCCAGCTCGAATTCAACGGCGTCGGCCAGGTCGGTATCGACGAGGTGGTGACGCTGCTCAGGCGCAACGTTCCCGGCTACTCGGTCACCAACCCCCGGGACCAGGCGCTCGGGCCGCCGTCCTCGCGGCCGCGGCTGCCGTTCGAACAGGTTTACTAGCCATGTCCACAGGCAGGTGCTTCGCAGCACTTTTTCTCGCCTTGCCGCTGGCGGCGCTGGCGCAGAGCGTCACCGTCGTCGACCGCATCGTCGCGGTCGTCAACAAGGAAGTCGTCACGCTTTCCGAGCTGAACGACGCCGTCGGCCGCGCCGAGCGGCAGCTGCGCCGGCAGAACACGCCCGCGCCCGAGCGCGACGTGCTCCAGCGCCAGATGCTTCGAGCTCTGGCGCGAGGACCTGCGCGAGCAGATCCTCCTGACGCGGCTGCGCGAGCGCGAGGTGGACGACAAGATCCAGGTGAGCGACACCGAGGTGAACCTGTTCCTCGAGGAAATGAAGGCCGCGCCGGCCGAGCGCGTCGAATACCATCTGGCGCACATCCTCGTGCGCGTGCCCGAGCAGGCAAGCCCCGAGCGGCTCGCGGCGGCGCGCGCGAAAGCCGAAAAGGCGCTCGCCGAAGCGCGCGCCGGCAGCGACTTCGGCAAGCTCGCCGCCAGCTACTCCGACGCCGCCGACGCCCTGCAAGGCGGCTCGCTCGGCTGGCGCACGCAGGACCGCCTGCCCGAGCTGTTCGCCGCCACGCTGCTCAACATGAACCCGGGAGAAGTGAGCGCGGTGCTGCGCAGTCCCGCCGGGTTTCACTTGCTGAAGCTGGTCGAGCGCCGCGGCGCCGCATTAAGCGCGCCGGTGACGCAGACCCGGCTGCGGCACATCCTGGTCCGCACCAGCGACACGGTGTCGGAGAGCGAGGCGCGGCGGCGCCTGCTCGATCTGCGCGATCGGATGGTCAACGGCAAGGCCGATTTCGCCGAGCTGGCGCGCGTGCATTCCGACGACGGCACGGCGAGCCGCGGCGGCGAGCTCGACTGGATCTATCCCGGCGACACGGTGCGCGATTTCGAGCGCGCCTACGATGAGCTCAAGGAGGGCGAGATCAGCCAGCCGGTGAGAACGCCTTTCGGCTATCACCTCATCCAGGTGCTCGAGCGGCGCTCGGCCGAGATGAACCCGGAGCGCCGCCTGCTGCAGGCGCGGCAGGTGCTGCGCGAGCGCAAGTCCGACGAGGCATACCAGGAGTGGCTGCGCCAGCTGCGCGACCAGAGCTATATCGAAGTGCGGCTTGACGAAAGATAAGCCCGTCATCGCGCTCACCTCGGGCGAGCCCGCAGGGATTGGCCCCGAGCTCTGCGTCCGGCTCTGCGCAGAGCGGCTTGACGCGCGCATCGTCGCGATCGGCGACCGTGGCCTGCTGCGCGGGTGCGCGCACATCGAGCATGTCGCTTTGCAAAGGCCGCGCGTGCCGGGCAAGCTCGATCCGGCGAACAGCCGTTACGTGCTGGCGGTGCTCGACCGCGCAGTGCGCGGTTGCCTGGAGGGCGAGTTCGACGCGATGGTGACCGCGCCGGTGCACAAAGGGGTGATCAACGACGCCGGCATCGGCTTCACCGGCCACACCGAGTACCTCGCCGAGCGTGCAAAGGCCCCGCACGTCGTGATGATGCTGGTCGGCGGCGGGCTGCGCGTCGCGCTGGCGACGACCCATTTGCCGCTTTCTCAAGTGCCGGGCGCAATCACAACGCAAAATCTGATCAGAACTCTCCAGGTGCTCGACGCTGACCTGCGGCGGCGTTTCCGCATCGCGCGGCCGCGCATTCTCGTCGCCGGGCTCAACCCGCACAGCGGGGAGACTGGGCATCTCGGACGCGAGGACCTCGAGGTCATCGCGCCCGCGATCGCCGCCGCCGCGGCCGCGGGCATCGCGGCGCGCGGTCCGATTCCCGCGGACACGCTGTTCGTGCCGGAGCGGCTGAGCGCCGCCGATTGCGCGCTCGCCATGTACCACGACCAGGGCCTCCCGGTGCTCAAGTACGCGAGCTTCGGACGCGGCGTGAACGTGACCCTCGGCCTGCCGTTCGTGCGTACTTCGGTCGACCATGGCACGGCGCTCGAGCTCGCCGGCACCGGCAAGGCCGACCCGGGCAGCCTGATCGAGGCGACCAAGCTTGCGCTCGAGCTCGCATCGGCCGCGTAAGCGCTTCGGCCAGCATTTCCTGCATGACCCGAGGGTGCTTGCGCGCCTGGTGGAATCCATCAATCCGGCAACGAACGATGTCATCGTCGAGATCGGCCCGGGAGAAGGGGCGCTGACCAGGCATTTATTGAAGCTGGCTGGGCATTTCGAAGTCATTGAGCTCGACCGCGATCTGGCCTCCTCGCTCGCCGCCGAATTTCCGCCGCCGCGCCTGATCGTGCACTGCGCCGATGCGCTCGAGTACGATTTCAGCCGCTTTCCGGCCGGCGCACGGATCGTCGGCAACCTGCCCTACAACATCTCGACACCGCTGCTGTTCCACCTGGCGCGCTTCGCGGAGCGCGTGCGCGACCTGCATTTCATGCTGCAGCTCGAGGTAGTCGAGCGCATGGTCGCCGCGCCCTCCACGGCTGCCTACGGCCGGCTTTCGGTCGCCCTGCAGGCGCGCTTCAGGATGAAGAAGCTGTTCAAGGTCTCGAAGGGGGCGTTTCGCCCGCCGCCGAAAGTGGAATCGGCCGTGGTGCGACTGGAACCGCTCCCCAGGATCCTGGAAATTGATGAACAGCTTCTACGACGCGCGTTTTCGGCGCGACGCAAGACGCTGCGCAATGCCCTGCCGGAAATCGATTTCGCGGCGCTGGGGATCGACTCGAGCCTGAGACCCGAGAACCTCTCGCCCGAGGACTACGCGCGCCTTTCGATGAACTCGATCTTGTAGCCGTCCGGGTCTTCGACGAAGGCGATCATGCTGGTGCCGCCCTTCACCGGCCCCGGCTCGCGCGTCACCTTGCCGCCCTTCGTTCTGACCGCGTCGCAGGTCTTGCGCAGGTCATCGACCTCGATCGCGACGTGCCCGTAGGCGCCGCCGAGATCGTAGCGCTCGACGCCGTAGTTGTAGGTGAGCTCGAGCACGGCGCTGCGCTCTTCGCTGTCGTAGCCGACGAAGGCGAGCGAGTACTTCTGCTCGGGGCGGTCGGTGGTGCGCAGCAGCTTCATGCCGAGCACTTCCGTATAGAACCTGACCGAGCGATGCAGGTCGCCGACCCGCAGCATGGTGTGAAGAATTCGCATGGATTTCAGCCTCGCGTGACAAACAGGGGAAGCGACGCGCCCGCGAGCTCCAGCCGCTCGCGCGCTTCGCGCCACTCGGGATAGAGCCTGGCGACCAGGTTCCAGAAGCGTTTCGAATGGTTGAGCTCGGCGAGGTGCGCCACCTCGTGGGCGATGACGTAATCGGCCAGCGCGGGATCGAGGTGCACCAGGCGCCAGCTCAGCCGAATCGAGCCGTCCTCGCTGCAGATGCCCCACTGGCTGCGCGCGCTGGACAGCGCAATGCGCGGCGCGGGCAGGTCTAGCCGGCTGGCATAGTGGTCGGTCCTTGGTTTCAGCGCTTCGAGCGCCCTTGTCTTCAGCCACTGGATGAGGGTATCGATCACGCGCGAGCGCGGAGCATGAACGATCAATTGACCTTGACGCCATTTCACTGCTCGCGCGCCCTCGTGCACGTCCAGGACTACCGGCTCGCCGAAGAGCGGCAACGTTTCGCCGCTCTCCCCGTGCAGCACGGCCGGACGGGGGGCGCGGGACCACTCGTCGAGCTTGGCGACGATCCAGCGCTCCTTGCCGCGCAGGAAAGCCTCGATCTCGCGCCACGGCATGCGCAGCGGCGCGGCGACGGCGAGGCCATCGGCGTCGACGGTGACCCCGAGCGTGCGACGGCGGCGACGAGAGAAGCTGTAGTCGACGATGCGGCCCGATAGCGCTAGCTGCCGGGGCACAAGGTCCTTTGCTGCTCTTCGATCCATGATTCGGCAAGCGAGTTGACGGTTTGCGCGTCGCGGTTGCGCGTGTCGATCGGCGGGCCGATACGCACGGTGACCACCCCGGGACGCTTCACGAAAGCATTGCGCGGCCAGAGCAGACCGGCGTTGTGGGCGACCGGCACGATCGGCGCGCCGCTCGCTACCGCGAGCCAGGCGCCGCCGACGTGGTATTCGCGCCTCTCACCGGGCCGCACGCGCGTGCCCTCCGGAAACACCACCACCCAGAATCCCTGCTCGAGGCGCTCGCGGCCGCGGCGCGCGATGCCGCGCAGCGCTGCTACGCCACGCGAGCGGTCGATCGCGATCGGGCTCATCAGCGCGAGCCCCCACCCGAAGAACGGGATCCACAGCAGCTCGCGCTTCAGCACCAGCACTTGCGGCGGAAAAAGCAGCTGGAAGGCCATCGTTTCCCAGGCCGACTGGTGCTTGGCGAGGATCACCGCCGGCTGATCCGGCAGGTGCTCGCGCCCCTCGACGCGCCAGCGGATGCCGAGGATGACGCGTGCCAGCAGCACGACCAGGCGCGACCAGCCGGAGATGATGCGATAGCGCAGCAGGCGCGGCAGCGGAAAGGTGGCCAGAGCGAGCAGGGCGTAGGGCGGGGTGACGATGATCAGCGCGAGCGCGAACAGGCTCGAGCGCAGGAGCGTCATGGAGCAAGCTGCTCGGCGAAGGCGGCGAGGTCGTCGAACACCTGCGTTCCGGGCGGCAGCTTGCCTTCGGCGAGCGTGCGCTGCCCCTTGCCCGTGAGCACCAGGACCGGCCGCGCGCCGGCCGCGGCGGCCGCACCCAGGTCGCGGGGTTGGTCGCCGACCATGTACACGTCCTGGAGCAACACGTTGAAGCGCCGGCCGATCTCGATCAGCATGCCGGGCTGCGGCTTGCGGCAGCCGCAGTTCGAATCCTGCGCATGCGGGCAGAAGAACACCGCGTCGATGCGGCCGCCGGCCTGTGCCACCGCCCGGTTCATGGTGTTGTGGATCGCGACCAGGGTCGCGGTGTCGAAAAAGCCGCGCGCGATGCCGGATTGGTTGGTGGCGATGACGATGCGGTAGCCGTCCTGCGTCAGCCGCGCGATGGCCTCCAGGCTGCCTTCGATTGGCCGCCATTCGGCGGGCGACTTGATGTGCTCGTCGCTGTCGTGGTTGATGGTGCCGTCGCGATCGAGGATGACGAGCTTCATTTGGCGAGCTTCGAGAGATCGGCGATGCGGTTCATGGTGCCATGCAAAGTGCCGAGGAAGCCTATCCGGTTCGCACGCACGCGCGGATCCTTGTCCATCACCATCACCTTGTCGAAGAAAGCGTCCACCGGGGCCTTGAGGGACGCCAATTGCTTCAGCGCGGCCGTGTAATCAAGCGAGCGCAATGCGCCATCCACATCGGGCTGCAGCAGCTTGAAGGTGCTGGCGAGCGCTTTCTCCTCGGGGAGGACCATCAAGGCGATATCGAACCCGGGTGGCACCGTCTCGGCCTGCTTCAATATGTTGCCGATGCGCTTGTTCGCCGCGGCGAGGCTCTCGGCCTCCGGCATGGCGGAGAACGCCCGCACGGCTTCCAGCTGTCTCGGCACGAGGTCCAGGCGTGCCGGCTTCAGGCTGAGCACCGAATCGACTTCTACCGCCGAGTAACCGCGCTCCTGAAAATAGCCGCGTGCGCGCTCGAAGATGAAGCTCGCGACGTCTTCCCGTTCTACGAGCTCGAACAGCGACAGCTCCAGCCTGCGCTCGACCAGGATGCGAATCACGCCCAGCGCCGCGCGGCGCAGGCCGAAGGGATCGCGCTCCCCGGTGGGGGCCTGTCCGATGCTGAACAGTCCGGTCAGCGCGTCGAGCTTGTCGGCAAGCGCCACCGCACAGGCGATCGGGCTCTCCGGCAGCCGGTCGCCCGCGAAGCGCGGCCGGTAATGCGCTTCGATGGCGTCGGCCACGTCGCGCGGCTCACCATCATGCAACGCGTAGTAGCGTCCCATGAAGCCTTGCAGCTCGGGAAACTCGCCCACCATGCCGGTGAGCAGGTCGGCTTTCGACAGCCACGCCGCGCGCTCGGCGAGCACTGGGTCGGCTTTCAAGGCGCGCGCGATGCTGCCGGCCAGGAGCTGGATGCGCTCGACGCGCTCGAGCTGGCTGCCGAGCTGGTTGTGGTAAACGACCCGGGCGAGCTGCGGCACGCGTGCTTCAAGCCGAACCTTGCGGTCCTGGTGGTAGAAGAAGCGCGCATCCTCGAGCCGCGGCCGCACCACGCGTTCGTTGCCGCCGACGATCGGGCGCGGGTCGGCGAGCTTCATGTTCGAGACGACGAGGAACTTCGGCAGGAGCTTCCCCGCCGGATCGAACAGCGGGAAATATCTCTGGTTCTGCCGCATCGTGAGGATCAGGCATTCCTGCGGCACCTCGAGGTACGCCGGGTCGAATCGCCCCACATAAACGCTCGGCAGCTCCACCAGCGCGGTGACTTCATCGAGCAGCTCGGCGTGCTCGCCCAGGGATCCGCCCTCGCGCTTCGCGGCGTCGAGCAGCTGGCGCTCGATCTCATCGCGCCGCTTGGCGAAATCCGCGATCACGGCGCCGTCTTTCAGCAGGCGGTCCTCGTATTCTTCGGCGCTGCGCAGTGCGATCTCGCTTGCACCCATGAAGCGATGGCCGCGCGTGATGTTGCCCGCCTCGAGTCCGAGCACCTTGCCCGGAACGACGCGGCGCCCATGCAGCATCACCAGGCCGTGCACCGGCCGCACGAACTGCGCCTCGCCCGCACCCCAGCGCATCAGCTTGGGAACCGGCAATCTCTTGATAGCCGCATTCACGATACTGCCGAGTACGGAATCAAGCGTGGCGCCCTTCGATGTGACGTTGGCAACGAAGACCTTTCCCTTCGGCGTATCCCGCTGTTCAAGCGCCTTCACATCGACGCCGTGCTTTTTCGCAAAACCTGCGACTGCCTCCGGGGGGGCTTTGACTGACGGACCCGTCACTTCGATCTGCCGATCGCTCGCCGCGTCGAGCACTTGCGAGATGATTACCGCGAGTCTTCGAGGGGTAGCGAGAATCTTTTGAGAATCGTACGTCGGACTTTCGAGCAGTCTGCTCGAGACCAGACCTTCGCAAAGCGCTTCCGCGAAAGCCTGGTCAAGTTTTGCGAGCGACCGGGGAGGCAGTTCCTCGGTGAGTATTTCAATCAACAGCGACGCTTTCATCTACGCTGTCTTTGAGACTTGCCTGAGCATCGGGAAGCCAAGCCGCTCGCGCGAGGCGTGATAGGCCTCGGCCACCGCACGGGCAAGAGCGCGCACGCGGGCGATGTAGGCGGCGCGCTCAGTCACGGAGATAGCGCCGCGCGCGTCGAGAAGGTTGAACGTATGCGAGGATTTCAGGACCATTTCATACGCCGGCAGGACGCATTGCGCCGCCACGAGGCGCCGGGCTTCTGATTCAAAGTTTTTGAACAAATCAAACAACAAATCGATATTCGCCAGCTCGAAGTTGTAGCGCGACTGCTCTACCTCGTTCTGATGGTAGACATCGCCGTAGGTCACGCCGGGCGTCCAGACGAGATCGAAGACGCTCTCCTTCCCCTGCAAGTACATCGCCAGGCGCTCCAGGCCATAGGTGATTTCGCCGAGCACTGGCTTGCACGCGAGTCCGCCGACTTCCTGGAAGTAGGTGAATTGCGTGATCTCCATGCCGTCGAGCCAGACTTCCCAGCCCAGGCCCGAGGCACCGAGGGTCGGCGATTCCCAGTCGTCCTCGACGAAGCGGATGTCGTGCTGCTTCGGGTCGATTCCCAGGTGCTTCAGGGAATCCAGGTAGATGTCCTGAATTTCGGCCGGAGAGGGCTTCAGCACCACCTGGTACTGGTAATAGTGCTGCAGCCGGTTCGGGTTCTCGCCGTAGCGGCCGTCCTTCGGCCGGCGCGATGGCTGCACGTACGCGGCTTTCCACGGCTCGGGGCCGATGGCGCGCAGGAAGGTCGCGGTATGAAACGTTCCTGCGCCGACCTCCATGTCGTAAGGCTGCAGCAGCACGCATCCCTGGCGGTCCCAGAAATCGTTCAAGCGGAGGATGAGCTGCTGGAAGGTCAGCATTGAGGATGCGGATTCTACCGGCTGCGTTTCGCGACGGCGATCAAGCTCGCGCCCGCGAGAGCGAGCAACGCGCCGATCAGCGTCGGCCAGTCGCGAAGACGCACGTAAGGCGTCGCTCCGGCATAGCCCTGGGCGGCTATCTCGAGCCGGCCTGCGGCGTACTGCGGCAGCCGCGCGAGCACGCGTCCGTGGCGGTCGATCGCGGCGGTGACGCCGGTATTGGTGGCGGTCAAGTGCATGCGTCCCGTCTCGATTGCGCGCAGGCGCGCCATCTGCAGGTGCTGCGAGGGCGCCAGAGAGTCGCCGAACCATGCGACGTTGGAGACGTTGGCGAGCAGCGTCGCCTCGGGCAGCCGGCGCGCGATTTCGTCGCCGAAGGCGTCCTCGTAGCAGATGTTGACCGCGACGCGCTGGCCGGCGACCGCGAGCGGAGCTTGCGCGGGGCTGCCGCGGGAGAAATCCGACAACGGGATATGCAGCACGTGCAGCACCCAGCCGAAGCCGGGCGGCACGAACTCGCCGAACGGCACGAGATGTACTTTGTGATATATCTGGCGCGGCGCCGTGCCGAGCGTGACCACGCTGTTGTAGTACCTGTCCTGCGCCTCGCGGTACGGAACGCCGAGCAGCAGGTCGCCGCCGTTGCGTTTCGCCGCGGCGTCGAAGCGCGCCAGGGACGCGGGCTCGACGCGATCGTAGAACTGCGGCACCGCGGTCTCGGGAAGGATGATCAGCCGAGCGTTCGTCTCCTCGGCGAGGCGCGCGTAGGTTTCGAGAATCCGCGCATAGCGCTCAGGGCGGAACTTCATCTCCTGCTCGATGTTTCCCTGCAGCAGCGCGGCTTGAACCGGGTCGCCGACCGGCGCGGTCCAGTCTACGGTGCGCAGCGCCTCGCCTGCGCCAACCACCGCGAGGAGCAGGACAAGGAAACGGATCTTTTTCCTCGTCACCAGGCCCCAGAGCATTCCGGCCGCGCCGAGCGTTACAAAGGAAAGCCCGTACACGCCGAGGAGCGGCGCGTAGCCCTGGGTCGGCCAGCCGGTGGCGGCATAGCCCGCGGAAAGCCAGGGAAAGCCAGTCAGGATCCAGCCGCGCAGCCATTCGAACAGCGTCCACGCCGCCGGGATGATGAGGCACGCGCGCACGCCATCGGCTGCCGGCACGCGCGCCTGCAGCCACCCTGCGGCGGCGGGAAACAGGGCGATGAATGCGCAGAACAGAAATGTGGCGAGGCCCGCCAGCGGCGCCGGCATGCCGCCGAACTGGCCCAGGCTCACGTAGACCCATGACACGCCGCCGCCGAAAAGCCCCAGCCCGAACGCGAAGCCGCTCCAGAAGCAGGCTCGCGGCGCGGCGCGCATCCAGAGATGGATGAGTACGGCGAACGAGGCAAGCGCGAGCGGGTAGAAACCGACGGGCGCGAATGCGAGCACGGTCGCAGCGCCAGCCAGGAGCGCGATCACGTCTTGGCTTTATCCACCAGTAGCGTGTACACGCGCCGGCTGTCCGCGCGCAGCACCTGGAAGCGCAGCCCGTCGATGGTGACGGATTCGCCGCGCTTGGGCAGGCGCCCGAGGTGCGCGATCACCAGGCCGCCGACCGTGTCGGCAGTCTCGTCGGAGAAGTGGGTGCCGAAGGCGGCATTGAAGTCGGCGATCTGGGTGAGCGCCTTGACGCGGTAGCGGCCGCCCGGCTCGGGCAGGATGTTGTCGCTCGCTTCGTCGAAGTCGTATTCGTCCTCGATCTCGCCGACGATCTGCTCGAGCACGTCCTCGATGGTCACCAGGCCCGCCACACCGCCGTACTCGTCGAGCACGATCGCCATGTGGTTGCGGCTGGCGCGGAACTCGCGGAGCAGCACGTTGAGGCGCTTCGCCTCCGGCACGAACACCGCCGGGCGCAGCATCTCGCGCACGTTGAACTCTTCCTTGCCGGCGTAGTAGCGCAGCAGGTCCTTCGCCAGCAGGATGCCGATGACGTCGTCGCGGTTCTGGTCGATCACCGGGAAGCGCGAGTGCGCGGTCGAGATGACTTGCGGAATGAAATTCTCCACCGGCACGTTGATGTCGATCACGTCCATCTGCGCGCGGGGAATCATGATGTCGCGCACCTGCATCTCCGAGACCGTCAGCGCGCCCTCGATGATCGACATCGCGTCGGCGTCGAGCAGGTTGCGCGAGTAGGCGGAGCGCAGCAGCTGCGCCAGCTGCTCGCGGTCGCCCGGCTCGCGCAGGATCAATGCTGAGAGGCGCTCGAGCAGGCTGCGGCGCGCGGGATCGTTCACGGACGCTTCATTCTACCGCGTAGGGATTTGCGATCCCGAAGCGCCGCAGAATGCCGATTTCGCGCTTCTCCATGCGCCTGCCGTGACCGTGCCCGCGCAAATGCAGCATCCCGTGCACGACCAGGTGCGCGTAATGGGCTGCTACCGTTTTGCCCTGGCTGCGCGCTTCGCGCGCGATCACCGGGTGACACAGCACGATGTCGCCGCGCTTGCCGCCGTAGTGAAAGCTGAGGACATTCGTCGGGGTGTCACGCCGCCTGAAGCTCCTGTTCAAAAAACGGCCTTCGCGCCTGCCGACGATTCGCAGCGTCACGTCGTTCAGCCCGGCTCCCGCCGCGAGCGCGAATTTCAACAGCGCTGCCGCGCTCGGCAGCCCGCGCCGCGGCACTGCGAATTGCACGGCCAGCCTATTCTTCCTGCGCGTGCTTTTCGTAGGCATCGATGATGCGGGCCACCAGCGGATGGCGCACGACGTCCTGCGCGCCGAACTGCGTGAACGCGATGCCGCGCACGCCGGCGAGGATCCTGCGCGCCTCGATCAGCCCGCTTTTCTGGCCGCGCCCGAGATCGATCTGAGTGATGTCGCCGTTGACCACCGCCTTGGCGCCGAAGCCGATGCGCGTGAGGAACATCTTCATCTGCTCGGGCGTGGTGTTCTGCGCCTCGTCGAGGATGATGAACGAGTGGTTCAGCGTGCGCCCGCGCATGTAGGCGAGCGGCGCCAGCTCGATGGTGCCGCGCTCGAGCAGCTTGCCGGTCTTGTCGAAGCCCATCAGGTCGTACAGCGCGTCGTAAAGCGGCCGCAGGTACGGATCGACTTTCTGCGCCAGGTCGCCCGGCAGGAAACCGAGACGCTCGCCGGCCTCGACCGCGGGGCGCACCAGCACGATGCGCTTCACCTTGTCGCGCTCGAGCGCGTCTACCGCGCACGCCACCGCGAGGTAGGTCTTGCCGGTGCCCGCCGGGCCGATGCCGATCGTGCAGTCGTGCGCGAGGATCTTCTCGATGTACTCGATCTGGTGAGGCGTGCGGCCCTGCAGGTCCTGCCGGCGCGTGAGCAATTGCGGCCCCGCTTCGGGCGGCGGGCGATTTCCCTGCAGCACCTCGGTCAGCGCGAGCTGCACGTCGTCGAGCGTCAGCTCGCTCGATGCGCGGTCGTAGAAGTGCTCGATGGCCTGCGCGGCGCGCTGCGCCTGCTCGCCGCGCACCGTGAACTTCGCGCCGCGGCGCGCGATCGTGACATCCAGCGCCGATTCGATCTGACGCAGATTCTCATCGAGCGACCCGCACAGCCGCGCCAGGCGCTGGTTGTCCTCGGGGTCGAGCCGAACCTCGACGGGTTTACTTCGCATTCAGCAGTTCGCCACGCAGCGAATGCGGGAGGGCGGCGGTAATTAGGACTTCCAGGAACTGACCTACAAGGTGCGATCCACCGGCAAAATTCACGACACGATTGTTGCCGGTGCGGCCCGCGAGCTCGTCGGGATTCTTCTTCGAGGGACCTTCGATGAGCACGCGCTCGACCGAGCCGACCATGCGCTCGCTGATCGCGCGCGACTGCGCCTCCAGCTGCGCCTGAAGCCGCTGCAGCCGCAGCAGCTTCACATCTTGCGGGGTCGGGTCGGGCAGCTCGGCGGCGGGCGTGCCGGGCCGCGGGCTGTAGAGGAAGGAAAAGGAGGCGTCGAAGCCGATGTCGCCGGCGAGTTTCAGGGTGGCTTCGAAATCGCCGTCGGTTTCGCCCGGGAAGCCGACGATGAAGTCGGAGGAAAGGCTGATCCTGGCGCGTGCCTGCTTCAACCGGCGCGCGATCGAGCGGTACTCGAGCGACGTATAGCCGCGCTTCATTGCGGCGAGCACGCGGTCGGATCCGGATTGCACCGGCAGGTGGACGTGCGGCGCAAGCTGCGGCAACTCGGCGTGCGCGTCGATCAGCCGCTGCGTGAACTCGCGCGGATGCGAGGTGGTATAACGGATGCGCTCCAAAGGGAGCTCGCAGATGTAATACAAAAGTTCCGCGAAATCGGATGGCGCGCCGTCGATCGTGCCGCGCCAGGCATTCACGTTCTGGCCGAGCAGCGTCACTTCCTTGACGCCCTCGGTGGCCAGGTGCGCGATCTCGGCGATGACGTCGTCGAAAGGCCGCGACACCTCTTCGCCGCGCGTGTAGGGCACGACGCAGAAGCTGCAGTACTTGCTGCAGCCTTCTATGATCGAGACGAAAGCCGCGGCGCCTGCGACGCGCGCCGGCGGCAGGTGATCGAACTTCTCGATCTCCGGGAAGCTGATGTCGACCTGGGGCCGGCCGCTCCTGCGGCGCCGCTCGAGCAATTCGGGCAGCCGGTGCAGGGTCTGTGGGCCGAACACCACGTCCACGTAGGGCGCGCGCTCGATGACGGCCGGCCCTTCCTGGCTCGCGACGCAACCGCCGACCGCGATCATCAGGCCCGGTTTTGCCCGCTTCAGGTGCTTGACCCGGCCGAGGTCGGCGAACAGCTTTTCCTGCGCCTTTTCGCGCACCGAGCAGGTATTGAACACGATCACGTCGGCGTCTTCCGCCCGCGCGGCGGGCTCGAGACCCTCGGCCTCGCGCAGCACGTCGGCGATCTTCTCCGAGTCGTACTCGTTCATCTGGCAGCCGAACGTGCGCAGGAAGAGCTTTGCCATCAGCGTTGCGCTTCCTCGGGCGTGAGGATCCACACCCGATGCACTTGGCCGCTCGCATCGACGAGATATTTGACTCGCGTGCCGGGCGGGATCGCGGTTGGCAGGATGAGGCGATTCGAGGTATCGCGGATCTGCGCTCCCGGCGCAAGCTGCTGCGCTGCGCCGTCGATCTCCACCACCATTTCCTGCAGGTGGCGGATCTCGCCGACCCTGGCGTCCTCCGGAATGCTGCGCACCTGCGCGCTGGCGAGCGGCGCGGCGAGCAGCAGAAGGGCGATCCAACGTTTCATCGCAGCCCAGGAACCGATGGAAAATGGTGGCGAATCAGGGATTCCGTGGCAGCCGTTGAAACGCCACGACAAGCACCTGTACGGACACCGGAAAAGTTCTGAAGCAAAACAGCTATGTAAACCTCGGTGCTACACCCAAGGGCGAGGGCATATTTTCTCATGTCTCGGAGCTTGCGCGGCGGAGACCGTGATCACGGTATCATCCGAGCCCGATGACCACGCGGGCTCGCCCAGCTGATCTGCCGGACTTCGAGCGCCCCCCTGTCACCGAGGTGGCCCTGTCCATTCAGTTTGCCCGGTTGCCCAAGGTCACCAACATCCACGGTGGGCTTCTCTGGTCCGAGTTCCGGGCGGATTATCCGAATTATGAAGAGCATCCTCCGCTCGCACCTGCCTTCGAGATCTTTGGACCCAACCCCGTCGCCGGCCATCAACTTGAGTTCTTCGCGGGTGCCCCGCTCATCAGGTATTGGTTTATTCGGCCGGACGGCTCTTCATTGCTGCAGTTTCAGCCAGACAGGCTGGTTCACAACTGGCGCAAGCAGGACCCCGGCGATGAGTACCCGCGCTACGAGAAGATCAGGGCAGAGTTCGTGAAGGAGGTTCGGACGTTTGAACGCTTCCTAAAGGCTGGCGATCTCGGCGAGGTGAAACCGAATCAATGTGAAGTCATCTACATCAACCATATTGAAATGCCTGATGGCACCGACCCGCGGAACTGCCCGCAAAGAGTCCTGGCTTTTTGGAGTAACGAGCCAACGGGAGAAGGTCTACCGAGCATGGAAGACGTGGCTGTTCAACTCCGATTCCTCCTGGGCGACGAAGGCAAACATATCGGGCGCTTGTATGCGCAAGTGGGCCCCGTTTTTCGCAGGAAGGATCTCAAGCCGCTTTTGCAACTCACGCTTACCGCGCGCGGAAGGCCCCAATCTGAGAGCGTGGAGTCGGCGTTTGATTTTCTTGACCTCGGCCGTCGCGCTATAGTGCGAGGGTTTAAGGCGCTTACAAAAACAGAAATGCACAAATTGTGGGGGATCAAGGCATGACGGATACAAAGTTCGGCCTGTCGGACGAATTGTTTAAGTCCGACTTTAGCTGGGAGTCTAACGCCGCGGCGATAAGTCCTCCTCGCGATTCGGCGCTCGTTTATCAACTGGAGCGGTATAGACCTAAGCTGCAACAACGCAACTCGGTTTCTCACTGGCAGGCGCAGGTCTTGGGAAAGGTGCTTCAACTGGCTGACCTTCCCGCCAGCTGGGATAGCTACGGGGCGAAGCCGTTACGCCACGACACGGCGCTCTTCGCCATGCTGGTTCTTGAGAACATCATGCAGGCGGACACTCCCCTACCCGAAGTGGTCCCAACATCCGCGGGTGGGCTGCAGTTCGAGTGGCATGAGCATGGCGTCGATCTTGAAATCAAGGTGAACGAGCCGAATAGCTGTGAGTATTGGTATGAGGATCTTCGCAGCCAGTCACCGGCAGTTTCGGGGCCATTGGAGACCGAGTTCTTTGCCCTGGAGTCTCCGATAACGGTGCTAACCTCGCGAGCCAAGCCCATCCGGCGCCGTGCGTGAGCCCGCACCTTGGTGGTTGATGACACGACAATATTGCCCGCCGACGTCCTACTAAGGCGCGTTCCGCCGTATCAGGTAATCCTCGATAAGAACACCGGTACGCATCGACCCTCGAGCGCCGCTTTTGAGGACGAGGAGCTTTCGGTAAACATACAGTCGATTCTTGCGGCCAACGGCCTTGACTGGCGCTTCAGCTTGATTGGGCACGACGGCTTTTCCCTCTGTAGCTTTACGGCCAAGCAGGCGAGGGACCTCAGACAGGCGATCGTAAGAACACCCAAAGCGGGCAATCCCTCGCATGGCGATGTCGTCGGCAAGAAAACGGATGGTGTGCGAAAAGGATTCACGCGAGTTGCGGTCTGGGTCCACCGCGCCTCACGCACATAATCGGCACGATTTTCAAATCGAGGCCCCCGCTAACCCCCAGGTGCTACACCAGAGAGCTGCGAGAGCGGTTTTGCTACGCTGCTGCCTGAGGCAGCAACGACTTACAGAATTTTTGGTGGCGAATCAGGGACTCGAACCCCGGACACACGGATTATGATTCCGCTGCTCTAACCAGCTGAGCTAATTCGCCATGGATGAAAACTCCGATGCGCGATTATAAACCCTCGTGCAATACGACCTCATCGTAGTAGGCGGCGGCCCGGTCGGCGCAAGCCTGGCGCGCGCCGCGCGCGGGTTGGCGGTGGTGCTGCTCGCCCACGAGCAACGCCCGCCGCGCGCGAAACCCGGAGTGCTCGACAGCCGCGTCTACGCCCTCAGCCCCGGCAACGTCGACTTCCTGCGCCGCATCGGCGCTTGGCAGACGCTCCCGGCAGACCGGCTAACGCCCGTCCACGCCATGCGTGTCTTCGGCGACGACGCTGCCTCGTGCATCGAGTTCGATGCTTACAGCGCCGGCGTGCCCGAGCTCGCGTGGACCGTCGAGGATACGATCCTGCAGGATGCGCTGTGGAGTGCTCTGGAGGCCGAAGTGGTCGCGCCCGCGCGCTGCGAACGGCTGAGCATCGACGCAGACGCAGCAGTGATCAAATTGAGCGACGGCCGCAGCATCGGCGGCAAGCTCGTGGTCGGCGCCGATGGCGCCAATTCGTTCGTGCGCGAGCACGCCGGCATCTCCGCCGTGGAGAAGGATTACGATCAGACGGCGGTGGTGGCCAATTTTTCCTGCGAGAAAGCGCATTCCAACACCGCGTTCCAATGGTTCCAGGGGGGGCCGGTGCTGGCGCTGCTGCCGCTCCCGGGCGCAGCTACGCCCTGCGTCACCTCTCGGCGCAACGCATGGTCGGGCCGCGCGTCGCGCTCGCCGGAGACGCGGCGCACGTGATCCATCCGCTCGCCGGACAAGGGCTGAACCTCGGCTTGCAGGACGCTCGCTCGCTCGCGCAGACGCTGCTCGAGCGTGAACTAGTGCGCGATCCGGGAGATCTGCGCCTGCTGCGCCGCTATGAGCGCAGCCGCGCCGAGCCTATACTGGCGATGGATGCCATGGTCGGCGGCCTGTTCAGGCTGTTCGGTTCGCGGAGCAGCGCCGTGTCGCGGCTGCGCAACGCCGGATTGAACCTGACGGACCGCCTCCCGGTCCTAAAGAACATTCTCATGCGTCATGCGATGAATTGAGGTCCTCGTGCTGCGAGCCGTGATCACCGCCTTTCTGCTTTTCCCCGCGTTGGCACTCGCCGACGAGGCGCAGATCCGTCGTGTGGTGGAAGCGAAGCTGGGCGGCGCGAAAATCGAAGGCATCCAGCCCGCGCCGATGCCGGGGCTCTACGAGGTCCGCTTTCGAGGGCCGAGCGGAGTGCAGGTGGTCTACACGGATGCAAACGCCAGCTACATCATGAGCGGCAAGATCTACGAGACGCGAACCGACCGCGACCTCACGGAAGAGCGCCTGCGCAAGCTCAACGCCATCCGCTTCGATTCGCTGCCGTTCGAGCAGGCGGTGAAAGTCCAGCGCGGGAACGGCAAGCGCGTCCTCGCCATGTTCTCCGATCCCTACTGCCCGGCCTGCAAGCAGTTCGAGCAGACCCTGCAGCAGCTCGACGACATCACCATCTATGTGTTCATGTACCCGGTGATTCGGCCGGAGCTGTCGGAGCAATCGAAGGCGGTGTGGTGCTCGCCGGACCGCAGCAAGGCCTGGCTTGACCTTGCGCTGCGCGGCAATCGGCCGACCGCGAGCAGCGCTTGCGAAAGTCCCGTGGACAAGAACCTCGCGCTCGGGCGCGGCCTCGGCGTGAACAGCACCCCGACGCTGATCTTCGCCAACGGCGAGCGCGTCGCCGGCGGCCTGGCTGCCGCGGATCTTCAACAATTGCTCGATTCGGCGAAACGCTAATCCGCCCGCGGCAGGGGCTCGCCGCGCGGCCACAGGAGCCACATCTTTCCCTGCTGCCGCATACGCCCCGCCAGCGCACCGGCGTCCTTGCCGCTGCCCCAGAAAAAGTCGGCACGCACCACGCCGCGAATCGCCCCGCCGGTGTCATGCGCCGCCATGAGGCGCTCGAGCCGCTCCTCCGAGAGCGGATAGGTGCTGGCGAGATACACCGGAGAACCGAGCGGCACGAAGCGCCGGTCGACGGCGAGGCTGTATTCCGCGATCAGCGGAATGTTAAGCGCGCCGATCGGGCCGCCGGCCGCCGGCAATTCCCGGAAAAAGACGTAGCTCGCGTTGTAGCTGAGCGCGTCCTGCAGCTTTCCGGGGTTGGCCGCGGCCCACGCCTTGATGCCCTGCATGGACGCCTGCTCGAGCGGCAGCTCGCCGCGGTCGACGAGATAGCGGCCGAGCGATCGATACGGGTGGCCGTTCTGGTCGGCGAAGCCGGCGCGGATGCGCTCGCCGCTGTCGAGCTGGATCTGACCGGAGCCCTGCACCTGCAGGAAGAACAGCTCCACCGGGTCGGCGATCCATGCGATCACCGGCGCCGGCAACGCGCCGTTGCGCCCGTCAATTTCCCCACGCGAGTAATAGGGCACGAGGCGGCGGCCTTCCACTCTGCCGCGCAGGCGCATGTTGCGCAGTTCCGGATTGATCGCGGCGAGGTCCACCACGATGAGATCGTCCGGCACGCCCAGGATCGGGTAGCGATTCACGTCGCTGCGCGTCCGGCTGCCTTCGATGAGCGGCTCGTAATAGCCGGTCATCAGGCCGCTGTCCCCCGTCTCGGATGAGATCAGCGCATAAGGGCTGAAATTCGCCTCGAAGAATTCCCGCGCCGCGCGCTCGTCGTCGGCGGGCACGCTCGCCGCAAGCTCGCAGAGGTGCCCGAAGCGCCTGCAACCGGAGGAAAACGCGCGCAGGCTCGGCGCCATCAAGGCGTGGTTCCATCCCGGCAGGTCGGCGAATGGCACGGCGTCATAGCGCGCGGTTTCCGGCGCCGGCTTCGGCGGCGGGCATTGCGGGCACGGAGGAGCAGTGCGCGGCAATTGCGCGCAGCCGGCGGCCAGTACAATCACGGCCAGAATGTGGGTGGTTATTCTCGAGATGAGCCTGGCCCTGGCGCTCGCCGCGTTCATCGTCTGGTGGACCTGGCCGGGGAAAAGCGGGCGTGACGACAAGGATCAGTGAAGCACGCGCGGCACTGACAACGTGAATTCCGGGATCGGCGCTTCGAAGCGCGTGCCGTCCACGGCGACCATCTGGTAGCTGCCGCGCATCGTCCCCACCGGCGTCGCGATCGAGGCGCCGCTGGTGTACTCGAAGCTTTCTCCGGGCTGCAGCAGGGGCTGCGCGCCGACCACGCCCAGGCCGCGCACTTCCTGCACCAGGCCTTGCGCATCGGTGATGATCCAGTGGCGGCTGATGAGCTGCGCCGCCACGTTGCCTGCGTTGCGCAGGGTGATGGTGTAGGCGAACACGTAGCGCCCGCTCGCTTCGTCGGATTGCTCCGGCAGGTACTGCGTCGCTGCGCTCACCGCAATGTCGTGGTGCTTCTCCTGCGCCATGCCTGCATTGTAAACTCGCGGCGGCCATGACGTTCCGCATCGCGCCCAGCATCCTGTCCGCGGATTTCGCGCGCCTCGGCGAGGAAGTGCGCGCGGTCGCGAAAGCGGGTGCGGATCTCATTCACTTCGATGTCATGGACAATCACTACGTGCCGAACCTCACCGTGGGCCCGCTGGTGTGCGCGGCGCTGCGCCCGCACGTGGAGCTGCCGCTCGACGTGCACCTGATGGTGAAGCCGGTCGATGGCCTGGTTCCGGCGTTCGCCAAGGCGGGTGCCAACATCATCAGCTTCCATCCCGAGGCCTCCGAGCACGTCGACCGCACTATCGCCCTGATTCGGGAGCACGGCTGCAAGGCGGGCCTGGTCCTCAATCCGGCGACGCCGCTGAGCTGCCTCGACCACACCCTCGAGGGGCTCGACCTGGTGCTGATCATGTCGGTGAACCCGGGATTCGGCGGCCAGCAGTTCATCGCCTCCGTGCTTCCCAAGATCGCGGAGGCGCGCCGGCGCATCGACGCGGCGCGCAAGGATATCTGGCTCGAGGTCGACGGCGGCATCAAGCCGGACAATATTGCGCAGGCAGCTCGCGCTGGCGCGGACACCTTCGTTGCCGGCTCGGCGATTTTCGGCGCGCGAGACTACGGCGCGGTGATCCGCGACATGCGCTCGCGGCTCGCTGTGGTATAGTCGTTTCGCCGTGCAGCT
>WNFI01115173.1_pt1 | contig 26740 bp, 25 predicted proteins | sample 5400471 | NCBI WGS metagenome assembly WNFI01 (sample SAMN13153348, study PRJNA577476) | soil metagenome | isolation source: 100 cm saprolite on Douglas fir-dominated hillslope | place: USA:California | collected 2013-09-17 | reverse complement strand
GCCGGTTTGTTCTACATGTTCGGCAAGATGGTGGGCAACACCAAACAGGGCTGGGTGCTGTGGGCCGCCTCGGCCATCATCTTTGTGATCGGCATCGCGGTCGCGCTGCCAGCCGAACAGAGCGGCAACCCGCTGCTGACGAAAGCCGGTGCGAACCAGGTAGTGTCCGACACGCAGGCGGGCGGCAACATGGAGGGCAAGGAGGTGAGATTCGGCATCACCGACTCGGCGCTATGGGCCGTTGATACGACGGTCACCTCGAACGGGTCGGTCAATAGCTTCCATGATAGCTACACGCCCCTGGGGGGCATGATCCCGCTCGCCAACATCGCGCTGGGGGAGATCGCCTTTGGAGGAGTGGGCTCGGGGCTCTACGGCATGCTGATGTTCGCCATCATCGCGGTCTTCATCGCCGGGCTGATGGTGGGCAGGACGCCGGAGTACCTGGGCAAGAAGATCGAGCGCAAGGAGATCATGTTGGCCGCCCTGGCCCTCTTGATCGGGCCCGCCGTGATTCTGGGCTTCTCGGCAGCGGCCAGTGTGATCCCCGCCGGGACGAGTTCCATTTCTAACCCGGGGCCGCATGGTCTCTCGGAGATCCTTTACCTCTACACGTCGAGTAACGGCAACAACGGCTCGGCCTTTGCCGGCATCGCTTCCAACGTGCCCTATTATAACTGGACGGGAGCCTTCGCGATGCTGCTCGGGCGCTTCGCCTTCCTCATCCCCATCATGGCCTTCGGCGGCTCGCTGGTGGAGAAGAAGATCGTGCCCGCCGGGCGAGGGACGCTCCCAACCCATGGGCCATTGTTCGTTGGTCTGTTGGTGGGCGTGATCCTGATCGTGGGCGCGCTGACCTACTTCCCGGCCTACTCGCTGGGGCCGGTCGTCGAACACCTGTTTATGCTGAAGGGGGGGACGTTCTGAGATGCAAACCACTATCAAACCCGATGAGTTAGAAGTCAAGCAGTGGAAGACGCGCCGCAAGGGGGACATCTCGATCTGGGATCCCAAGATCATCCGCGCTGCTATCCCGGCGTCGTTCAAAAAACTCGATCCGCGCGTGCAGGTGAAGAACCCGGTCATGTTCGTGGTGGAGATCGGCAGCGTGGTCACCACCGTCGAGTTCGTGCGCCTCTTGTTCGCCCAGCCCACGGCGCAGCTTCCCCGCACGCAGCTCAATTTTGAGATCTTCTTCGTGCTGGCGGTGGCCATCTGGCTGTGGTTCACGGTGGTCTTTGCCAACTTCGCCGAGGCCATGGCCGAGGGACGCGGCAAGGCTCAGGCCGACACCCTGCGCCGCGCCCGCACCACCACCATGGCCAAACGCCTACAGAGCCCCGACCGCTTCGGCACGGTCCAGGAGGTCGCCGCACCCGAGCTGCGCAAGGGCGACCTGGTGCTGGTCGAGGCCGGGGAGGTCATCCCGGGTGACGGCGACGTGGTGGAGGGCGTGGCCTCGGTGGACGAGTCTGCTATCACCGGCGAGTCGGCCCCCGTCATCCGCGAGAGCGGCGGCGACCGCAGCGCCGTCACCGGCGGCACGCGCGTGCTCTCCGACTGGGTCGTGGTGCAGATCAGCGCCAACCCTGGCGAGACCTTCCTGGACCGCATGATCTCGCTGGTGGAGGGGGCCAAGCGCCAGAGAACGCCCAACGAGATCGCGCTGAACATTTTGATTGCCAGCCTGACCATCATCTTCGTGCTGGTGGTGGTTTCGCTCGAGCCGTTCGCCATCTACTCGGGCCAGCCCGTCTCAGTCACCACGCTGATCGCGCTCTTAGTGTGCCTGATCCCCACCACCATCGGTGGCCTCTTGTCGGCCATCGGTATCGCGGGCATGGACCGCATGGTGCAGCGCAACGTGCTGGCCATGAGCGGGCGTGCGGTGGAGGCGGCGGGCGACGTCGACGTACTGCTCTTAGACAAGACCGGCACCATCACGCTGGGCAACCGCCAGGCCACGCGCTTCGTGCCGCTGCATAGCGTGGACGAGCGCGACTTGGCCGAGGCGGCCATACTCTCCAGCCTCCCGGACGAGACGCCGGAGGGCCGCTCCATCGTGGCCCTGGCGCGCGAGCAATACGGCTTCACCGACGAGGTAGACCCCTCTACAGAGTTTATCCCGTTTTCGGCGATGACCCGCATGAGCGGCGTCGATCTGAACGGCGCGCACAATGGCAACGGGAAGGCCATCGTCCACTCAATTCGCAAAGGGGCATCGGACTCTGTGGCGGCCTACGTGGCAGAACACGGAGGATCGTCGAGCGACGAACTGAAAACCATCGTGAACGGCATCGCCAGCGTGGGCAGCACGCCGCTGGTGGTGGCGGAGGTCACGTCAGGCGAGAGCGGCGCGGATGGACATGCGCGCGTGCTGGGGGTGATCGAACTCAAGGATATCGTCAAAGGCGGCATGCGGGCGCGCTTCGATGAACTGCGCAAGATGGGCATCCGCACCGTCATGATCACCGGCGATAACCCGGTGACCGCCGCCGCCATCGCCAGGGAATCCGGCGTCGATGACTTCCTGGCCCAGGCCACGCCTGAGACCAAGATGAAGCTGATCCGCGAGCAGCAGACGGGCGGGCGCATGGTGGCCATGACGGGCGACGGCACCAACGACGCGCCCGCTCTCGCCCAGGCCGATGTGGGCGTGGCCATGAACACGGGCACCCAGGCGGCCAAGGAAGCGGCCAACATGGTCGATCTGGACTCCAACCCCACCAAGCTGATCGAGGTGGTCGAAGTGGGCAAGCAGCTCTTGATCACGCGCGGCGCGCTGACGACGTTCAGCATCGCCAACGACGTGGCCAAGTACTTCGCCATCATCCCGGCGGCCTTCTCGATCACCTACCCGCAGCTGCAGGCTCTCAACGTCATGCACCTGGCGACGCCGCACAGCGCGGTGCTTTCGGCGGTGATCTTCAACGCGCTGATCATCATCGCGCTCATTCCGCTGGCCCTGCGCGGCGTCAAATACCGCGCCATCGGGGCGCTGGTTGTGAGAGAGGAAACGTGAGATGAAAACATTTGTGACGAAATACCTGCGCCCGGCGGTGGTGCTGACCCTGATCCTGACCATCGTGACCGGCTTCCTCTATCCCGGCATCGTGACGGGCCTGGCCCAGCTGATCTTCCACGACAAGGCCAACGGCAGCCTGGTCTACTCCTCCAACGGGACGGTGATCGGTTCCGAGCTGATCGGGCAATACTGGAGCAAGCCCGAGTACTTTCACGGGCGGCCCTCGGTGACCGTCAACCCGGTGACTGGGACGCCCGAGCCGTATGCCGCCGACAACTCGACCGCCTCGAACTCGGGACCCACCAACGCCGTGTTCATCCAGACCGTGCAGCGGCGGGTGGCCGAGCTGAAGAAGGAGAACCCCAACGCGCCTCCTGGCCCCGTGCCGGTGGACCTGGTGACTGCATCAGGATCGGGACTTGACCCGGACATCACGATCGCGGGCGCCATGTACCAGGTACCACGCATTGCCGCGGCACGCGGGCTCTCCCAGCAAGTGGTCACGAAGCTGGTCACCGATCACGAGACGGGGCGCTTCCTGGGCATCTTCGGCGAGCCATATGTCAACGTGCTCGATTTGAACCTGGCGCTCGATGCCTGTGCTGTGCATCCTTCTTCGTGTTGACGCAGTCGTGGTATGGCGAAAAAGCTGGTCGAGGTTGCCCGCGAGCGTCATGTGAGCCAGCTGGTGCTGTGCCAGCCGGCACGCAGCCACTGGGAAGAACTAATCAGCGGCTCTATCATCAACCGCGCGCTGCGCTTCTCGACCGACATGGACATGCATCTCGTGCCTCGCAGCAGGCACGAGTAGGAAGGATGGTGAAGATGACATGCGCTCTTCTCAGAACGAGCAGCACCTTTCACAGGAACCAGGTCATGCGACCGACAGGCAGTTGCTCGTAGGAGTGGATGCGCCCCTCACCCCGGCCACGCAGGACGCGCTGCGCCAGCTGGCCACGTTCTTTGCGCCCGACGCAGCGCACCTGCACCTGTTGGTACTCACGGTGATCCCGCTCCCCGTGTCCACAGGCAGGTACGCCACATTGTATCCCCTCTCCCCGACGCGCGAAGAGCGAGCGCAGGCGGAGGAAGCGCTGCGGCTCGCCCGTGAGGTGCTCTCGCACGGGGGGCTGGCGCTGGCGCGCATCGAGACGCTGATCCGCGTGGGAGCCCCTGCCGACGAACTGGCGGCGGTGGCTCGCCAGGGGCAGGTGGATTGTCTCATCATCGGCAGCCGGGGCAACGCGCCTGCGCAGCGGCTGCGGCGCGTGTTCGCCGGCAGCACGTCACGCAGCATCCTGCGCCTGGCCTCCTGTCCCGTCATGATCATGGTGCTGCCCCGCTCTCGTCCACCTAAGGATCTGGTCGCCTGCTACGAAGCTGCCATCCGGCACACGCTGGCTGATCAGCCCACCTCCCTTGTCATCTTGACAGCGCGGGAGGCAGCCGGGCGCTTTCTTCCGCTCGGTGCGACCGCCGCCGGGCGAAAGGCGCGGAAAGCTGCGGCTCGCGCCCTGGAGCGCCTGGCGCATGCAGGCGTCCTCAGCCGACGCGACGTGCGAGTTGAGGTGCGCTATGTCAATGACTAGGTCCAGGTGTCTGCGACGCTCGCGCGATCAAACAGACTGGAGAGGAGAAGCCCGTGTCGCTCTCTGTCCGTGAAGCAGGACCCGTTGATGCCCCCGCCGTCCTCTTTTTGCACGGCCTGGGACTGAGCGGTGCCATGTGGCAACCGCAGTTTGAGCGCCTGGCTGACGAGTATCACTGCCTGGCCCCTGATCTGCCTGAATGTGGCAATAGCGCCACGATCGGCCCGTTTACCCTCAAAGAGGCCAGCCGGCGCGCAGCCCTCGTGATTCGCGAACGCGTGCCAGGCAGGTCCGCGCACGTGGTCGGCCTGTCGCTCGGCGGTGCGGTCGCCCTACAGATGCTGCGCGACGAGCCACAGGTGGTGGATCACCTGCTGATTAGCGGGACGGCACGAGAACTGCCTCCCGCTCTCGATGCGCTACACCGGCTCGATGAGCGGATCTTGCGCCTGCTCAACCACGAGCGCCTGGCCGAGTTACTCCTGGGGCCGCCTCACGTCACCCAGGCGTATCGCGATCTGCTCCTGTCAGATCTGCGCAAGGTTGAACCAGAAGCTGTCGGACGCTTTACCAGGGAGATGGCGAAGCTCAGGTTGCCGCACAACGGGCAGGCACCGATCCTGATCGTGGCGGGACGCCAGGAAGCCTTTGTGACCCAGCAGGCGGCGTATGCCATGAGCAGGGCGGTGCCTTTCGCACGAGGCGCATTGGTTCCGGGTGCCGGCCATTTTTGGAACCTGGAGGCGCCCGATGTTTTCACCCAGACGGTGCGCGCCTGGATAGAGGATGAGGCATTACCGTCCAGGCTGTTGCGTATCTAAAGAGTGTGGGAGGGAACGTTTCCCATGAGTTTCAAGAGCATGGCGTTCTCTGCCGTCTTCCTGTTGATAACCCCTGGCAAGCTCAAATCGGACTCGCTGCTGGTCGCCTCGGTGATCGTCGGGACCGCGGCTCTCGTCATGGCCCTGACCTCTCTGCCGACTCTGGCGCTCGGGCCAGTGATCGAACACCTGTGCCTGGAAGTGACGAAGCAGACAAGCCCTTGCTGAAACACTGCGGAATAGCGCAGAATGGGCGAGGAGAAGCGTATGAAAGACCAGTTTGTACAGAAGAACGACGAGCCTCCGAGTTCCCCTCCAGAGGGGGACAGCGGCGCATGTGTGCCTCTTTGTTTGCCTCGACACGAAAAGATCAGATTCGCTCTGCTCTGCGTCTTCCTCCTCATCGTGATGGCCAGCTTTCTCATCTTTGTCGCTGCTCGAACTGTCGTCCCCTTGTTTGGCTCCATCGTTGTCGTCCCCCTCCTCTATTGGGGCATCGATCAACGTCTGAGCAAAACAGAATCGCCCTAAGGCTCTCCTGATCGGCTTCTCAAGCTTCTTCTCCTTGTTTGGAACAGAACGTACTCGTGCATAGGCTGCCTTTTTCTGGGTCTTTCTCGATCAGACTACCATGAGTAAAGAGGGGCATGGCTGCGCGCACTTGCCATTGCAAACAACGAGTACGTACCGTGTGCTCAGAGCAAGAGATGCACGATCACCCAACCGATGTAGATGCACAACAACGCCGTGCCGAAAACGTGGCCTATACGACGCCTGAACACGCCGACGAGCATACCCAGAGTGAGGAGGATGGTGAGCGGCATATCCAGCAGGAGGATGGAGCGATCAGACAGCGCCCCTTGCCAGAACAACAGCGGCAGCGCGATGCCAAGCGCGAGATTGATACTGTTGCTGCTAAAAATCTCCTCAACGGAAGCTGCCGCTTCACCTGTGCGAACCAGGTTCACCGCCACGACGAGATTGGGTAATGACGTGGCCACAGCGAGCACAACCAGGCCGGTCAACGCCTGTGGCAGGTGGAAGTCAGTAGAAACCGTTTGCCCCGCTTGCCCCATCACCCCCACGCCCATCAAGGCGACCGCCAGCGAGAAGACCACCTCGCCACTCAAGCGCAACACACGGACCGACGGTGATCTACTCAGTTCGGTGTGATGATGGGTGGCGAGCGGTGACGAGGGTGCAGGACGAGAACGCCTGAGAATATGCACAATCAGCATGCTGAAGAGTCCCAGAACGAGCACGCTTGCAAGTGGCAGGAGGAAGCGCGCAGCGCTCGCCTGTCGGGTCTGCGCAATGGCCGCCGTTGCTGGAAGCAGGGCAATGACGACCAGGATGCTCGCTATGATAGCGAGCGCATACCAGGCAATCTCACGCGGAGGCCGTGTAATTGGGGATATTGGCCCCGATGGCGCTGAGCAGGCTGAGGATGCCTATTGAGAGGCCAAGCATTTCGCACAGCGCTTCAAGCCGGCGCGTAAACCAGGCCGCAGTCACCATCACGACGACCAGCGAGATAAAAAAGAGCAGGAACGCGACGGGAAGCAGCGTGAGAACGTTGAGCATAGGCATCATTGCTCACGTGGAAGGAGAACGCGCGCAGACACGAAGGCCGGCAGCAAGAAAAGCACCCCCAGGAAAGCGCCCCCAATGCGCTCTGCAGTCGGCACAGACGAGTCGATGATATCCCAGATCACGCAGTAGAGGGCGCAGCGATGGTGCCCAAAATCGAAGACCGTTCATGATGTCCTCCTTGAGGAAAAACCTTTGCCGTTCACCGGCTTCTCTCTCAGGGGTGTCTTGCCGTTGTCGCAGCTTTTCCACACAAGAAAACCAGCGGATTCATGCGGATGGCCTGATGTCCGACGTACGTCTTGCTATCGCAAAACGTACCAAGACACCTCTGAGAGGGAAGGCTAGGATCCTAGCCTTCCTCCAGCTTCGCCACCATTCTTTGCGCGATCCGTGCGGTTTGCCGCTCAGACACTGCCAAAAGATGTTTCCATTTTTTCGCCAAGAGGCATGCCGTATTTGCCTGGAACATCGCTTTTTGCGGCATCGTTTTCCTGGCAACGCGGCACGTTTCTGCTGGCAATCGTTGTACGGTTTCCCATCACCGAGTGAGAATGCTCGGTTTCGCAATCCGGCTCACTTACTTCGAAGGAGAGCCAGAGCCAGCTTGCTCATGGGAGCGGAGCACGCGAACATACACGAAAGCCAGCAGGAGGAGCAGCACCCCCAAGAAAGCCCCACCAAAGCGCTGTGAGGTTGGGTAGGATAAAGCTGCAATCGCCCACACCACACAGTAGAGGCCGAACAGGATGCTGAGAGCTGCTGCTACAAATCGTTCCATGGTACCCTCCTTTCGGGAGCAGGAAGTGATCGCGTTCTTCTCCGTGTTCCACTGCGGTGGTCGCACCGTTCTGCTACAGAAGAAAAGCACCGAGTTCAAGCTGCTGGCCTGATGTTCGATGGACGCCTTTCTCTCGAAAAACGGACACGCGACTCCTCAGACCGACCAGACTTCCCGGTGCTCCTCATGATGTCTTGAGAGACTTCTTCTTGAAAACAACTATAGCATATGCGCCCTTGCAAAACAAGCGGGAGCTGTCCCTCCCCAAGCCGTTGTGAGACGACCCTGCCGCCGGGCCGGTTCTCTGGCGAAGTGAAATAAGTATGTGACAAGGAATACCTGTGGCTGGCTGACCTGGTTGGAGCTTCAGCAGGTGCGCTCATTGACCATCTTGCGGAGCGATGCCGCCAGTTGGTGATCGTTGGCGACAGACAAAACTGCGAGCAACAAAGCTTTTTCAGCTACCTTAAAGGAGGGGGTGCTTTTCCTGCTATTGGCCTTGCTGTATCTTCGTGTGATCCTTCCCGCACGCGCGAGAGGAGATCGTGCGCTCTGATCAGGTGGGATACTGTTCATCTCGTGATGATGGTTCCATTGTAGTGACGTTCAACGCGGGCTCGCGGGTTCCTGTTTCTCACGCCGAGTGCCGGCGAGTGAGCAATGGGCCGAGCCTTCCCTCTTCTTGCCCAGTCAAGCAAACGCATGGTACAATACCAGCAATGGGATGTGAACCGTATGAACAAGCATGGAGCGCCGGGAAGCCTGGTCAGCAGAGTCCGGCGCTCTTTGTTTTCGCGTAAGGGCTGCATGCTCCTCGACACGCGAGATGCCGGGTACTTTACCGCGTGGAAAGGAGACTTGCTGCTATGTCAGCCACGATTTCGCTGCTCTTTGGCCTGCTGGTGGCGATTGTCATCCTGGCTACCCTGGCGAGCAGGTTGCGCCTTCCCTACGCCATCCTGCTCGTCCTTGGAGGCCTGCTTCTCGGCTTCGTCCCGGGTCTTCCCAGCATTGCACTCAATCCTGAACTCGTGTTGGTGCTCTTTTTGCCGCCGCTGATCTACTCGTCTGCCTGGCTCACCTCCTGGCGCGCATTCCGCGCGAACCTGCGTCCCATCTTGCAGCTATCTCTGGGCCTGGTCCTGGTGACCACGTTCGTCATTGCCGTTGTGGCTCATGTCATCGCGGGCCTTTCGTGGCCGGTGGCCTTTGTCTTGGGGGCTGTCGTCTCCCCCACCGATGCCGTGGCTGCCAGCGCGACCGCCAAACAGCTCGGCCTGCCCCGCCGCATCGTGACCGTGATCGAGGGCGAGAGTATGGTCAATGACGCGACCGGGCTCGTGGTCTACCGCTTCGCCGTGGCGGCGGTGGTCACCGGGAGCTTCTCCCTGTGGCAGGCCGGTCTGCAGTTTGTCGTCGTCAGCCTGGGGGGCCTACTCGTCGGACTGGCCATCGCCTGGCCGGTGGCCTGGCTGCACCGCCACCTGGACGACGCACCCATCGAAATCACCATCACCCTGCTCACTCCCTACGCTGCCTACCTGCTGGCCGATGCCCTGCAGGTGTCGGGAGTGCTGGCCGTCCTCTCAGCAGGGCTGTACTTGAGTCACCAGTCGTCGCGCTTCTTTTCCTCTAATACGCGTCTGCAAGCCAACGCCGTCTGGAACGTCCTGGTCTTCCTGCTCAACGGCCTGCTTTTTCTGCTGATCGGATTGCAACTGCGCAGCATCCTGGGAAGCATTGCGGGCCTCTCGCTGCTCACCCTGGTCTGGCAAGCGCTGCTCATCAGCCTGGCCGTCATCGCCGTGCGCCTCGCCTGGGTTTTTCCAGCCACCTACCTGCCACGCCTGATCAGTCCTCGCTTGCGCGCCCGCGACCCGTCTCCAAGATGGCGCCAGGTGGCGATCGTCGCCTGGGTCGGCATGCGCGGGGGCCTCTCGCTGGCCGCAGCACTGGCACTGCCTTTCATGCTCATCGGTGGTCAGCAGTTCCCGCAGCGCGACCTCGTCATCTTCTTCACCTTCGGGGTCATCCTGGTCACGCTGGTCGGGCAAGGATTGAGCCTCGTACCCATCATTCGGCTGCTCGGTCTTGAGCGGGAGGGCGCACTCGAACAAGAACACGCGCAGGCACATCTCGTGGCGGCACGCGCGGCCCTCTCCCGGTTGGATGAACTGGCAACTGAGGAGTGGGTTCCCCAGGACGCGCTTACCTACCTGCGTTCCCACTATGAGCAGAAACTGCGCACCCTCACCCAAGCCATGGATGGCGCGGGCGATGAGCGCTTTGACGGCCATACCCCGGTCCAGCAGCGGCTCCGGCAAGAGGTGCTCACCGCCGAGCGGGCGGCGGTGATCGGGTTACGCGACCGGGGCCCCATTGATGATGAGACGCTCCGCCTCGTCGAGCGGGAGCTGGACCTAGAAGAGCAACGTCTGCAGGGATAAGCAGACCAGAGGAAGAGGTGAAAACCATGCGTCCTTCACTTGCAACAGCGCCTACCTTACAGATGATCGTGACGGCCCATCCGCGGGCCTGGATGGGCACACTGCAGCAGGCAGGACACCGGGCAGGGGCCACTGCATCGATGGCTCCTTCCTTCCTCTCCTTGTCACTGCTCGTGCTGGTCTTTGTCACCTCGCTCCTGCTGGCGGTCGGAGCCTCCGCCTGGTTTACGCGCAGACTCGAGACCATCAGTGATCTCTTCGACCTCTCTCAGGGGCTCTTGAGTTTGCTGGGGGCGCTGGGAGCCAATATTCCCAATTATGTCGCCTCGTTCGTCGCAGCCGCGTCCGGTCAGTTCGTGGTGGGTCTGGGCATCATTCTCGGTTCCAATATCTACAATATGGCCATTATTTTGGGCATCTCCACCTTCGCAGCGAAAGCCCGGTACGGCATTGCCTTGACCCGCACAGCTGCGCAGGATGTGCGCGTGGTGGCCGCCTCTACCCTGGCGATCATGCTGACCACGCTGCTGGCCGTCGGGCTCCTCGCGTGGAGAGCTGGTGGCGCCACGTACCCTCTCTCCATCGCGGTGAGCGTGGGGCTCCTGGCCACGAACCTGCTCTCGCTTGGACTCTTCTGCGTGCTGGCCTTCCACGCTTTGCAGCGTGTGCCGCATGGACATCCCGCACGAGAAACGCTCACTGCGCTCATCGATGAAGCGGACCCTCTCCCATCCGGCAAGAGGCGGATGGCCACGACTCGCTCGCTTGGTGAAGCAGTGCTCGCGCTGGTACTGGCCCTTGGTGGCGTAATCGTGATGGTGCAGACGGGACAAGCCTTCGCGGCGGAGGTCCATCTGTCGCCAACAATCCTGGGCCTCGTGGTCCTTGCGGTGGCAACCTCGCTGCCCAATACCGTGGTCGCGTTCACGCTGGCCCGGACGGATCGGGTCTCTGCCTGCGTGGAGGAAGTCTTGAGCAGTAATAGCATCAATGCCACCTTGGGCATTGCGCTTCCCTTGCTCCTGTGGCAGCCCATCCATCCCGATCCCGGGCTGTTGTTCCCGGATGCGCTCCTCATGGTAGTGCTCACACTCACCGCGTTGATCGGCGCACTCAGGCAACGTGTGAGTCGTTTGACCGGGTTCCTGCTGGTCCTGGTCTATGTGAGTTGGGTCGTGGTGCATGCCTTCGCCTAGCACCTCGGGAAAGCAAGGAGAACACGTATGCTTACGCATCAACAGTTCCTCGTACGCCGGTTGGAACGTCTGCTCCTGACCTTTTTTCTCCTGGCTGCACTTTTCCTGCTGGCGGTGTATGTTGCTGCACCATCCATGTACACGCAAACGCTCTTGCTCCAACCATCTCCGACGGATCGCTATCCCTTCCCGGTGACGCTGTTTCTGGTGGTCATTGTGGGGTGTATCTCCATCTTGATGGTAGGCGTCGTGCGCCATTGGCGCTGGGTGTTCTGGTTACTGCTGGTAGCCTTTGGAGGGATGATCCTTGAAATTCCTGCGACGATCTTCCAGCTGGCTGGTATTTTTCCTCGCATTTTCCCTGTCTGGTACAGCCTGTGTCGGATGGGGGTCGCCATGATTGCGGTCGCCATTGCGGTGTGGATGCTCCAGATCTATCGGCACTATGGAGTGTGGGCTCTGGGCAGGAAAGCCCCATCCGATGCGCGAGCCCATAATGGAGCGATACCCCAAGCAAAAAGAGATCAATAGACGCATCACAAGAGGGGTTCCGCCCCCCTTGATTCATTGCATCGTGTTGAAAAGAAGCGAAGGGCGCGTCTGGTCGGCCATCGGCGCTCCTCTTCTCGTGGTGAGCGTGCCGGGAGTGCTGATGTGTCAGGTGCATCGCTCACCAGTCAAACAAGAAAGGAGAGAATGTCTATGAATCAGCAGATCCTGCTCGGCGTGGATATGGATCTCTCTCCAGCCACCCAGGCGATGCTGCAGATGGCCGGAACCTTCCTAGTACAGCTCGCTCCACAGTGTCAGGTGCTGCTCCTCACCGTTATTCCTGTGCCCTATGATACGCCCTCCTCGCTCGGGCGCTTCCGCGGGCAGACGCCTTGCTTGTCTGCGACGACCGTGCAACGAACGCAGGCCAGGCAGACCCTAAAGCTGGCGCAGGCTGTGTTGGTGCAAGCTGGCATCGCGCCTGGACGGCTGGAAACGCAGGTGCGTGAGGGCGTGCCTGTCGAGGAACTGGTGAAAGTGGCGAGCGTTCGGCAGGTGGCCTGCATCGTTCTGGGATATCGGGGCGCTGCGCTCTGGCAGTGGTTGCGAAGGTTCCTGATGGGAAGTACGACCGCGCAGGTCTTGCGCAGGGCTCCTTGCCCGGTCCTGCTGGTGCCGAGATCCTCGGGTCCCACCAATCTGGTCGCCTGGTATGAAGCGGCGATCACCCGCGAGCTGTCCGAACACGCCTCTGGGTTGTCTATCTTCACCCCAGAGGAGGTGGCTTCCCGCTTTCCTCCCCTGCACCGCACACGCCTACGCCGCAAGGAGGTGACGGCCGCCAAAAAGGCCTTACAGCAGCTCGCTGACCGAGGGGTGCTCATCTGCCAGCAGGTCAAGGGGACCTTGCAGTGTTTCAATGATTGAAAGAGGTATGAGGGCAAGAGGGCCAGCCGAACGGCTCTCTGCGTCCGAGGCTTCGGAGCCACAGCAGGAGGAGCGGCTCGCACCAGAACAAGAGATCCGTTCCTGCGAGCGCACCTGGTCGTCATGCGTCAACAAGACGGGTCAAGGCCGAAAGTGAGGGTCGATCAGCAAGCGAAGCGCCTCGATCCTGGTGGTGGATGACGAGTAGGAAATCGTGCATGCCCTCCAGCGCAGCCTCAACGCCCACGGCTATACAGTCCGCACAGCGCACAGTGGCGAAGAAGCGCTCGAGGCGGTGGCGAAGTGGCGACCTGACCTGTTGGTGCTTGATCTGCTGCTGCCGGGGATGAGTGGCCTGGAGGTGTGCCGCCAGGTACGAGCGACCTCAAATGTGCCCATCATCGTGCTCTCGGTCAAAGATGCTCAAGCCGACAAGGTCGCAGTGCTCGACCTGGGGGCGGATGACTATGTTGCCAGACCCTTTGGGATGAGTGAGGTGCTGGCCCGCGTGCGCGTTGCCCTGCGCCGCATGGCTCAGGCAAAGAGCGGCATCGAGTCGCGTGTGCAGGTGGGGCCACTCTCGGTGAATTTCGCGCAGCGGCACGTCGTGCTTCGTGGGCGGGAGGTGTCCTTGACCCCCATCGAGTACGAGCTGCTCAAGGTCTTTCTCACGCACCGTGGCAAGATTCTCACGCGGCAGATGCTGCTCTCGCAGGTCTGGGGAACCAGTGCGCATGCCAGCACGCACAGCCTGCACGTCTACGTGGCCCAGTTGCGCCGCAAAATCGAACCCGACCCCAAGCAGCCACGTTTGATCTTCACGATCCCCGGCGTTGGCTACCGCTTTACTGATGAGGAGGAATCATAAGTCGTCTTCCGTGCAACGGAACCCGAAACAACGAGAAGGATGGTGCTCTTTGCTCGGGTCGCGCGCGAGATGCAGCACAAATGAAAGGAGGGCAATGCCCCTTCTTCGTAATGTACTGGACCTGCCCCTACAGCGATCTCCTTCCTCAGCTCCTCAAGTCAGCACCTGTTCTTCCCATGCATTGTGAGTCTGTTGCACGGAAGACTGCCTATTACTTTCTTCCTCTGCTGAAGCACTCCCGTGAGTTCATTCGTGATAGCTTTGGAGATCTATTTTGGTTGTGACCGAAGAAAGTGGAGTGCCGCCATGGGAAACCAGTCCGAAGCCGATGATTCCTCTCCCTCCCTCACAACCATCTTCGTGGTGGAAGATGACGCTGACCTCGGCTATGTGCTCCTGCGATTCCTCGAAGAAGAGGTTCCTTGCCGCGTGGTCCTCGCAACCGATGGCTTTGAAGTATTGAAGCTTGTGCGATCAATCGCACCACATTTGTTTCTGGTCGATTACAACCTCCCCAGTATGAATGGTCTTGAGCTGGTCGATCACTTGCGGGCTATTCCCACCCTGGAACAGACGCCTATCGTCCTCATGAGTGCGCGCATGCCACGTGATGGGGTCAAGCAGCGCCAGTTGCCTGCGATCCACAAGCCTTTTGACCTCAATCATCTTCTGCAGGTGGTACGGGAACAGTTGCCTGCTTCATCGATACCTCTCGCCATTCATCGAAATCGGTGCTCGTCAACAAGCTCAGGTTTAGGTACCATTCCCTCCATGACGCAGCTACCAAGGGGGGTCTGTTTCAGCAGATGGCCTTTTTTCGAGGGTGTATGGGCATATGAAGCCCGCGACTGAGATGGACAACGTGAGCGTTGGCAAACCCAGACCGGTTCTGCCCGCTGTCTACCTTCACCACTTCCAATGCTTCGTCGTGTCCGTTCCAAGGATCAGCAGCAACAACACCCACAGGGGCGCAACCTTCCACAAGAGAGGGACCCACGGCCGAGGGGCGTACACACGCACAATGTTCACGACGACCTGGTGCCCGAGCAAGAGCGCAAGCAGGGATGGCAGCTCTGGTTCCAGCACACGAGTAAAGATGAGCCGTGTGCGAGGGAAACGTGGCTGTTCATCTTCACCAAAGCATCCTGTCACATCTGCGGGCAGGCAGTCGGCAAATGCCGCAACCTCAGAAGACATCTGTGCGGCATCAGCGACCGAGATGGTGCTCCATCCGGGGCGAGTCAAGGCATTGAGGGCATCCCCTTGCATATTCACTGCCATGACCTGCCCTGCCTGGACCTGTTTGATCAAGGTGCTATAGGGAACTTCCGTAAAGATGCTAGGCGGAGCAGAGGGCGCAGGAGGTGGCAGGTGCAATGCCAGGCCAAACAGGAGCAGGAAGAAGCATGCCAACAGCAGTCCTGTCAGTAGCGAAGACGACGATGTCTTGAGCGTTTGCACCAGGCGTCCTCTCTGTAACCTGTCTGCTCGTCTCCCGTGCAAAAGATCTCGTTTCTTGTTCATGCCCATCATATCCCGCGTAAACAGGGGAGGAAGGAAGGATGCATCTCTGCCCCTGGTCCTCCTCCACGTCACAGGGCTGTCAGGCCCAGGCAGCCCTTTCAGACTTCCTCGCGTATCGTCATCACCTGCTAACGTCGCGCCCCGAAGCGGATCAGCGCACATTGTCGTCCCCACTGCTGCACCTGCCATCGCATGCTTCACGAGGGGGTGCTCTTGCGTGAGAGCAGTATGTTTCACGCTATGCCTGTTCAGAGAGCGAGGCCACGCTGTAGGCTTGGAAAATGTCATCACGGCCCAGGACCCCAATGAGATGCCTGGCATTGTCACGCGCAACGACCGGTAACACCTGTTGATCATGCACCCCCATCCGGCGAATAGCCTCGTCAAGAGGTTCATCGGCAAAGATCGTTTCAGGAGGGTGACTGACGATCGCTGCCAGCGTTTCCTCTCCTCGCTCATCGAGCACGGCCTCCTCAATCTCGTGGGCCATCAGCAAGCCCACCAGCGCACCTGCCTCATCCATCACCAGCACCGCCCACTGATGGGTCTGCTTCAGTCTCACAGTTGCCTCAGCCACCGTGAGCGTTCGTGGGAGCATCAGCAGCTCGGTCGTCATGGCTTGACTCACCGGAATACGACGAATCAGATCATCGGCCAGGCCCTTGCGCAGCTCGATACCTCGCCGTTTCAGCTTGAGCGTATAAATGGTCTCTTTTCCGAAGGCCTCAGCCACGATGGTGCTGAGGACGACCGCGAACATCAGCGGAAGGATCACGGAGTAATCGCCGGTCAGCTCAAAAAGAATAATGACGGCGGTAATAGGAGCACGAGCGGCTCCTGCAAACACAGCGGCCATCCCGACCAATCCATAATTGCTCGGATGGGTGATGATACCTGGAAACACGCCCTGTAGGAATGCCCCGTAGGCTTCACCCAGCATGGCACCAATGAAAAGGGAAGGGGCGAACACGCCGCCAGAACCACCCGAGCCAATGGTCAGCGAGACGGCAAGCATCTTGGCGATGACCAGGAGCGCGAGCAATCCTAACGCATAGTGGCCTGCTAAGGCCGCGCTCATCGCCGGATAGCCTACACCGAAGACCTGTGGCAGGAAGAACCCAAGCGCGCCAAGCAGCAGCCCACCTGGAACGGGCTTGAGGTACTCAGGCATCCTGATCGCATCAAAGCGATCCTCAAACCAGTACAGCGTGCGCGTAAAGGCGACCCCAACGAGTGCTCCCAGGAGGCCCAAGACCACATAGAAAGGAAATTCGCTGACATGCAAGACCTGATACGATGGTAAGGGAAACGCCGGCACATTGCCAAAAACGCTGCGTCCAATCACCGAGGCGGTCACGCTGGCGATGACCACAATCCCAAACGAGCGGGTCGAGAACTCACCGAGAATGATCTCAAGCGCGAAGAAGACACCAGCAATCGGTGCATTGAAGGTGGCAGCAATACCCCCCGCTGCGCCACAAGCCACCAGGGTGCGGATGCGCGCCTCCGACATATGGAAGAGCTGTCCCCACGTGGAGCCAAGAGCTGAGCCGATCTGCACGATGGGCCCCTCGCGTCCCACCGAGCCGCCGGAGCCAATACAGATCGCAGAAGCGACCGATTTGATGGCCGCCACAATGGGACGAATCCGCCCACCCTTCTGCGCAACCGCCAGCATGACTTCGGGCACCCCATGTCCTTTTGCCTCACGAGCGAAAAAGTAAATCAGGGGGCCAAAAATGAGCCCGCCGATCGCCGGGAGAAGAATGACGGCAGAGGGACCCAAAAGCCTGCTCAGAGCCGGGCGAAGCACATCAAAAAAAAGGAAGGTACACCCACTGATCAGCTCGCGAAAGACGACCGCACCCAGTCCTGCTCCTACTCCAACCAGCAGGCCGGAGAGGAGCAGCACCTGGGTCTCGTTCAACTTCAGCTGCAGGAGACGGCGAACCGTCCTGCTCACAGCAGGAAACCGGTCACCAGAGACAGCAGCATCGCCCAGGTTCCGCAAAAGACGAAGGACTCGAGCGAAAAGAACAGCACGTTTCATCAGCACCCTTCCTTGTGGTTCCACACGCTGATGGGTGGGCAACCATTCAATAACAAGACGAGAAAAAAGAGGCATCCTCAACGCGAGGACGCAGCGATCCCACGCAGGATCAGAGCTGCCACAGCCGGTGCCTGACGCGCAATCTCTGCCTCTGACTGTCCAAGGACCTTGGCGGAAAGGACGTAGGACTCCGTCAGGGACAGCGCCATCAGGGCAGCCGTCTCGATGGTTGGGCAGCGAATCTCCCCGCGCGCCTGGCTCTGCTCCAGCATCAGGGCGATGACCGCCACATAATCACGCAACAGTTTGGTCGCCTCCGCCTGAAAGGCGCGGTTGACGCCGTAGAGCGCGCTCATCGACACATTGAAGCTGTCACTCTCCTCCTCTGCCAGGTGCGCAAAAGCGCGAAACAGCCGCTCCAGACGTTGCTGCAGGGTCCCATCGGGGGCCAGGGCAACGCGGATAGCGGCCAGATGTTCTTGTGCGATGAAACGCAGCATCGCCAGGAAGAGCTCACGCTTGTTCTCGAAGTAGAGGTAAATGGTGCCCTTGCCGATCCCCGCCTGCTCAGCAAGCACATTGATATTCGCCTGGTCAAATCCCAGGCGGGCAAACTCGCTGGCTGCCACACGCAGAATGCGGCGGCGCGTCGCTTCACGCATCTGCTCATCGACAATCTTTGGCATAGTACCTCCTCGAGATGTGCGATCTGGTCCTGTCTCTGTAGCATACCACGTTTGTGGACTGGTGGTCAATGTCATGAGGAACCGTCACGTTCCTCACCGCGAGCAGTTTTGAGCGGAGATGAGCAAGGACAGAGCTGCTCTCTCACTCGATGGCGAGAAGATTGACCAACGGGTCATTGACAAATCACGGATCGTATGGTATAGATAGAACTGACCGGTCAGTTACTCTGAGACGTTGTATGAAGCTGCTGGATTCTTGGCAGCAGAGAGGGAAGCTATCATGCGTGTCAAGATGTCCGGCATGCAAGCCTTTGCTCAAAACGTATGGACCGTCGACGGCCCCAATGTCCGCGACTTCGGGGTCCTGTTTACAACCCGCATGACCGTCTTGAAGCTCTCCGATGGTTCAGTATGGGTGGATTCTCCTGTACCTGTGCCGTTCGACACGCTCAAACACATCACTGTATTGGGGCCCGTGAGCTATCTTGTTGCAGCGACCCCGAGACACGTCTGGCGGCTGGAAGCGTGGCACACGCTCTTTCCCAAAGCACAGGTATGGGCACCACGAACCACCCCATTGACGTTGAAGAAGGGGCACCTGCCATTCACCGGCATGCTGGGGGACGCGCCCAATCCCGAGTGGGCGGATGACGTCGACCAACTTGCCTTCAAAGGCAACCCTCTCATCGAAGAAGTCCTGTTCTTTCATAAAGCGTCTCGCACGGTCATCCTGGATGATCTCATCCAAATTCATCCGAGAGTGAAGGGCAAGCTCCTTCGCAATGCCCTCTTCAAACTCGAAGGCGTTGCCTCTCCGCAGGGCGGCGTTCCGATCGACATCAGGTTGTCTTTCACTCGTCGAAATCTCGCACGGCGATCACTCGAAAAGCTGCTTTCCTGGGACTTCGACAAGCTGATCATCGGTCATGGTGTGTGCATAGAGAAAGATGCGAAGCCATTCGTAGAACAGGTCTTCCATTGGCTCAGGCGCTGATAGCAGGTGCGAAGCAGATGTTCACGGGTCGAAATGGTACGCACCTCAAGTTCGCCCACAGGAGTGGAACTGGACATGGCTGTCTGCTCGCGCGAAACTGGGCAGCGAGAAAGGAACGGATCATGCGCGTGTTGATTTCTGGAGGTGGTATCGCCGGGCTGACGCTGGCGTATTGGCTGCACCAGTACGCGATTCCCGTGGTGGTGATTGAACAGGCGAAGACGCTTCGTCGCGATGGGTACGCGATTGACTTTTTGGGCACCGGCTACGAGGTCGCTGAACGGATGAGCCTCATTGACCGGCTCAGCTCTCAGCAAATCCCTTTTGACGATGTGGCTTATGTGAATAAGGCCGGCAAGCTCATCGCGAGACTGGATGCAGCGCTCTTGCGCACCATCACGGATGGGAAATATATGGGACTGATGCACTGGACCCTCGAAGAAGTGTTGTATGAAGCGCTTGCAGGGACTGTTGAGGTGCGGTTCGGCCGTTCGCTCACGCACGTGGTATCTGACCCGGATGCGGTAGTGGTGACGTTCACTGATGGCACAACCGAGTCCTTCGATCTCTTGATCGGTGCCGACGGCGCGCATTCCACCACGCGCGCCTTGGTCTTCGGACCGGAAGACCAGTTCAGCCGCTATCTCGGCTACACCATCGCCTGCTATCCGCTCGCCGACCGCTACGACATCGGCCACGCCTGGAAGATGTATCTCGAGCCGGGACGCCTGGCAGCCGCCTATTGCACGCAGCAGGCGGGCGAAATCCTCACGTTTTTCATGTACCAGGTTGCCCAGAAGGAGCATCTTCCACGCGAGCAGCGGCTGCCACACTTGCGCGAGGTGTTTGCAGGGATGGGCTGGCTGACCCAGCAGTTCCTCTCCGATGTCAGCCCATCTGAGAGCGTGTTCATGGATGCGGTGATCCAGATCCAGATGCCCACCTGGCATCATGGTCGGGTGGCCCTGGTGGGCGATGCCTGCGACTGCCCCACGCTGCTCTCTGGGCAGGGGGCGTCGCTGGCTATGGGAGGTGCTTATCTGCTGGCTCGTGCGCTGCACGAAACCGCCGATTACCAGGAGGCGTTCCGTCGGTACGAACAGCACATGTATGCCTATGTCCAGGCGCAGCAAAAGAGTGCCCGTGGCTTTGCCAGGACCTTTCTGCCTGGGAGTCCCTTCGGTCTGTTCGTCCAACAAACGGTGATGAAAGTGGTGCTGCGCGAGGCGTTTCGCAGCCTGCTGCGACGGCAGTTTGGTGCAGAGAGCCTCTTGCCCTCACAAGACGCCAGGCCGGAGCCGCTGGGAGGATCGACCGAAAGGCTCCCGCACAGGTGATCCCTGTCGCCTGCGGAGAGACGGTGAAAGCCGACGACGATGTGGAGGTGGAAATGTCTGCCCATCCCGATAGAAGTTCAGAATGCAAGAACCATATCCTGGGAGCGGCGGCTGCCGTGTTTGCGCGGGGAGGTTTTCGAACTGCCCGCATGGATGATCGTGTCGAGCAGGCAGGTCTCTAGAAAGGGGGTGCTGTATCTCTCTTATCTTCTTTTCGCGCTTGCTCGCCGTCACGTTGGGGACCTCTCGTCCGAGCGAGGTTTCGCGCCACAAGGAGGTGATCAAACAAGGCCGCGTGCTCTGGCTCACGACCTCGCAGCGATGCCAACAGGAGCGCGCTCTGGTAGGTTGTGTTGCAAAAAATATGAAGAGAATGCTGAGGAGGTGAAATCCCAGTTTCCTGTTCAACTTAGACAGCCACTCCAAACAGGCTGGCGATGAATGCTACCTGTTTCATGCTCTCTCGTTTATCTACGTTAGATATCTGACCCTTCCTGAGCATGTTCATCGCTTCATAGCCTTGCAACGTTCGCCGCGCAGTCTCTGACGAAAAGAAACCCATCCCGAGCTTGACTAACCGTTTGATGAAGCGATGATCTTGCTCGACGAGGTTGTTGAGGTATTTACTCTGCGCAATTCACAAGGGTCTGGCATCAACCTCTCCGCTTTCAGCTCTTTGAACGCTTTTGGATAGGCCGCGTTTTTATCAACCGTGATGACGCGAGGTGTGCTGGTAACTTCGCCGTCGCCGTTTCCGACCCGCTTGCATCTCTGGCTGCTGGCCTTGGGCATCGACGTCTGCTTCACCCGCAAGCGCTGTCCCACCGACCATGCCAAGATTGAGCGAACTCACCAAACCATGACGCTGCAAGCCCTGCTCGGCCAGCGCTGGCCGGATCAACCGGCGTTATGGGCCGGCCTGGATGCGCGGCGCGCCATGCTCAATCAGCATATTCCCAGTTGCGTCTTCCAGGGCCACGCTCCCTTACAGGCCTATCCGCAGGCGGCGCACTCGGGTCGCTTCTATCGCCCAGAATGGGAAGCGGAGATGCTCGACCTTGATCGCGTCTTCCAGTACCTGGCGAACTGTCGCTGGTTTCGGCGCGTGCGGGCCAACGGGCGGCTCGACATTGGTGGATATGACTACTATCTGGGCACCACCTGGCGCAACCACATGCTCGAACTGCACTTCGATGCCAACCAGGGCTGCTTCCTGGGGCAGCCAGCAGGCAGTGAGAGCACCCTCACGATTGCACCCCAGGGGCTGACGAAAACCGATCTGATGGGCGAACTCGGACACCTGCTCGCCTTACCCGTGTATCAACTTGCCCTACCCTTTACTCATGAGGCGTGGCGTCAGCTTGAGTATACTCACGTCTTGGCCGGTACAACTTCCTGAGACTTTCACCGAGAAGGGGGGTACGACATACCGAGACTCAACAGGAATACCAATGCGCATCCCTTCAACTGGTCGACCAAATCAGCTGCCAAAGTCATGGCAAAGTGCCAGGCTCAATCTCTCTTAGCCCCAGTAGCATGAATTCCGCTTCCTTTTTCTGCGGCTGCGTACTGAGCCAAAGCCACGCTCCATTGATGTTTCAGGAAAACAACGAGTAACGCAACGCGACAGACCTGTTGTCATGAGGGCAACAGGTTTTGATTGCGAGAGAGGTGAAACCTCCTCTGAGCAAACGCCAGGACCTCATCGCAGTTTTGCACTCCACTCTTCTATGCACATACGAAACGAAATCCCGGTCAAGCCTTCCCACTTCATAGGCTTTCCGTGGTAGCGCTGTGGCCTGCTGGGGAGGAACTTTCCGTTCTTGACACTGCTCTTCACGTTTTCTTGACACTTCCTGGTCATACTAGCACCAGAGAGAACGATGGGCAGCCGGTTGGGTCAGCAGCAATGAGGTTACCTGTCCCCCGGACAGGGTTCCCAACACAGCAGATGCCCTTCCCGCTTTCTCATCTGAGGGGGACCTCTCCTGGTAAGTTCTGCGGCAGAAAATCCTCTTCAGGAAGGCTCGGGGGCACGGGCGATGAGGGAGTCCCTGTGCTCCCAGGTATGCGACAGGCTAAAAGGATCGGGAAACATAGATGAAACGTGATACTTGTCTCTCGTTGGGTTCCTTTCATGTGTACCGCCCTATCTTTGACGCTTGAACACGAAGAAAGGGAACCTCAAGAGTTGCCTCAAAGGACAGAAAACGTAGTGCATCTTTAGACATTTGCTGTTTGGCGTTTGAACAGAGCCAGAGAGCTACATCTTTTGTTTTGGTACCACGACACGTACCACTAGAACATGGAGGCTTACACTATGGAACATCTACTCTTCAGATCGACACGTGCAAACAAGCGTGTCCTGGTTGCAACGATCATTGCATTGCTCGTAGCAACGCTTGTTGCCCTCGTACCCGGTATTCTCGGGCACAAAGTGAAGTCGGCATCGTCCAATGTAGGAGGACTGGGACAGCTCAGTGGTCTACTGCCCAGGGACCACCTGACCACAGAGAGCGCCATACAAGTGGATCTCACCCACGAGACGGTGCGCCTGCCGCTGTACAAAGGGGAGGCGTATGGCAAGACCGCCTGGTACATCCTGCTGGATGCCTCGGACGCCGGGCTGGCGCATGACCTGGGGGTGAACTATGCGCCCAAGCTCGCCAATATCGGCATCGGCTGCCCCGCCTGCGTGCAGACGGTAACCATCGACTCCCCAACACCAGCGCAGAATCCGTTCGGGCAAGCGGTGGTCCACTTCAAGGGCGCGCCGGATTTCAGTCCCACCCGTATTGCGGTGCCAGGACCCAACGGCTTCCCGCTGGCCAAGTTCCAGCCTGGTGCCGTGGCTGGCCCAGGATACAGCCCCTTCATTCAGATAGCCGGATCGTCGGTCGTCTACAATGCTCCCATCGTGGCCACCGGCGACGGTCCGTTCGACGTCATCCACCACACGAACACGGGTGACCGGGTGCTCGGTATCCACATCGCCCCCGCGACGTCGCCTTCTGGACAGTACCTGGAGTCCTGGGTCGACCTGTTGTTGGTCAAGGGCTTCGACGCCGGTCAGCCGATTTTGTACCTCAGCACGGATGCGGGTCAGCCCCTGACTGCGGTGCTGGAGCGTTCAACCTACGTGCCTGCGCTGGACAAAGCGGCATACAACGGCGGCGACGACTTTCTCGGGTCTGCCCGCGAGCGGCTCTTCGGCTTCGTCAACGGGCAGACGGGCGCCAACAACCCGCAGGCTCAGGGGTTTGTGAATCTGGTGCGCGACGGGCACGCCAGCGAGGACGCCTCAGCCGATAACACGGCTCTGATCAACGCCTTGCGCAATGGGGGCGACCTACTCAATGTGTTCGGGGATTTCCCCACCCTGACTGACCCCCGGCATGCCGACGCCTACAGCCCATTGTGGGATGCGCAGCTCGGCTTGTGGACGCAGAAGGCCATCGACCAGGGACTCAACACGCGGCAGATCGATGAGAACGTCGTCTTCAACCTGGCGGCTACCCGGCCCGACCTGCTGACGGGTATCGACCCGGCCACCGGCAAGCCCGCTCCGTACGGCGCCGCAGGAGTCGACATCAACTGCGCGGTCATCGGGTTCACAGCCATGGCTCCGACCGCCAACCTCGCCACGCCCGTCCCGAACTCGCAGTTCCCACCCAGGTAGTGGCTTCGGTGTTTGTATTCCTAAGGGCCGTCTTTCGATGGAAGTGGTGAACGCAAACACTGATCGATCCATGACCCGCGGACCCCTGCGCCCTCAGGGATCCCGGGTCCTCGCACCTCGTGCGTAGAGTTCGAGAGCAGGATCCGTAAAAGCTACTGATAGTCTGTGTTAGTTCACTCAATTTGGCAACTGTTACATAACCCTTCTGATTAGTAGTACTGTTCTGTGAGAGAGGGCACGGAGGAATGCCATGGATGAACACTATGATGGAGAAAGATTGGCATCTCCAAGCGGAAATACGGTTCTGAGCCGGCGAAAGCTGTTTCGCGGTAGCCTTGGAATGGGGATAGTACTAGCGGGAGGGGGAACAGTGTTGGAGACAGTTACGGGCTGCTCTCAAGGCACTAGCACAGTACCTGTTGGCAAGAGCAAGGGAACGGTTCCTCCCGCCCTGTCTTCTTTGAGTACGACTGGCAACGTGGTGTTGCAATGGAGCAACATGTGTCTGCAGGCCATACGCGATACAAAGCCTGGGCCGCCGATGGTTGCCCGCGCCATCGCCATTGTGCATACCTGCATCTATGATGCCTGGGCTGCGTTTGACTCTGTGGCAGTTTGCACGCGTTTGGGTGGCTCGTTGCGCCGACCCGCCGCTGAACATACCCTGGCCAACAAACAGCAGGCCATCAGCTATGCAGCCTACCGCGCCCTCGTCGATCTTTTTCCCACCGAAGTACCGTTATTCAATTTTATGATGGCGAAGCTGGGCTACGACCCCGCTGATAGCTCCACCGATACCACGACGCCAACGGGCATTGGTAATATGGCAGCGCAGGTGGTCATTGAGTTCCGGCACCATGATGGCTCGAATCAGTTAGGTGATCTGCATCCGGGTGCCTACTCCGATTACACTCACTATAAGCCGGACAACGCTCCCGATGTTATCAAGGACCCCAATCACTGGCAACCGTTGCGGGTTCCAAATGGGCTCGGTGGTTACGTGATGCAAATGTATCTTGGCGCACATTGGGGACGTGTGACCCCCTTTGCGTTGACCTCTGGCTCACAGTTTCGTCCTGCGGCTCCACCGTTGTATCCATCAGATGCCTATGTGCAGGAGGTCAAGCAAATTGTGCAGTACAGTGCTGACCTCACCGATGAGCAAAAGGTGATTGCTGAATACTGGGCAGATGGTCCTGCCTCCGAACTCCCTCCAGGTCACTGGTGTTTGTTTGCTCACTTTGTCTCGATGCGTGATCACCATGACCTGGATAGCGACGTCAAGCTGTTCTTTCTGGTGGGCAATGCAGTTTTCGACGCAGGGATTGCCGCCTGGGATGCTAAACGGGCCTACGATTCGGTGCGTCCCGTGACGGCGATTCACTACCTGTTTCATGGGAAGATCATCAAAGCATGGGGCGGACCCTACCTGGGGACGCAGTTGATCGATGGGAAAGACTGGAAACCCTACCAGGCAGCTAACGTGGTGACGCCCGCCTTCCCCGAGTACATCTCCGGACACAGCACCTTCAGTGCGGCAGCAGCTAAAGTGTTGAAGCGATTTACGGGGAGCGATAGGCTCAATGCCTCCTATATGCAGCGGGCAGGCACGTCTCCTTTTGAGCCGGGTGTGCTCCCTGCGACCGATATCACACTCTCCTGGGCCACCTTCTCGCAGGCAGCAGACCAGGCCGGGTTGTCGCGGCGGTACGGCGGCATCCACTTTGAGCCGGGAGATATGGAAGGCAGAAGAGTGGGCCGTCTTGTCGGTGCGCAGGTGTGGAACAAGGGTCTAAGCTACATCAATGGATCAAATTAAGCACGCGAATGCTGCAACACCGGTTGAATCTGCGGCCCCGCCAAAAAGTTCGTTCGTAGCGCCTCATCCCCGATGCCCTCCGCTAGCCCCCTGATAATCGTCGTCGCCGAAGCCCACGCTGTGCGCGCTGGCGCAGACAAGCCCTCTGCCTCATACACCCTTCCCAACGCCGCCTGGATCTGCCAACATTCTGCTGGCAACCCCAGGTCTGCAGCCAGCTGAGCGGCCTCGGTCAGGTAGCCGATGGCCTGCTCTCGCTGCCCATCCCACGCTGAAAGCAACGCCTCTGAGCGCAGGTAGGGAATGCGGAAGCGCCGATACGGCCCCAGACGTTCCCCCAGCCGGTGTACTTCTTCTCGCGCCTGGCGCTCATCCCCCCCACGCAGTAAGGCCTCCGTTTCATAATGAGAGTAGAAATCCCACGCGATCAATACCACGTCAGTACTCTTGCGGAGGACGATGGCCTTCAAGGCATAGCGGTAGGCTGCTTCCCACTCCCCGGCCTGGGCATAGTGCATACACAACTGCGAAAAGACGGGCACGCGCAAGGGTCCCAGGTCTAACCTCTCTGCCACGGCTACTGCCTCTTCGAGCGTTCGGTGCGCCTCTTCCCACTGCTGCACGGCTTGATAGATACTCCCTAAAACAGTAAGAAGGCGCGGGAAGTTGACCGTCAGCGGAAGGGTCCGCGCCAGCGCAACGACGTGTTGTATGAGCACGAGCGCCTCTTCATAGGCCCCCGCATCCAGCAATCCTTGCGTGAGGCTGAGCGTACTGATGATTTGTGCCCCGACGTTCTTAATCTCCTTGGAGAGTGCGAGCGCCCTGCGGCCACTGCGCAGGCTGTGCTGCACCTGCCCAGCATTCACTTGTGCGAAAGCCAGGACCGCCCAGCACAAGGCTTCTGACGCGCGA